>OHIK01000904.1_pt1 | contig 13660 bp, 9 predicted proteins | sample 1568241 | NCBI WGS metagenome assembly OHIK01 (sample SAMEA3879567, study PRJEB24766) | human gut metagenome | biome: human-associated habitat; feature: feces | place: USA | collected 1985/1987 | reverse complement strand
ATCTGATTGGCTTATTGCGCTTCAGCTATGTGCTCCCGACTACCTGACATTTATTATTTTACGACAAATTCATCAGTAAACAAGAAACCGCCGGCCTCAGGATTGATATCAGCCTGCACGCGTACGTAATGAGCCTCACAGCTACCTGTCCAGTCATACGTCTGAATGGTCAACTGTTCGTCCGTAATGGGCAGTGTAGTAGTGATGGTTTTCAAAAGTGTATATTCTTTTCCATCGTTTGAAATCAGGAAGCTGACTTTCTGCGGGAGGAACACACCCGGACCTCTCAACTGCATGAAATCAATGGAAAGCTGCTGAATAGGTTGTGATTTTTCCAAATCCACAATCACATCGGCCCCTTTTCCAAGGAATCCCTGCCAGCGCTGGTCGGTATATACCCAACCGCCGTGTATGCCGTTAGTCAATGCCGATTCTCCTCCTGCCGGATAAGAGTCCGAATAAGGACGTACATATTCCACCTTCTTCCCCTTTGCCAGATGATTATCCACGCTCAATGCTACCGGACGGTTTCCTACCTCATTTTGCAAGTCAAAAGTATGGTAGCCCATTGAGTTCAGCACCTTTACTTCCTGCAAAGCCTCTGCATGGAAACGTTTCCAGTCTTTCTGCTCCGGATTTGTCCAGGCAACTTCAGCCAAAGCCAGCAAACGAGGATAAATCATATATTCAACATGCTCGGGTGTCGGTATATATTCCGTCCACACATTTCCCTGTACGCCCCACACACAATCCAGTTTATCAGCGGGGAAAGCCTCCGTCACCGGTTCGTATGAATAAACCTTTTCCAGCGGGAGGTATCCTCCGATGGCTTCCGGCTGCGTACGCGGTGCATCCTGGTAGCTGTCAAAATAGCAATATGCTCCCGGTGACAAGATGGTACGCAATCCTCTTTTTACCGATTCCGCACCTTTATCTTCTCCACGCCACACCGTTACAGCAGAAGTTTCATCCAGTTCGCCTGTCAGAATCTCATCCCAGCCAATCATCTTGCGGCCGTTCTCTTTCAAAAACTTCTCAATTCTGGATACAAGATATTCCTGCAATTCACCTTCTTCCTTCATTCCCTCTGCTTTCATGAGTGCCTGACAGTCGGGACATTGTTTCCAATGGTTGGTACTTGCCTCATCTCCACCAATATGAATGTATTCTGAAGGGAACAACTCCATCACTTCTTTCAATACATTGGTCAGGAACTCATAAGTAAGTTCTTTTCCCGGACAAAACTCTCCACCAGGTTTCAAATCCCCTCCACAAGCCAGTTGCGGAAGAGCTGCCAATACTTCTTCCGAGTGAGCCGGCATTTCAATTTCCGGAATCACCGTGATATGACGCTGACGAGCATATTCTACGATTTCTTTCACATCTTCCTGCGTATAATATCCTCCGGAAGCTCCGGGAGCATCTTGTCTGCAATACGTACGTCCGCCGTTCCACCAACTTTTCCAGTCTGGGAAAGGACGATAGGCCGTTTCACGCGTCAGTTCCGGATATTTCTTGATTTCAATTCTCCATCCGGCTCCATCCGTCAGGTGCCAGTGGAAACGGTTCAGCTTATAACGGGCCAGCGCATCAATCTGTTTCTTGACAAATTCTTTTGTATAGAAATGACGTGACACATCCAGGTGCATGCCTCGATACGAAAAGCGAGGAGCATCTTCTATCGTCACTTCAGGAAGCCGATACGTACCACTTCCGCTCTCACGCGCCAGCTGCACAATAGACTGAAAAGCATAAAACAGCCCCGAAGCTGAAGTAGCCTCAGCTTGAATACCTTTTTTTGTCACTTTCAAACGATAAGCCTCTTCTTTCATCTTCGCATTTTCCGGACTGACAAGTTTAAAAGTAATGTCAGCCTTTCCTTTCTTCTTATAAGTCAGCGACAAAGGAGAATTACTCACATAAGATACAAAATCGTCTTTATCAGTTCCTGCCAGGTTACAGGAGAAAGATGCTTGTGCACGAAGCACAAAATGTCCGTCCCCACACACCATCTGCTGAGGATTAGGAATCACATACGTGTCAGATACCGAAGAAGCCATGGCAGAAAAAGCCATTGCCACACAGAAATAAAGGAATAACAAGGATTTCATCTTATCAATTATTTTAATATGAATTTCTTTCATGCATTTTTAAAGTTAACCATTTCTCTCCTAAAAAACAAATCAGTGCCAACTTTTCTGTTTTTCATTTTTGAGAAAGAACAAAAAAAATTCTCGTAAAACCTTGATTTTACGAGAATTACTATTTCCTTGCGGAGAGACAGGATTATGAACCTTTCTCTCCAAAATCCTTATAAATCAACATTTTAATTCAGTTCAATTATTCAAGTGTAACGATTTAGTAACTGAAAACTGTCTTTTTGTGTCACTCATAGACTTTCGCTTGTCTAAACTTTATCATTACATTACAAATGTACATTTTCCTGTTTATAATTCCAAATTGTAGTCTCTTTTTATGTTTTTTACATCGTTCTATAATCCCTTCTGAAAACCGCTTCTGCCTGATGCGCAAAAGCTGATTTCAGAAACAGTACAAGCAAAAGAAAAGCCCACAGCGACCACAATGTCATAAATGACACTGCCATCGCCGTGGGAACTTCTTTTATATGCTTGTACTAAATTATGAGGCACTATTGAAAGAAGCCATTGAGTACGATGCTGGTGATGCCATAGACCTATCCAACACTTACCTGTCTACAAAATATCGTGGAGAAGACCTGTTGGTGGAGAACGAACACTATGCCGTGGTATATAACCCGTCTGTTGGAGGTATCTATGATGTAATGCGTAAAGTCTCAACCGAAGAAGTCAGACAGAACATCACCTATTACAGATTGCCTGATAACGCCACTGCTGATGTCAAGTCCATTGCTGAAAACAGGAACAGGAAATGGAAACTGTCGCACAAGAAGAGACTCATTTTCATTGAGAAAGATAATGGAATATTCTTATCTTCTTCCCTCTCGTATTTTCAAAAATAAATCCACTTGTATTAGGCTTCGTCATTAGAAATTCTAAGACAAGTGGATTTATTTGTATATAGGTGATTTTCTACCTGTTACGTATTCTCTATGGAAACAGGTAGTTCTTTTACTAAATACCACCTTATATGATAAGAGTTTTTACTTATCCATAATTTCTACTATCGGAACAGTTTTCTCCATTTCCCTACGCGTGATGTATTTGTAAGTACCTACTTGCATTACACGTTTGTCTGATGGAACATCTATTTTTTGATTATCATAATATGAAATTTCTTTATCAGCAAGGAATAAGACAATCATTCCTATATTAGAAATATCTTCTACCGTTGCCAATGCACTCCCATCTGGAAGTACTTGCATAATCTCAAAGGAATGGACATTAATTTCTTGCTGTGGCTTTTCAAACATAACGACATTATTGTCAGATGGCGTTCCGTTTGTATTTCCTAATGCTACAAAGAAAAAGAATGCAAAAGTAAGAATGATACCCGTTATGATACCACCTAAATAGATTAAAATTGATTTTTTACGTGAGCTCATAAATATTTTATATTTTAGTTGTTTTGGTTCTTTTTAATTTGCCGGAAGATAGGAATAACAAAAGGATTTTCTTTTGATCATTCCTATCAAGATAAGCAAAACGTCGTTGTATTTCGGATACGTGTATCAACTAATTTGCCTTTCTCACGTTTGACAAACCATTTAATGAGTTTAGCTATAGGACGATTGTGCATAACTATTTAACGAATGAAATGCAAAGCAGCAATAATAATGATACCAGCAATAATAATCCAACGATTGATGTTAATTGCTTTCATCGTAGCTTCAGAAGAAGTCGCTAATTCATTTTGCAAATTCTTAGTCTCGTTAATTATATTATCAGTTGAACTTTTAATGGTATTGCATGAAGTCTGTATACAATTAATCATATTGGTAATTGCATCAACTTTTGTTTCAATAGATTTTATCTTTGGAGAAATATTATCTATTAACTTTTTCAGCTCCTGATTCCATTGATTCAACTTCGTAGTAATGCTATCAGCATGTTCCTTAATATTTGAGGGAAGGTCATCAACATTTTGACTGATTGATGCAATGGCATTATCTTGCCCCTTTTGAGATTCTTTCAAATCTTTGGAAATGTCAGAAAGAAACTTTTTAATGGTTTGAATCTCTTTTGTGGTTGATTTTATCTCTTCACGAAGAGCACTAAGTTCTTCGACCCTTTCAGATAGCAAGTTATTCTGCTCGGTAAATTCTTGCAAAGAAGCATCGACTGAAGATGTGAAACTAGACGTAATATTCTCGCAAGCAGAGGTCATTTCACCCACTGACTTCTGCACTTCACCCACTGACTTCTGCACTTCTTCTGAAATTCCAACCTGTGCTCCTTCTAATTGTTTCTCCCACTCTTTGATTTCTTTAACAAGAGAATTGATTGAAGCGACATAACCAGCAACGGCATTTTGCAGTCCTTCACTTGCTTGAACAGTGGTTTCAACTTGTTTTCTTGCAGAATCAAGTTGCTTTAGGTTCTGTTCTAACCTTTCCAAAGTAGCGTTAATATCGTATGTCATTTTGATATAATTATTTTAGATATTTCTTTGTTATTTCATTTAACTTATCCTCATGGACAAACAGTGTTATCGTTTTCTTACCATCGTCAACCAAGTTCTGCTTGATAAACTTATCATCTTTACGAACTTTGGCTTTTAGATAAGATGTAAAAGTGTCAATGTCACTCCAAACCTGCTTATTATCCCTATTATACAAAGTCATAAAGCCTTCGATATAATTATTGTAAGCATTATTTTTCAGTGTCTGGTTATTCCCTACACCTAAGAAAGTAATGCAATAAGCAAGCAAAAGCTGCAAAGCAGCATTATCAGGATGTGCTCTCAGACAAAGTAAGGTCGCGCCATACAGATGTTTGACATTATCCACTTCACTGCCAGAGTTATCATTAACAGGGTCAATTATTTCAATATACTTCTTAACGACATCGAATCCATCTTTTCCTTCTATATCTGTATCATCCTTCAGGGAATAAGGCTTTCCATTAACTTCATAGCCGGTTCGCGCATACTTAGAGTTGAAGTACAGATGAATAAACTCCTTCAGCCATTCATCGTTACCATTTGCTTGACGTTCTATAATACTGTCCTCACATGCTATACACATGTCCTCGATGGCACGATAACGCTTCTTTTCAAGGTTTTCATACACAAAGGCTGTTAAATAGCCCAGGCAACGGTCTAAATAATTACGCCCTGGCTGTTTGTCAATTTCATCCACCTTCTTCTGAGCTTGCTCCAAAGAATAATACTTACGGAAGAAATCCAACATACACTGTTTGAACTCTTCATCAGTTCGTTTGTGGATTTTAAGTTCGTATGTTTGTGACAGATAATCAATAGTCACATCATCTACAAGCCCTATGCAGCACATTCTGTATATTGCTTTATCTGTATCATCTTTATCTCTTTTCTTACAAAAAGCCATTCGTAGCCTTTTATAGATGCTTTTATTTGCATGATTGCGAAGCCACCTAGTATCACCTGAGCATTTGGCTATCTTAGCTATCAACTCATTGAAATCACCAATTTTTTTCAAATCCAACTTTCCGTATCTGTCCTCATTGATATTTTGCCATCCCTGTTCCTCAGATATAGCAAGAATTTCCTTTTTGATTGAAGCTTCAAAACCTTCAGGATCTTGTTGAACATTATTCTCCCAAGAAACAACAACACTTGCATTGCCGTCTTCGTCAGCATGTGCCATTGCCTGATATATACCCTCTGTGATATTGTCTTCTCCCTCCAAAGGGCGCATAAGAGTCTTAGGAGAATAATCTTCATATGATTGGAGTATCTGGATCAAACAATTAGATATATACGAGCATAATGGATATTCAAAACCTAGATAATTATAAGTCGGGCGTAGGCTGTCGAGAAAGATATAACCATATTGTTTGTTATTATCTTCTTCCGAAATGATTTTAACTGCATTTTTTCTTGTATCTATCTTTAAGCACACATCCTCGTTTCCTGCTTCGTCTCTCAACTTTGCCTGAATCTCTGTTAGAAGCGTAGGCTTAGCATTGATTATTCTATCAGTGAGTTCAACAAGAATGACCTTCTCCTTGAATAGACCACGGAACGAGTTATTATGGAACCACAAGTTAATGTCCTTGTCTATGTTCTCCAGAAATCCTTGCTTTCTGATAATATCAAGAATCTTATCTGTCTGTTCTTTGGTACAGTTATTATATTTGCACAATGCAGGAATATCGTCTGCAAGAACAAAATTATTTATATATCGTTCAAGCCATGTTGGGTCTTCATCCCCCATCAAATATCGAATATCATTTATTTTATCTATAGTAAATTCAATGAATTCTGTTGGATCATATAAAACATAAGATATGGCATGCTTCTTATCACGACCACAACGACCTGCCTCTTGAACATAACTTTCAATGGATGAAGGGTGATTGATATGAATTGTATATCTGATATTTGGCTTATCTATACCCATACCGAACGCTTTAGTGGCCACCATCAGATTTTGGTCATTTTCATTAAATGACTTCATATCACCTGAAGGCTTGTCACCGCCAACAAACGTACCCATCGACAATTCCGGCTCATGCTCTCGCAATTCAGTGGAGATACCAGTCCTGGTACCCCAGACATTATCTTCTACACCGAAAGTTCCATGTGCATGTGGACAGAATACTATTCCAGCATTTTTATAGTGTTGTTCACTATCTGCCGAATAAAAATCCTCTGCTGAAAAATCCTCTATATGAGCAACCCTTGTTTTCTCAGTCTCATGCTGATTGACTTGCACTATATCTGAAGGTATTTCATGCAGTAGCTCATACATCTTATTCTTTTTTGCTGTTACTACAACATCTTTAAGTTCCCAATCTGATTTTGCTTTAAGCAAGAACTGCTCATTAGGTTCTCTCAATTCATCAAAATTAGAAAAGACCTCAATAATACGATATGTTAGTTCAGGACGTGAATCAGACTCAGGACGTACAATTGTTTCACTGTCAATAGTAAGGTTTCCACCAAGAGTCAATTCACGCTCAACGTCTGCAAGAACATCAAACGATGCTGTAGCCGTCAAACCTATAATAGACAATGGACGACCTGATTTCGTATTCATGAAATTTATCATGTTTCGTCCAAGGTGGAGATAAGAAGTACGGAAATCATGTCCCCATTCAGATACGCAATGAACCTCATCAATAATGCCATAAGAGAAATACACATGATTCTTCTCTGTCATTGTAAGCAAACTTGAACGGAAATTCTCCATCATAAATCTTTCCGGAGAAAGGAGCATGAACAAAACAGAACCATTTTGAAGAAGATTCAGTTTTTTAGCCTTCTCTTTGGCATTCATTCCACTATTAACACATTCACAAGCATCAATTCGTGCTTCGCGCAACCCTCGAACCTGGTCAACCATAAGTGAAACGAGAGGGTCAACAATTATAGAAACGCCAGGTTGTAAAATGCATGATAACTGATATGTCAAAGATTTACCGCCACCAGTAGGAAGTAATCCTATTGTAGTTTTATCAGCTAAAGCATGGCTAAGAATAGGCAACTGCCCAGGACGGAAAGATGGCTTGCGGAAAATATCACGCAAGAAATATGTAAGGACATCTTCCCTTTCCTTTATATTTACATAAGACCCTGTGCCATCTTTTGTAACCAATGGAGGATATTGTATATTGTCTGCAGCACAGATTGTTCGCTCACGTTTCTTGTAATGAGAAGAACGGATAAGATAGACAGTATCTGCATCGACATTCAAAGGAAGGGCATCAATGTTGTCTCTAAGCAACATTGATATATCCAAGCATAGGTCAAAATGTCCTTCTGGCATTTGAGTAGCGACACGGTTTCCCAAATGCAATGGAGATTTTTTGAATTCTTCTGTTGATATGATCTGAAGCTTTATCTCCGGCAGTCTATCTGATGAAGCTGCTAATTCACAAATATACCTATATTTTTCAGCAAGGTCCTTTATAGCCAATGCAGAACATGGAATGTCACGTTCTACAATGGCAATATTCCATACATCGCTATCAAGACTAAGAGCACCAGACATCATTGCCTCCACCAACATTCGCTCTACTCGTGCAATTGCCATTGGTGCAAGAACTATTTGCAAAGTGTCCAACCAATTTCCAGACAGAGCCTTTTTGTAATTAGCCTTTATAATCTGTAAGTAGTCAACTGAAGCAGCGTCACTTTCCCAATTTTGCATGAACGCCATATTATTTAGTTGTTCAATACGATATGTATCCCAGCCTCCATTGAGAGCCATTCGGTCACGTCGCTCATCGCTAATTCTACTGAATATATTAGAATGATAACGCAGACCGTCCATCTCAAGAATGAAGCCGGTTCTTGCATCACCATAAGGAATTTCCAATGCAAAATCTACTCGTTGATCTTTGCTGAATCTTCTATCAGGAATATCCACAATTGATGAAAGATTACGTTGTGGTTCAAAAACTTGAATCAGATATTCACTTTGAGAACCTTCCAAGTATTTTTCAATAAAATCTTTCTCAAAGGAACTGTCAAGCATATCTCCATTATAGAAATCTACATTAAAACGAGGATCTATAATATGCAGGGCTTCATAAATTTCCTGCACCGAAACTTTATGATTGGATTTATAATCAAGTATCGCTCCTTCTTTTGGCTTGGTTGAAATATGGAATAACTCAGCAAAAATATTCTCTAATAACACCGGAGCCTTTGTTGGCAAACCTCTTGATATGATATTTGCCAAGACTGCAAGTTTGGAGTCTGTATTTGAATTATAAGCAAGAGGTATATTTGATTTGACATCGAAAGCAGAAAGAGAACGATAAAGTTCTTCAGCATTATCTGCCTTATCAGATTTGCTATATTCCTCTGCGACAGCATCAAGAACAAATCCTGCAAAGAACTGTTCTTTCTTATGTGAATCTTCAATACGTTTACGAATATTCTCAACGGTCTCAATGCGGTCGAAATGTTTAAAGAATATACGCATTGAGATTGTCCAGTCACCCTGCCATGTCCCACGTTCCTTATTCATCGTGACATACATAATGTCAGGTGCTGTGGCAGCTACGAATTCATCAACACGTCTGTTGTTACTGTAATAAGGACCGACACACACAAAATAGTTATCACTTCCGAATAGCTGTTGGAACAAGTGAATGAATCGTGCAAGGTCAAATGCTTCTACATCGAGAATATTACTGAAAAGATGTACTTTCCTAATATTCGATTTCTTGAAATCTTCCGGACTCAAAGAGTCAAAATCCTTAGTAATGGACTTTACAAAATATGCAGAACAGAAACTTTCAATAACCTGTGTTGCTCTTTCGACAGCAGCAATAGAAGGCTCTACCAAGCAAAAATGCTTGATATTAGGTGATATATTCTTTGAATGTAGAAAATCCAATAAGCATACAGAGGCTGTTCCTTGACCGCAACCCCAGTCGTAAATCTCCACTTCTTCTGAGAAGATTTCAGAAATATCAGGAATGCAACCAAAAGCAGCATCAAGCTTCGCTTTATGCATTTTACCGAAGCTATGTAGATACATATTTAGATGGTCTTCATCATCTAATATACCTTTACCTCGTTCTAAATCCTGATACAGCTTATTACGACTAGTTCGATCAGCAGGAAGAAGGGCCAATGCCGCATCTCTCATACCGACAAACGAGATATTTCTGTTTCTTCTGAATATATCTATAAAATTTGACATGATTATTTTCCTGTTATTGTATCAGCATTTTTATTCTGCTGATGACGTTTCCAATTCTCTAAAGCTAAATGCTTAGTTGTATTTGCATAGCAGTATTCACATAGATGTGGACAAGTGTTATATTCACCAATATCTTTAGCTGCCATACATCCACACAGGGCTCTTTGTCCTGGATCTTTCTTGTGAGCACTTAGGAAGAATTGATTGTGTGGCAGAATAATTGCACCATCAGGTAATGATGGTGAATCTTCAAACAATGACGGTGCTGGCATCTGCTGAATTTTAACCTTCATAAAATCCATAAGAACCTTATCGTCCCACGCCAAGCGAGTTATTAAATCTCCATCAATACACCTATTATGAGCTATTCCATATCTATCAATATCTAACTGCTCTCCGCAAGTGGCAAGCTGGAAATTCCAGTTTCTTTCGTTATTCATTTTTGATAATTTCATAGCGAACTCCTCCATTTGCGTAGTTTCCCACTCATGATATGGAATGCCATTCTTTTCAAGATTCAATTTAACCTTTTTGTAAAGCTTGATGTCAGCATACGAAAACACCAATTTCTCTGTATATCCTTTGAGTTGGTCACCAATCTTCTCAACTTTACTAATAAGGTCATCTATAGTAATATCATCTGTAAGAATCATCGGATCGAAACGCCAAACAACAGCGTTCGCTCCAAGTTTATCAGATAACATTTTGAATGTCTCAATACGATTTAAAAGTGAAGGAACTTTCTCCAATCCTTCCTTCTCATAATCATTCAATGTGTATTGTATACAGCACCTTATATTTCTTTCTTTGAGATAATCAAGATATGGAAGAAGCGGACGAGGATTCTTTGACCAAAAAACTATAAAGCGAGTTTTATTATACGATACATAAGACTTCACGCCATTAAATGGGTTAGTCCATGCTGAGTAACCTTTCTTTAAGCGGGCAAAAAACCAATCGGCATAGAATGCAGGAATATCCGTACTTCTACTTGCCGACACGATGATAGGAGCCTGCGCTTTCACAGGCTGCCCATCAACGATTATGTCTGTATGTTCCCAAGATGCCATACTTTATTCACTAAACATTATCAAGTAATAGAAATCATCTTCATTAGGAAGATTATTGATTATAAATGCAACAATCTTACCTTTCTGTTGAGTTATTTGAAATAATGAAACGTATTCTTTACCACTTGAAGCAGCTTCCCAAGAATTTCCGACTTCAGCAGAAGCAGCCTCGAAATCGCTACCTTGTGATTGGTAGGTAAATTGTGGAACAAATGTTGGATTCTGCTGAAGTATTCTTTTTGAACGAAGTTCTGCTATATTGCTAATATCAAAAGTAACAGTTCCTTTTGTCTCTTTTCTCACAATTCTAACATAAGCAGATGAGTCCGTCTCGATAATTTGTGCGTCACCATGATAAGGTTGTTTGACCACCCGAACCTTTGGTAACTTCAAATTAAATGTAAAACCGTTGGCTACAGCACTAATTGAGATGTCGTTATTGAAAGGTCTGTCATCCTCTTTCGATTCTTCCTTTTTAATGATTGACGAATGCAAATACTCCAAGCGTATATTGCGGTCATACATATGAAGCACACACTTTTCCACTTGACCATTTTTGTAATAAACCACAAATCCATAGTCACTATAATCTACATCTTGCCATCCAAAAGGTGATTGAGCCATGATTGGGAAACCACGCAATTCTACCATGTCTGCCGATTTTGTTACGACCTTCATAGGTTTGTCAGACATGTTCGGCTTACCCAGGTCATCATTGTATATCTTTACGATGTAACCAACGCCGGGGGCTAGCTTGTAACCAGGGCAACCATCAGTATTCTTTACCAAGCTGACAGTACGAATACACTCCTGTAAACCCATAACAGGAGTGTCGTTTTCATAACGCTGATGACAATTGGAACGGAATGTAAACGGCTGTATTGACTTCTTCTGTTCACGTTCTGCTTTCAATTTAGCTTGACGTTCAAGTTCTTTACGACGGTTGTCTTCCAACCTACATTCTCTTTCACATGCAATACGCTCTTTCTCCAACTTTTGTTGACGAGCCTGTTCTTCAGCGCGACGGCGTTCTTGTTCTTCCTTTTCACGCTTCTTTTTGAAATAATTAAAAGGCCACATTTCGATAATATTTTAAATTAGTATAGTATTCCACATTGATATTCAAACAAGGTTTTTTGTTATATTTCATGGAATGAAGCCTTGCCATTCGATAAGGGACACATTACTCTACTGATTATTCTCCCACACAAAGGCACTCAGCAGTTTATCCATTTGCGACATGGCATAGAGTGGGCAGATTTGTACGTGACGTACTGCATTATTATCCTTGACATCTTGATACTCAAAGCTTCCAAAGTTCTCCATTGAGCATCTAAGGGCATTGTCCAAATGCTTTTCGTTCATAAACAGCCAAAGGCTCTTCATTCCGCCTTGCATTCCCGCCTTCACCTCGATGGGAACAACTTGCTGCTTATATGTCACAAGATAATCAATCTCTGCAGAGGAATTTTTTGCCATTCTAAGCCAGTAAAACAAGTCATGGCGGATGTTAGGAGTTTTGTAGTGCAGCATTTCCAGTCCTGCAACCATTTCTGCCATCGGTCCTTTGTTTGCCAATTCTGAAACATCGGATGTCAGGATTTGGGTTGTCAACTCACTTACATCGCCAGTCGTCATATTCAGCAGACGCAACATCAAACCAGTGTCAAGCAAAAGCATCTTACGATAGGAATAATCAGCCTCACTTCCTAAAGGTACGCCATTGGCTGACGTATGTGTGACTGGAATCAGTATGCCTGCAAGAATAAGCATTTCAAGGGCTCTTTTCACTTCTGAAGTACTATAACTGCCGCCGACCGCAGAATAGACAAACTTTTTAGTGGCTTGAACGGCAGCACTACGCATGGTCAGGCGCAAAAGCATGGGATCAACACGCTTCTTATATTTCGGAAAATCGTCTTCATAGGTAACGACAATATCATCCTGCACCTCCTGGCAAGCCAGATAGTCGTGGGTCTCCACCCACTTGCTCACGGCTTCAGGCATTCCGCCAACAAGTATGAAAGTACGGAGCAGCCCCACCAACTTTTCATAGAGAGGAGTTGGCAGCGGTGCTGACGACGTAGCCTGATTCCGCGCCTCAATAAGCAAATTCTCGCTATTAGCAAGCAAGAATTCATCAAACGTCATCGGAAACATAAACATCGAGTGAATCCTGCCGACACCAAATGTTGGCAGTTCTTCAAGTGCGAACTCCAACAAAGAGCCTGCAGCTATCACATGAAGCTCGGGCATATCCTCTTTGAAAAATCGGAGTGACATGATGGCTTCAGGACAAGCCTGAATCTCATCAAGAAATAGAAGTGTGCTTCCTGGTTCTATCGGCTTACCGGCAATAGCCGCCATTTGCGGAACAATTCGCTTCACATCAATATCTCCTTGAAATAGCTGCTTATATGAAGGCTGCCGTTCAAAGTTCACCTCCACAAAGCTTTTGAATTTCTGACTCAGATGACGAACTGCCGTTGACTTTCCTACCTGACGCGCACCTCTTAACAGCAAAGGTTTATGTGAAGGCCTTTGTGACCATTCCAACAAATATCCGTCTATCATTCTTGGATAATACATAACTCTAAGATACTTTATAATTTGTCTGTAAAGGTATAAAATTAAAATTATCCAAGGAAATATTTCTCAATAAATTTAAAAAATACAAGGTATTATTTAAGTATCATTGAATATTTTCCCATCTAATAAAATCGTCAAAAATCAACTTTTCCAATCATTTTCGATACTCTTACTCATATCTTTTTTAATTTAGCTCCGTTAC
>OHIK01000903.1_pt1 | contig 13662 bp, 11 predicted proteins | sample 1568241 | NCBI WGS metagenome assembly OHIK01 (sample SAMEA3879567, study PRJEB24766) | human gut metagenome | biome: human-associated habitat; feature: feces | place: USA | collected 1985/1987 | reverse complement strand
CGCTCAGGCAGCAGCGTTGGCGGCCCGGTACAGGAAGGTCACAATCTGGCCCCGCTGGCAGACGGTGTCGGGAGAGAACGTGCTGCCGTCACCGGTGCCGAGGGTGACGCCCTGGGCCACGGCCCAGTTCACCGCGGCGGCGTAGTCCGCGTCAGCGGCCACGTCGGTGAAGGAAGCGGCAGCAGCCTCGGGGCTGTCGGCGGCAACCCACATGAAGTACACCGCCATGGCGCGGGTGCAGCCCGCATAGGGATCAAAGGTCTCGCCTTCCACCAGGCCCTGCTCACTGGCCGCAGCGAAGACTGTACCGCTGAAGACCTGGCGTCCCTGCCCACTGTGGGCACCGCCAAAAGCCTGGACATGGATAAGCTGAAGGAGCTGAAGCCTCAGCTGGTACTTTCCGACGAGGCTTTGTCAGAAAGCCAGGTAAAAGAGCTGAACGACGCGGGCATCACGGTTTTGGTCCAGTCCCCTGCCACCACCAGGGAAACCTTTGAAACTCTTTACACCAACATTGGTTCCGCCCTGAAGGGCGGCATTACCGGCTTTACCGAGGCACAGGAAAAGGCCCAGAACATGCTGATGACCTTAGATGACATCAACCGCCTGATTCCCGCCAGCAATACGCCCATCACCGCCTGCTACTTATACGATACCACCGGCGAAGTGGTGACCGGGGATACTTTCGCGAGTAAGCTGATCGAATTTGCCGGCGCCGTAAACGTGGCCAATTCCTCTACGAAGGGGAAAATGGAACTGAAAGCCCTGACCACCAGTAATCCCAATTATATTTTCTGTTCCTCCGCGGTAAAGGATAAATTATCGGCGGATGAAACCCTTTCCAAATTGAAAGCCGTGGAGGAGGGAAAGGTCATCGTCATGGATCCCCTTCTGATGGAGCTTCAGGGCAGTTCGGTCATTGAGGCGGTCACCCTGATGGCCGGCGCTATGTACCCTTCGCTGACCTCCTCCAGTTCGGAAGCTTCTTCCGAGGCTTCCTCCTCTCAAGCTTCCTCCGAACCTTCTTCTTCGGAAGCCAGCAGCAGCGGATCCAGTTCCTCTTCCAGGGATTCATCCCAGGCTGCCTCCAGCAGCTCCTCCTCTTCCACGAACCCCTTCCCCAAGGGGACCACCATGAAGCTGGGAGATACCGGAGACAACGTGACAAAGCTGCAGCAGCGGCTTCTGGAACTGGGCCACACCTATTCGGAGCCCACCGGAACCTTTGACGATCTGACGGAACAGGGCGTTATGAACTTCCAGTTCCTTTCCGACATGGTCGCCGACGGCATTGCGGATGACGCGTTTTTGGACGCTTTGTATTCTCCCAACGCGGTGAAAGGGCCAAACTACGGTTTACGGTAACAAGCAGGCCGGAAGGAAATTCCTTCCGGCCGTTTTTCATGTTTTTTGAAAATCCGTCAAAGGATACTTTTAAATTCATTTTCATTTTGGTATACTATGATTAAATTCAGAAAAAGGGGTGGCTTATTGAAAAATTATCATTTCCGCTTGATCGCCTACCGGAAAAAGCCTTCCATCATCCGCAACCTGATCAAGCGGTATTTCAGCGACAACGTGGGCCGCTCCGCCGCCGCCCTGGCTTATTATTTGATTTTTTCCCTGTTTCCACTCCTGATTTTAGTGAGCTCTATTATCAGTTTTTTGGAACTGCCGCCCCTTACGGCGGAAAGCTTTAAAGGGCTGCTTCCCATAGATATCATCGACCTTGCAAACTCTTACCTTTCCCATATTACGGAAATCAAAAACGCTTCCTTGCTGCTTTTTGGTTTTGTGTTTACCATCTATTTTACCATGCGGGCGGTAAACTGCCTGCTCCAATCGATCCATCGGGCTTATCGGGTAAAATCTAAATTTTCTTTCTGGCGGCACCAGCTTCACGTTTTTCTCACCACCATTTTTCTCATCATCATCGTGTTTGTGGCCCTGGGCCTGATGACCTTCGGCAAAACGCTGCTCACCTGGCTTTCCGCCTGGATTCCCATCGATATGGGCTCCATCAGTTTATGGAACCTGCTCCGCTTTTTCATTTTGGCGGCGGTGCTGTTTTCTGTCCTGCTGATGCTGTATTATTTGGTTCCCAACCGGCTGTATACCCTGCGCCAGGTGATGCCCGGCACCTTTGCCTCTCTGTTTTCCTGGCTGGTATTCTCCATCGGCTTTGCCTTTTATGTGGAAAATATGGGCCGTTATTCGGTGGTTTACGGCTCCATCGGCGCCGCCATCGTGTTACTGCTTTGGCTGTATTTCAGCGCCATCACCCTGATTATGGGCGCTGAACTCAATTATCTTTTAATCAACCGTCCCAAGAAAAAAAGCAAAACACAGAAAAAAGATGAATCGGAAAAGGAAGTGCAATAGCAATGGCAATTTTCAAAGGCACCATTCGTTCTGAGGCGTTAAAAATGAAAACCCAGCTTACCGTAGTGATCCCGGATACGCTGCAGACTACCGAACGTTATCAAGTGGTTTATCTGCTGCACGGTTTATCCGGCAATGTGGACGATTGGATCGACGGCAGCCAGGTGTGGCTGCTGGCAAAGGCATACAACCTGATTTTTGTGATTCCCGAGGTTCAGCGGAGCTTTTATACCGACATGGCCTTCGGCCCCGCCTACTACACCTATATCTCCCAGGAGCTTCCCGCTTTATGTCAAAAGCTGTTCCCGATTTCTTCTAAGCGTGAGGACACCTACATTATGGGGCTTTCCATGGGCGGCTATGGCGCGCTGAAATGCGCTTTGAAAAAACCGGAGCAGTACGCCGGGTGCGCGGCGTTCTCTCCGGCCTGGATCCTGCAGGATCTGGAAAAGCACTTAGGAGATCAAATGAGCTATCAGGAGCTGCAGGCGATCTGGGGTATGAACCTGGAAAAAATGGAGGAAAACGACATCCGGGTTCTCGCAAAGCAGTGTGAAAAAAGCTCCCTGAAGCCAGACATATTCGTGACCTGCGGCACCGAGGATTATATTTATGAAATGAGCGTGCGGCTGCGGGATTTTATGAAGGGCGTGGATCTTCCCTTTACTTATCTGGAATGGCCTGGCAGCCACGAGTTTTATCTGTGGAATAAGTCCTTGCATCTTGCCTGTGAGCATTTTTTCACCCGGGTGGATCCTGAAAATTATTGCAACATTGTCTGATATAAGCAAAACGGCCCCGAAAGGAAATTCCTTTCGGGGCCGTTTTTTCCCTTATAGATTATAAAAGCTTGCCTCAATATGGAAGCTAACCCTTTGGCCGGGCTCCAGGTATTTGAGCATATTTTTCTTTTTCAGCTCTCCTCTGCCCAAAAGCCTGTTGTTGGTGGGTTCGATGCCTAATACATAGTCCCGTTCCCCCATCATTTTCCATTCCACCATGGTATCTAAGGTGGCGGTATCGCACTTGATTTCCAGCCCCTTTCCGATTTTTGGGTTCGTCAGCTTGGCGCTGGCCCAGGGGCCGTCAAAGGTGTGGTAATAGCACTGCTCCTCAAAATTGGGCTGAGGCGTCAGGAAGGTATCCCAATGGTCGATCCCCTCTTGGGCACGGGCATTCCTGGCCTCCACCTTTGCGGCGGTGGTTTCCAGCTTGGCGTTTTCGTCCAGCAGGGGATAGCCTAAATTCATGTGGTATAAAATGGAGACCGGTTCCGCGCGGGAGCCTTCGTTTCTCACCGTATCGATGATTTGCAGCTTGTTTTCTTTCTTACTGCACACCAGCTCCCGCTCAAGCACCAGCTTCTGCTTGAAAATCTCGCCATCCCGCAGGGTAGCGTGGATCGCGATCTGGTCATCGTCCTCCGTGTAATAAATATGTTCCGCGGGAATGTGGGAAATGGTGCCGTGAAGGCCCGTTTTCCCGCTTTCGTCCTCGGTGGGGACTCCGATATTGGACAAACCGCAGGTGGTCAAAAAGCCGCAGGTAAAGGACTTTAAAAAGCCCGTTCCCTCCTGGTCGAAATAAGCGGGAGCCACATACCCGCAGGGAGAAATGTAAGAGTAATTAACGCCTTCGTAGGAAATCCTGGTGATATCGGCGGCCCTATCCGAAGAGACAGTAAATTCCAGCCCTAAGCCGTTGCGCACCTGCAACAGCCGCATTCCGTCGCCCTTGCCGCCCACGAGGCGGTATTCTTCCACGCCGGAAAGCTGAGAGGGATGCCCGATGTATTGGTTCATGCTAATTTTCCTCCTTGCCTTATATTTTAACTTTTATGAATACTACCCTATGGAAAATAAAATAAATTTATACGCCGCAGGAAAAGCCGCTCTATTCAGCGGTTTCCTCTTTGGCCGCTTTCGACAGAATATTGGCGATGGTACGGTACATCAGCTCCTGATCGATAGGTTTGGTCAAATACCCGTCCATCCCCGCGCGCTCCGCTTCCCGCCGCTCGTTTTCAAAGTCGTTTGCGGTCATGGCAATAACCGGTATCCTTCCATTATCCGGAGGTAAGCTGCTCCGAATGCGCCGGGTAGCCTCCAGGCCATCCATTTCGGGCATACGGATATCCATAAGCACCGCCTGATAATACCGTCTTGGGAAGCCTCAAATTTTTCAAGGGCCTCAACGCCGTTTCTATTGAAAACAACTGCCATTACTCCAGCTGTTCCAGTATATCCGCCATTTTTTCGTGAGCCGCTCGCACCTGTTCAAACACCCCAGGAATTTCGCTATATTCCTGGCCGCGGACCGCCTGTACTAGGCGGTCGCTGGAAAAGCGCAGCCTATCCAGCCCTAAATTTGCCGCGACGCCCTTCAAGGTATGAGCCTCCCTTTCAATTTCGGGATAATCCTGATTTTCCACCGCTGTCAACAGGGAGAAAAAGGTGGGGTCAGACGGCATTTTCTTTAAAAAACGAAGATATAAAGCTTCATTGCCGCTGAAACGGGCGATCACTGTATCTAAATCAATTTCCAGGCAATTTGCCGCTTCTTGTAAGGTCATTTTCATGATTCCTTTCCTGAAATGGTTTCCTGATGATGAAGTCTTTAAGCTATTTTTACCACTTTTAGTATATTCCGTTCCTATTTTTTTGTCAGTTTCGGGAATCTATTTCCAAAATTCTTAATCTAGTTTCCGCCATACAACAATTTCGCTATAAAACTCCTCCTTTTTATCCATAAATCTCTTTTCGCTCCACCGGCCGCAGCCGGCGGTTCCTGTAACCAAAAAGACTGGGCCTGGATACACACCGTGATCCAGGCCCAGTCTACCGGAAGGCATTGGCAAAAAGCCGCCTTCTTGCTTAAAATGAGAAATCAACTATTATTGATATCTTTCAATGATTTGGTCAATACGGTTTAAAATCTGATACGCGCTTTGGATCTGTGTTTCCACATTTTCCGCTTTGATCTCCTCGCGGTCAGCTACTTCTATCGCCTGCTGCACAGCCTCCATAGACGCTTTGATCTGCGTCTCAAAGCTATCCTCCAGCTTTTCGCACGCTTTCTCATAAAAGCTGTCGTAAGCCTGATGGAGCTGTTGATAAATCTGGTTCTCCAGCGTTATAAAATCATCCAAAACCGGCTTTAGTAAATCCACCTGTTTTTTCTTCATCCGGCTTTCCCGCACAAAGCCGGCAATGGTTTGGCCTAGAAAGCTCAGACCCGCCGGTTGTCCGGTCAGCCCCAGCAGGTAAGCGCCCTCTGTCAGCACAAACGAGGCCGTATCCACCCCGGTCCAACTGATATCCGCAATATTAACGGCGATCTCCGACATTTGCTCCGCCGGATTGTCAAACAAGGTTTGATTAGAAAAATCTCTTGCGATATTCCTAATTTTCCCCTCAATAATTTTACGGTGTTCATCCAGGCATTTTAAAATAGCTTCCCGCACCACATCCATCAGATAAAATTGAAAATGCTTTTGGATCTCTACCGTTTGCCCATTTTTCTGTACCAGCTGGATTTCTTCCTTCAGCCGGCCTAAAAACTCCGCCATCCAGCCCTTCGCCACACTGAACAGTTCATCTACGGTGGATTTCAGTTCATCCTCGGCATTTTGCAAAGTCTGGTGCAGGTTGACGTTTTCCTCTTCGCATTTCCGGTTGACCTTCTCCAGCTGCTGACGGTTCATCTTCAGCATGCTGGAAATAACCTCAATCCGTTTTCTCACATCCGACGACATGGTTTTTGCCAGCACCAAAACCCTTTGCGTTTTAATCAAATCCTTTTGAAGGACGATTTCATTTTGAACCGCGGATTCAAATTCCAAAAACGCATTTTCCAGGTAACCCGCCAGCTCTGGATTCGGCCGGCGGCAGGAAAGCTTCCGGCAGTATTCATCTAAAGCGCTCACCGCATAAACGCCGGCATTTTCCGAAAAGGCGGAAACTCTTTGTATGATTTCCCTCTTAACCCTTTGGATTTCCTCCTCGGTATCCAGGCAATCCGCCATATTCGCCGCCACCAGAAGGCTGGAAAACCGCTGGGGCAAGATAGAGGCGCAAAGATAGGCCTGCTCGGATTCAGACAAAGGCGACAGCACGGAAACCACATAGATCACAGCATCCGCATGATTTAAATACTCCTGCACCTGATCCTCAAACGACTTCAGCACGTCTCCAAGGCCGGGGGTATCCACAATGGAAATCTCCTTCAAAATCGGAAGGTTTTCCTGAATCTCAATATGGTCGATGGGAGCGGGGATTCTCTGGATAATTTGCTCCAGCTCGCTTCTGCCTAATTCATCCGCGTTCAGCCGGAGGCGTTTTCCATTTTTCAGCACCGCTTCCCGGTTCGCCTGTTGGCCAAAGGATATCTTATTGATGGTCATCGTTTCCGGGGAAACATCCGCCGGGGCCACGTTTTTTCCCAAAATCGCGTTAATCAAAGTAGACTTCCCGCGTTTAAAGTCTCCCATAACCACCACAGAAAACTCATCGGATGCCCTCTTTTTAAGCGTGCTTTCCCATACCTTAATTCGTTTCACGTCCTCATCGCTGAGGATTTTTTTCATAAAGCTATCGTTTCTAAGGCTTTGAACCTCATCCAGGATCTCCCCAAGCCCTTCCTTGACATCGTCAAAATCCACCAGCATCCGCGAGGACAAATCGTCATAATCTTTCACTGCCGTCACCTCTTCTCACTTTTGGTCACGCTGATGATCTTATCACAACGGGCCTCCAGCTCCTGCTTGGTATAAAGCCGCATATCCGGCCTTTTCATTTCCGGATGCCAGTCATAGAAGACCTGGCTGTTCATAAATTCCTTATCCGCCATGATCCGGCGCACAGAGAGGGGATGGTCCATAGTCCATTCATAAAACCGGACCGGATTCCCGCGCATGACGTCATACTGCTTTAACAGCTCGTCGATATCCAGCGTTTCCTGGTTTAAAATACCGCCGCTGGTCAGCTTCGCCTGGCTGGACAGGGAAGATTCCACCTCTCCCGCGCAAATGATCCCCGCCCGGTCACAGGTAACCTCCGCGGCACGGTTCCAAGCCTTCAGCGCGTATTCCAAGGGCCGGCTCATCAGGCCCAGCAGCTGCTGGATACCGGGGATAGACATCAGCAGCGTATTCTGAAAAGAAGTCAGAAGCACGCTGGCCGCCGTGTTATAAACGCCGTGCAAATTATGGATATGCCCGCATTCATGGCCGATAACGGCTTTCAGCTCTTCCAGAGAGAAGCGTTCCAGCATAGAGGAATAGAGCACTATCATCGGCTCCGCATCCTCCGTGGCATAGGCAAAAGCGTTCATTTCCGCCAAATTAGGCTCTATATATACCGACGGGATGCCGATTCCCAGGGTGTTGGCACAGCTCGCGACCATCTCATATATCTGCGGGAACTGGCTGGGGGACACTTTGGCGGCGGACAGGTTGTATTTCTGCTTCATCAAAGGCACTACCTGGCTATTAAACGCCTTAAAAAAGCGGTAAGCGCCTGGGATCGATTTGATCTTCTGCCTCAGGGTATAATCAGAGGCATAAGCGTAATCCGGAATGCCTCCCTCTAAATGCTTTTCAAATTTTCGGCTGCGCTTTGACACATAACCGTCAAAACTGATATCCACCTCATTGGTAGGATTCTTCAGCCCATTGTACCTCAGCTCTTCTGTTAAGGCCATACAGCTATTCCCCCTATTATTTGGACAGCACCGCCATAATCTGCTCGTTAAGCCCCGCTGCCGTATCCGTAATCTGAGCGACCTTTTTCACCATCTGTTCTAAATCGGCCTGCTCTTTTTCTGCCAGGACCTTATTTTCCGTAACCTTTTCCTGAAGATCTGTCAGGGTATTCTCGGTATCCCGGAGAATGGTTTCCGTTTCCTCGTCAATGCGTTGCTTCAAAGCGTTGAAAGCTGTGGAAATCTGCTCCTCAACCTGCTTTGCCATATCGCTTTCCGAAGCCAATTCCTCAAATTTAGCGGTGATGGCCTCTTTCAGCTTGTCACGGAAATTCAGAATCTGCTTTTCCGCGTTGTTGAACAGCCTGCCAATGGCAAAACGGCTGGCCATGGTGCCCATCAGCCCCGCGGCGATCGCCACAGGCCAGGCAATCGGAATCGCCAATGAGGTCAACAAAAGGACGCTGCCATAGCTGACGCCCAGGCCCACCGCGCCGCCGACCAAAGCCCCCTTCCAGCCGGCCTGCTTAAAGCCCTGATAGGCGCCGCCCAGCCCCATCATCAGGAAGGATTCCGCAAAAGTCCCCACCACGATATCCCCCACTGAGGAAGAGCCCTGCCCTGAAAGGCCGCCGAACTCGCACTGAACCTGAGAAACAGACTGGTAAAAATCCTCCTGGAAATCCTGGAGCCGTTCTGTTTCCTTGCCAAGGGCCGCCGTGATAGAATTTTGCATTTTTTCAGAAAGGAGCTGGCCGTAATCCTCCGTGGATTTTTTGACCTTTTCCATGATCGCTTCCTGCGTGGACGCCACCCTGTCCTTTTGAATGTCCTCTTCTGTAATAGGCTCATTATCGATAACGGCGCAGGCGTTTTCCGTCAGTTCCCTCCAAAAGCTTTCCGCCTGGGGCTGGATCTCGCCATAAGCGTTCCGTGCGGAAATATCAATACGGTCAAATTCCGCTCTTCTCTTTTCGCGAATCTGGGCGATTTTCTCCTTGGCCTCCGCGTACTTTTGATTAAATTCCTCTTCCCCCATCTGCAGGGCGCCGCTTCTCAGCTCGATATTCTTCACAATTTCAGCGGAAACCGACAGCACCTTGCTTACCTGCACCTGCAGGGAAATGGCGCCCCTGTCCTCTGTCAGCAGGCGTTCCAGCTCCGTTTCAAAGGCGCCGAACCTGCTTTGCTCCCAAAGAGCCATGTCGTCAGTTTTTTTCGCCTTCAGAGCCTGCTTGGCGGATACGCCTAAAACCTTAATAGAGCCCAGCTTTCTTTTGTACGCTGAAAATTCCTCTGAATCCTCGCCTAAGACCTTTTTGGCTTTTTCCATCACATATTTTTTGATCCGCGCGGAAATATTCTCGATGACCCGGTCCGCATCCTCGTCGTCAAAGGAATCGATCCGCGTTACAACAAAAATAATCCGGCCGATATCGCTGACCAGCATTTTATTTTCCAGGAAATCCCGCTCGTACTCTGAAAATGGCGACTGGGCCATAATGACAAACAAAGCCGCGTCTGTTTGAGGCAGCACCGAAAGGGTTACCTCGGTCATATTTTCATCATCGTTCAGCCCGGGAGTGTCTATAATATCCACATTGTTTTTGCAATAGCTTACCGGATAATAAACGGTAGCCTGGCGGATGGTCTGGGCCCTCTGTTCAGACTCGTCTGTAAGCTTGGTAACATATTCGGAAAGCTGGTTAATATCGATATCCTCAGTGGTTCCATTTTTATATTCGATCTTCACAAACGGGGTAATGCCATAGGTCACCCGGTTTAATGTGGCTGTAGTAGGCAAAACGTCAGAAGGCAGGATCGCCTTCCCTAACAAGGCATTAATCAGCGTGCTTTTCCCCCGCCGGAACTCCCCTACAATCGCGATGTCAAACGAGTCCTCGGCGCTTCTTTTCATCATCTCGTCGATAGAGTCCGAAGTGTTTTTCATGCCAAGCGTTTCGCAGAAGCCCTTTAGGGTTATCAGCGCATCCCGTAATTCCGCTATCGTCTGACGATAGGTGGAAAAGGTTCCAAAGCTAATTTGTTCTCCCATATTCACACCTCATAACTTCTTTAATATTTGTAATCCATTAATAGCCCTATTAAATAAGGAATCGAGTCCTTTTCTGGGTCGCCGAATCCATAGGTGTAGGATTTCCCTTTTTTGGTATTGATCCGGATGCCGCTGCTTCCCACCAGCGTGGAGGCTGGGACAACCCCCATAATCTCATAGAATAAAAGCGTATGGGGTGTTCCGGATGCCGGGCAGAAATACAGCCTGTCGTCATAGACAGAAAGAACCCCCGGCTGCTTCACCAGCTGCAGGCGAATATACTGGCATGTGGTAAATTCCATCAGCAGCTCCCCTATTCTCTGGGGCGGCGCCTGGCTCCAAATATACTGCTTTGTCCCGCAGCCGTTACAAAATAGAACGTCGTTTCCCAGTTCTGCCCCGCACTTGGTGCATTTTTTCATCTGCACCTCCGCTTGGCTGGCCTCCTGGGGAACGCTGCCGGTATTACTCCAGCTATGAGCCGGCGGTTCTGGCTTTTGAGGCGCTAACGATACGCCAGCCGCCTCTGGAACCGGCTGCCCAGGGGAGGCTTGCTGCCCCCCAGCCGCTACAGTTTCGTTGACGCTTTCGTCTTTCTGCGCGCTTCCGCTGTTTTCTTGGATTTCCCTGATATTTGCGCCGCAGTAAATGCAGAACACCGCATTGGCCGGCAGTTGGTTGCCGCATTTTTTGCAGAATATATTCAGAAAGCTCCTGCGCCGGCTTACCGCACTGAACACAGAATTTCGCGTTATCCGGAAGCTTACAGCCGCAATTTGCGCATTGTTTCACGGTTTCACCATCTCCCTTTACAGCCTCATTATCCTGATAAGGTCAAATGGGCCTTTACTCTTGACCATTGCATTGCGCTCTTAGATTCTCCGTGTTTTCCATCAGGCCGCGGACCATGGATTTATGCAGCTCATAATTTCCCTGGCACACCAAAAGGCCCTTTTGGGCGCTATCCAGCTGAGACCGCAGCGAGGCTTCCGTCTGCTGACGAAGGCTGTCATCCGCCGCGGCCGCTTTTTCCATGGCCTCTGCCGCTTTTTTGATATACTCCCTGCATTGCCCGCACATCACCGCAACCGACCTGCGGATAAATGGCTCCAAATAAGTAATCACATTGTAGTGTTCTATTTTTGGCACCTGGGGTACCACATCCCCATCAAAGCGGAACTGTATCTGTTGGATTTCCCCGATCTTCTTTTCTATCTGCCCCAAAATCTCTTCCTGGGTAAGGAACACGGCTTCTGCGACCACCAAAGGTTGAACCTTGTCATAAAAATCCCTTCGGCGGGCCAGCATAGCTTCCCGGGTTTCACTTAAAAGGCGATGAAGCTGTTCTTGCAGTTCCTCCGCTATCGCGTCCGCCTTCGCCTGGCCCTGCTCCGCCGCCCTTTGAAGGCCCTGAACGATCAGGCCGGCGTCATTCTGCCGAACCATATACAGGTTGCTGATAAAAATCTCTTTTAACCCGCATTGCTCCTCACTGACGTGGTTTAAAATCTTTTCCATCGATTCTTCCTGTTTTTTGCAGAGCGTATTCCATAAATCCTGTTTTTCGCTGTAGTAGTCATTTGTAAGGGCCAGCGCCGACTGTAACTCGGCAATCTGAGATTCTATCACATCGAATTTTTCTTGATAAATCCGGTCAAATCCCTGAGACGCCTTTTGTATAGTAGCCGCCACCCTCTCGACTACATGGACACTTTGCTGCGCCGTCAAGATTTTAAAAAGCTCCTCTTTGAAAAAAGGAAACCTGCTGCTTTTCAACAGCTTTCGGTTCCCGGTTACAAAAGATTGCAGCGCCTGGTGAGAAGAAACGGCGAACATTTTAAAGTGGCTGACTAAGATTTTTTCCGCCTTTACAGTAATTTCTTGCTGTCCGCCATACTTTCTTTCGATTTCCTCCAAGGTCATCTTTTGTATTCTTTGCTTTATGTTTTCCAGCAGCCTGGGCAGGTCTTCCTCGTCCACCTGGTCAATAAACGTCACTACAAAAATCACATCTGAAATCGTTTCCCGAGAAATCAGATCCGCTACAAATCTTTTTTCCACCTCACTAAAAGGGGATAAAGCGGAAACGGCTACAATTACCGCGTCAATATCCCGGAGCAGCCGCAGAGTCGTGTCCGTCATGCTCTCGTCGTCGTTGAGTCCGGGGGTATCGATAATATCCACATGGTTCTGGCAGATCACCGTGGGATAGGAAACCACAGCCTCTCGGATACTCAGGGCCCTCTGTTCCAGCTCGCTATTCAGCTTAGTGACATAATTCTGCAATTCTTCTATCGGGACCGTTTCTCTGCCGCCGTCTTTATAATATATCGTTACCTCTGGCTCGGTTCCAAAAGTAATTCGGTTGATGGTGGCGGTCGTGGGGGTAACGTCGGCGGGTAATACCTTTAAGCCCAAAATAGCATTGATAAGACTGGATTTGCCCCTTCGGAACTCACCGACCACAGCGACATGATACTTTTTGGATTTGATCAAATCTGAGCACTGAGCCAAATCTCCTATCATTTCATCTTCTACATTATAATAGGACAAAATATTCTTCATTTGGATCAGATTTCCGTAAAGCTCGAATTCAATATCCTTAAAATCCATCATGTCTGATCCTCCTCTACTTCTATCGGGCACAAAAACATACAAAAAATCCAAATTTATTTATGATAAATATAATAATACCACACTAAAATCGCCAAGTCTATAAACAAAAATAGAATATCTAAAAATAAACCAACCGGGGTTAAAAAGGAGTTTATCTATGTTGACTTGTGATAATATCCCCCTCTTTTTTCTGATGTTCAGGAATACTTTTCGGTGGCCCCGCAATGTGTTACGCGCGTTATTCGTTATGAAGCTACTTGTTCTACTCTAATAAAAACAAATATCATTTAGCGGCTGAATTTCAAATTGATACCTCAATTCAACCTCAAAAATCAAATATTCATAGGAATTTTAGTGGATTTGAAAATTATTTTGAAGCTGTGACGCTTTTAGCGTAATTTGTGACAGTTGTGTGACGGAAACTCCCTATACTGAAATTATCGAAAGAAAAACTCAGTATTATTTTTTAAATAACTTAATTTAGGGGGACGTGACTGATATGACAAACAATCAAAAAAAGAGAAAATACATAATCCCCGCAATTGCTTTGATGCTTGCATTATTTGTTGGAGCATCTACTATTTGGGGAATCTTCACACAACCGGCTATCCCACAGGCGGCTTCAAATAACGTAACAATTAATGATAATGATGTTCCGTTAGTAAATGCTCCTCAGGGCCTGGATGAAACGAATATGAGCAATATCAATTCGCCGGCGCCAGGATTAACAACCGGAGTTGACAACGCGCTTGCACCCACTGCCAATACTACTGTTCCGGCAACAGATGTTACCACAATTGTCAACGACGACAACAACGATAACAACGGCAATACCAACGACGACAACAGTGACAACAACGGCAATGCCAATGACGACAACAGCGATCACAACGGCAACGCCAATGACG
>OHIK01000901.1_pt1 | contig 13687 bp, 10 predicted proteins | sample 1568241 | NCBI WGS metagenome assembly OHIK01 (sample SAMEA3879567, study PRJEB24766) | human gut metagenome | biome: human-associated habitat; feature: feces | place: USA | collected 1985/1987 | reverse complement strand
ATATTCATTCTCCAGCTTCTCCCGTTCCAGACCGGTGAGCGCCCGCAGACGCATGTCCACAATGGCCTGGGCCTGGACGTCTGAAAGGCCAAAACGGGCCATTAACTGGGTCTTTGCCTCTCCCACGTTGGCTGAACCCCGGATGATGCGGATCACCTCGTCGATATGATCCAGGGCCTTTAACAGTCCCTCTAAAATGTGGGCCCGTTCCTCTGCTTTATTCAAGTCATATCTGGTCCTTCTGGTCACCACGTCCTTCTGGTGATCCAGATAATACGTAAGCATCTGGGACAGGGTAAGGACCTTGGGCTCGTTGTTTACCAGAGCCAGCATGATCACGCCGAAGGAATCCTGGAGCTGGGTGTGCTTTAAGAGCTGGTTTAAGATCACATTTGCGTTGACGTCTCTCCTCAGCTCGATGTTGATCCTTAAGCCCTCCCGGTTGGATTCGTCGGTGATGGCCGTGATGCCGTCGATCTTCTTTGTCTTTACCAGCTCCGCCATTTTTTCGATCAGGCGGGCCTTATTGACCAGGTAGGGAAGCTCTGTGACGATGATGTGGCTCTTTCCGTTGGGCATGGTCTCGATGTCCGTCACCGCACGCACCTTGATCTTTCCGCGTCCGGTCCGGTATGCCTCCTCTATGCCCCTGGTCCCCAGGATGGTAGCCGCCGTGGGGAAATCCGGTCCCTTGATGATGGAAAGCAGCTCCTCCATGGTCGTTTCCCGGTTCTCCTCCACCTTATTGTCGATGATCTTTACCACCGCTGCGATCACTTCCCGCAGGTTATGGGGCGGGATATTGGTGGCCATGCCGACGGCAATGCCGGTTCCGCCGTTGACCAGAAGATTTGGAAATCTGGACGGCAGGACTACCGGCTCTTTTTCTGTTTCATCAAAGTTGGGAACAAAGTCCACAGTGTCCTTATAAATATCCGCCAGCATTTCCGTTGAGATCTTGCTTAATCTGGCTTCGGTGTACCGCATGGCCGCCGCCTCGTCGCCGTCCACAGATCCAAAGTTTCCGTGGCCATCCACCAGCATATACCGCATAGACCAGTGCTGGGCCATATTTACCAAGGCTCCGTAAATGGAGGTGTCGCCGTGGGGATGGTATTTACCCATGGTATCACCGACGATACGGGCGCTCTTTCTATGGGGCTTATCCGGTCCATTATTTAACTCCACCATGGAGTACAGCACTCTTCTCTGCACCGGCTTTAATCCGTCCCGCACGTCCGGAAGCGCTCGGGCGGCAATGACGCTCATCGCATAGTCGATATACGACTTTTCCATTGTCTTTTTCAGATCAATGTCATGCACTTTATCAAAAATATTCGGTTCCATTTATTTTTCCACCCTTCTTGGCCCCAAGGGCCTCTCCATATCCCGGGATTAAATATCCAGGGTTCCGTATTTGGCGTTTAATTCAATGAATTCTCTTCTGGGTTCCACCTGATCGCCCATTAAGGTGGTAAAGGTCAGATCGATCTCTGATGTCATTTCTTCGTCCATGGTCACCCGAAGAAGGATTCTGCGCTCAGGGTCCATGGTGGTCTCCCACAGCTGCTCCGCGTCCATCTCTCCCAGACCCTTATATCGCTGGATCTTATTATTCTGGTCGCGGCCCACTTCCTTCAGGATCTCATTGAGCTCTTCATCGCTGTATGCGTACCAGATGCGCTTATTCTTTTCCAGCTTATAAAGAGGCGGCTGGGCCAGATAAACGTATCCCTGTTTGATAAGCTCCGGCATAAACCGGTATATAAACGTCAGGAGCAGGGTGCTGATATGGGCGCCGTCCACGTCCGCATCGGTCATAATGATGATCTTATGGTATCTCAGCTTGGAAATATCAAATTCCTCGTGGATCCCGGTTCCAAAGGCCGTGATCATGGAACGGATCTCTGCATTTCCGTAGATCCGGTCCAGTCTTGCCTTCTCCACGTTTAAGATCTTTCCGCGCAGCGGCAGGATCGCCTGGGTGGCCTTATTTCTCGCATCCTTGGCCGAACCGCCGGCGGAATTTCCCTCTACGATGTAGATCTCGCACTCCTCCGGATTCTTGCTGGAGCAGTCCGCCAGCTTTCCAGGGAGAGAAAGGCCATCCAGAGCCGTCTTCCTTCTGGTCAGATCCCTGGCCTTCCTGGCAGCCGCCCGGGCTCTCTGGGCCAGGACGGATTTTTCGATGATGGCCTTGGCCACTGACGGATTCTGTTCCAGATAATAGGTAAGCTGCTCGCTGACCACGCCGTCCACGGCTCCTCTGGCCTCGCTGTTGCCCAGCTTCTGTTTGGTCTGTCCCTCAAACTGGGGATCCTCCACCTTGATGCTGATGATAGCCGTCAGTCCCTCCCGGATATCCTCACCGGAAAGGGCCGGTTCATTTTCCTTTAAAAGCTTATTCTTTCTCCCGTAGTCGTTGAACGTCTTCGTGAGGGCGTTTTTAAAGCCGGTCAGATGGGTCCCGCCCTCAGGCGTGTTGATGTTATTGACGAAGCTGTATATATTTTCTGTATAGGAGTCATTGTGCTGCATGGCAACCTCCACCAGCACGCCGTCCCTCTGGCCCTCGCAGTAAAACACATGCTCATACAGGGGCACATTGCTGCGGTTTAAATACTCCACAAACTCACGGATCCCGCCTTCATAGTGGAAGGTCTTTTCCTTTTTCTCCTCCCGTCCGTCCCTCAGAGTGATCTTCAGTCCCTTGGTCAGGAAGGCCGTCTCCCTTAAACGGATCTTTAAGGTATCAAAATCGTAAACGGTCTCTTCAAAAATTTCTTTATCCGGCAGGAAGGTGACCCGGGTGCCGTGCTCCTCCGCCCCGCAGCTTCCCACGATCTTTAAGGGATACATGGTCTTTCCCCGTTCATACCGCTGTTTATATACATGGCCGCCTGTGCGTACCTCCACCTCCAGCCACTCGGACAGGGCATTTACCACCGATGCACCCACGCCATGGAGCCCGCCGGAAACCTTATAGCCCCCGCCGCCGAACTTTCCTCCGGCATGAAGGATGGTAAATACCACCTCCACCGCCGGGATCCCGGCCTTTTTCTGGATGTCCACCGGGATCCCGCGGCCGTCGTCCACCACCGTAATGGAATTATCCGGGTTGATCTGGACGTCGATGGAATCACAGTATCCCGCCAGGGCCTCATCCACGGAATTGTCTACGATCTCATATACAAGATGATGAAGTCCCCTGGAGGAAGTGCTCCCAATATACATTCCAGGTCTTTTTCTTACTGCTTCAAGGCCTTCCAGGATCTGAATCTGGTCGGCTCCATATTCTGTGCTCATGATGTTCCTCCTTTAAATTCTGTTACAACTGCACACACAGCTCTTCACTCTCAACGGTTCCTTCAACGATCTTAAAAATCTTGTCCATCTGAAATCTGCTGTTCACAAATTCATCCAGTCCTGTGCAGGTGATCAGCGTCTGGATATGGCTGATCTCTGACAGCAGGTGCTCCTGGCGTTTTCCGTCCAGCTCAGACAGCACGTCGTCCAGAAGCAGAACCGGATAATCCTTCACGGTCCTTTTCACCAGCTCGATCTCCGAAAGCTTTAAGGACAGGGCCGCCGTCCTCTGCTGGCCCTGGGAACCAAATTTCCGGATATCTGCGCCATTGACGATAAAATTCAGGTCATCCCTGTGGGGGCCTGTCAGTGTGAGTCTCTGCCTCAGCTCCTGGTTCCGGTTCCGGGAAAGCTCTGCTTCAAAGGTTTCCGGCGTCACATTGGGTTCATACCGGATCTCAAGCTCCTCCCTTTCACCGGAAAGATGAAAATGGATCTCACGGATCAGCTCATTTAATTCCTCCACAAAACGGGTCCGGAGCCGGATCAGCTCGCTTCCGAACCGCACCAGCTGCGAATCCCAGATATTTAAGGTCTCCTTTAAGGACGGATCCGAATCCATCTCCTTTAAAAGCTTATTTCTCTGGACCACCACCCGGTTATACTGGACCAGATCGTATACATACACCTTGTTCAGCTGGCAGAGCTCCAGGTCCAGGAACCTTCTCCGCTCAGCCGGTCCGTTTTTTATGATGTTTAAGTCCTCAGGGGAGAAAAAGATCACGTTGACGATCCCAAACAGCTCGCTGGCCTTTTTTATTGGGACGCCGTTGACGGCCACGCCCTTGGTCCGGTTCTTTTTCAGATGCATATCGATCCGGTATGGGATCCCGTCCCGCCGGACGGTCATCTTAATATGGGATTCCTCCTCCCCGAACCGGACGATCTCCTTATCCTTGCTCCCTTTATGGGACTTGGTGGTGCTGCATACATAAACGGCTTCCAGGATATTGGTCTTTCCCTGGGCATTGTCGCCGTAAAGCACATTGGTCCCGCTGTGGAAGTCCATATGTAACTGCTTATAATTCCTGTAATTCAGAAGCTCGATCGACTCAATGAACATGAAACCGTACCCTTATTTTTCTATCTGAAATTCCTTTCCGCCAAAGGATACCACATCGCCCGGATAAAGCTTCTTTCCCCTCTGGAGCTCCGCCGCTCCGTTGACAGAAACCTTTCCATCCTGGATCACGATCTTGGCCTCCACGCCAGAATCCACCAGGCCGGCCAGCTTAAGAGCCTGGCCCAGCTTTATAAAATCATCCTTTAAATGAATCTTTTCCATTTTTTTCCTTTCTATTCCATTCCAGGAGTATATACCATTACCAGGTATATGTTTATACCGCCGCCGCGTTGAAGTTCACCGGCAGGATCAGGTAAATATATGTTTCCTCCTCATCCTTAATAAAGCAGGGGGACTTGGGGTTCATCATATAAAGCGTCACATTTTCGTCGTCGATGATCCGCAGGGCGTCGATGAGGAATTTGGGATTGAAGCCGATCATCAGATCCTGGCCGGTCTTGTGGATCAGGATCTCTGCATTCATAGTTCCAAAGCTGGAATTCAGCTTCAGGGCCATTTTTGATTCCTCGATGTTTAAAATGATTGGTTTTTTATCATTTTCCCGGATCAGGATGCTGGCTCTTTCGATGCAGTCTAAGAATTCCTTTTTATTTACAGAGATCTTGGTGGCGTAATCGCTGGACAGCATCTGGTCCACCTTAAAATATTCTCCCTCGATCAGGCGGGAAACCACGATCGTATCGTCAAATTCAAATAAAATATGGTTGGCGCCGAAGTAGATCTGCACCTCTTTTTCATTGTCTCCGGTCAGGATCTTGCTGATCTCGTTTAAGGTTTTTCCCGGAACGATGACCTTTGTATTTTCATAGGTATCTTTTAAAAGGATCTTCCGGATCGCCATCCGGTGGCCGTCTAAGGATACCACTCTTAAGGAATCGCCGTTTACTTCAAACAGCTCTCCGGTCATCATTTTATTGCTGTCGTTGACAGAAATGGAAAAAATCGTCTGTCGGATCAGCTCCTTTAATGTAAACTGGGACAGACAGATATATTTATTCTTTTCAATATAGGGGAGATAGGAGAATTCGTCCCCGTCTTTTCCCTGGATCCGGAATACAGAGTTGTCACAGGTAATGGTGGTGTTGTATTTTTCATCGGATTCGATGGTCACCATGGAATCTCCATCGGATAATTTTCTGGTGATCTCAGAAAAAAGCTTTGCATCTAAGGCGATTTTTCCTTTTTCAAGAATATTTCCTTCAACTTTTGTTTCGATCCCCAGTTCCATATCGTTACCGGTCAGCTTGATGACATCGGTGGATGCGTCGATCAGGATACATTCCAGAATAGGCATGGTTGTTTTTGAGGGAACGGCTTTTAAAACAATATTAATGCCGTTTAGTAAAGCGGCTTTTTGAAATGTCAGTTTCATAGATGTTGATAACTTCCTTTCTGGCTGGCGACAGGTTTAATAGAGAAATATATAAAAGATTTTCGTCGCAATCGTCGTAGGGGCTGTGAATTTGTGAATAAGCGTAAAATTGCTGAAATATAAAGGATTTTCCACGTTGAACAAGCTGTGGGTAACCTTAAGATTTAGGATGAATAACTTAAGAAGTATCCACAAGGGGAAAATCTGAAAAAAATTTCAGCTGCTTATCCACAAATTTTTCACGGGTATTCCACAAGGCTGTCCACAGATCAGTGAGGATTGATCTTTTTCTTTAAGATATCCACAGTGTTCTGAAGATTTTCATCGGTCTTTAAACGGTCGGCGATCTTCTTCGTTCCGTGGATGATCGTGGTGTGGTCGCGGCCTCCCAGGGCTTTGCCAATATTCTGGAGGGACTCGGTCGTCATATCACCGCAGAGATACATCACGATCTGCCGGGGGAATACCAGCTCCTTGCTGCGCTTCTGGCCGATGATATCCAGGGTATTGATCCCAAAATGCTCCGCCACCACATTAAGGATCAGCTGGGGAGTCACTTCCTTCACGGCATTGGGGGAGATCAGGTCCTTTAAGGCCTCCTCCGCCAGCTCGATATTGATCTCGCGGTTGTTCAGCTTGCTTAAGGCTACAATTTTTGTAAGGGCTCCCTCCAGCTCACGGATATTGGATTTAATGTTGGAGGCGATGTATTTGATCACTTCATTATCAATATTATAGCCCTCCAGCTCCTCCTTTTTCCGGAGGATCGCCATCCGTGTCTCATAGTCTGGCTGCTGGATATCCACAGTCAGACCCCACTCGAACCGGGAGCGGAGACGGTCCTCTAGGGTTTCGATCTCTCTGGGCGGGCGGTCTGAGGAGATGATGATCTGTTTTTTTGCCTCATAAAGGGCGTTGAAGGTGTGGAAAAACTCCTCCTGGGTACTTTCTTTTCCAATGATGAATTGGATATCGTCAATGAGGAGGACGTCGTTGGTCCGGTATTTTTCACGGAATTCCGTGGTGGAAACGTTGTTCTTATTACGGATGGCGTCGATCAGCTCATTGGTGAATTTCTCAGAGGTCACATAGAGGATCTTGGCGCTGGGATTATTTTTCAGGATAAAATGGGCCACTGAATGCATCAGATGGGTCTTTCCCAGTCCCACGCCTCCATAAATAAAAAGCGGATTGTAGATCTCTCCTGGGGATTCGGCCACAGCCAGGGATGCGGCGTGGGCCAGGTTGTTATTTTTTCCCACCACAAAGGTGTCAAAGGTATAGCGGGGATTCAGATTGGCGTTCTGGATCGCCAGCTGGCTAACGGCAGCCGTGTGGTTCTGGATCAGCTTTTTTTCCGGTTCCTCCTCTTTGATGCTGTCTTTGGGGATAAATGTGATCTCACAGGAGATCCCGGTCAGCTCTTCAATGGTAACTTTCAACAAAAACTCGTATTTTTTTTTCACATACTCCAGAAATAGGGCGTCAGGCACCAGGATGGTGAGGATATGTTTATCCACAGAATATGGCTTCAAAGGCAGCAGCCACGTCTTGTAGGACACATCGGTGACATCGTGCTCCTCCTTGATATTTAAAAGGATCGCGTCCCATTTCTCTAAAATTTTCTCCAGCATATCTGTACTCCTAAATATGTGTATAAACCTGTGCATAACTGTGGATAAGTTTTGGACCCGTCCACAAAAGCACATAAACCCAATCTAATATCATTTTACAATAATCCGATGGAATTTTCAATGAAAAGATTCAATCCACAAATTATCCGCAGGTTATCCAGAAAGTTATCCACAGTTTGTCCACAAATTGGGGATAATTATTTTTCATAGGAATGGGGAAAACTTTATTGACATTTTCCCATGGTTTTGTATAATGCGTGTGTGACTATATTGCATTGTATCTTTTATAAGAAAAGAACAGTAGCAGGAGGAAGATCATGAAAATTGAAAAGAAAGTCTTAGACATGTCCCTTGCCGGGATCTTCACGGCCGTCATCATTGCCATGTCAGTAGTACCGTTCCTGGGCTACATCCCCCTTGGCTTTATGAATGCCACCATCATCCATGTCCCGGTCATCATCGGCGCGCTCCTTCTTGGCCCTAAATACGGCGCGTATCTGGGCCTTGTATTCGGGCTCACCAGTCTGGTCCGTGCGACGCTTACGCCTACGGTGACATCCTTTGTATTCAGCCCCTTTGTGACCATTGGCGGATACAGCGGGAATATGTGGAGTGTGGTGATCTCCATCGTCCCCAGAGTCCTGATCGGAGTGGCGGCATACTATGTGTATGAGCTGGTCTTAAAGCTCGCCCGTGGAAAAAAGGGCGGCCAGACCGTGGCCCTTGGCCTGGCTGGTATCGCAGGTTCCATGACCAATACGATCCTGGTAATGAACGGCATCTACTTTTTCTTTGGAAACAGCTATGCCGCAGCCTCAAATAAAGTGGTGGCCCGCCTTTATGATATGATCCTGGGAGTGATCGTGGGCTTCGGGATCCCGGAGGCCATTGTGGCGGCGATCCTGACCACAGCCATTGTAAAGGCGCTTTTAAAGGTGAAAAACCATTAGTTGAAAAAAACGTTTCTTATTATATAATAGGAAGATACTAAATATAGTGACAAATAAGAAAATAAATACATTTTCTTGCGGAGCGGGAATTTCCCGCTCCTTTTTTGGCTTTTTCCCGAAATTTAGTCTTGACGAAGCCGCATAACTTCTATATAATTGAAACGATGTTTCATCATGTCTAAGTTTATACAGTACATGAAAAAAGGTACTTGGAATTTATAGTAAGAGGAGGTGCCGGGATTATGAAGATGACATTTCAGCCGAAAAATACTCAGAGAAAAAGAGTTCATGGTTTCAGAGCGAGAATGAGCAGCGCAGGCGGAAGAAAAGTTTTAGCTGCCAGAAGAGCAAAAGGTAGAGCCAGATTATCAGCTTAATGAATCCAAGAGAGTATCCGGAAGTTTAGGAAAACTTTTGGGTACTCTTATTTTTTGAGGTTTCTATGAAGAGATTTCATTCGTTAAAGAAAAACAGCGAGTTCCAGGCGGTCTACCGCCAGGGAAGGTCCTATGCAAATAAGTACCTGGTCATGTATGTGCTGGATACGGACCGAAAGGGAGCCAGGATCGGGATCTCTGTCAGTAAGAAGGTCGGCAACAGCGTCGTAAGACACCGGTTTGCCAGGCTTGTGCGGGAGAGCTTCCGTTTAAACGAAGACATGCTGGAGGATGGAAAAGACATCGTTGTGGTTGCGCGGGCCGCGGCCAGAGACAAAAAATTCGACAAAATTGAAAGTGCGTTTCTGCACTTATGCGGACTTCATAACATTTTAAAAGAATCGAAGTGAGAGGTTTGGTAAAAAAAGTATTAATGGGCATGGTGAGGTTTTACAGAAAGTTTATTTCGCCGTGTATTGGCCCTCACTGTATCTACACGCCTACGTGCTCCCAATACGCCTTGGAAGCACTGGAAAAGTATGGCGCTGTAAAGGGTACGTATCTTGCTTGCAGGCGGATCCTTCGCTGTCATCCGTTTGCAAAAGGCGGTTATGATCCAGTTCCGTAGGAAACCCAGGAGGTTACAGCTATGATATTGACAAAAGCAGGGTCTATTTTAGGACCGATTGCTACCGTCCTTGGATATATCATGGATATCCTGTTCCGGTTTACGGATATCTTTGGTATTTTCAACGTGGGCTTATGTATCATCTTGTTTACCATCGTAATGAAGACTCTGATGATCCCTCTTACGATCAAGCAGCAGAAGACTACGAAGCTCATGTCTGTGATGAACCCTGAAATTCAGGCGATCCAGAAAAAGTATAAGGGAAAAACAGATAACGAGTCCTTACAGCGCCAGAACGTGGAGGTTCAGGCGGTTTATGAAAAGTACGGCACCAGCATGACAGGCGGCTGTCTGCCCCTGCTGATCCAGATGCCGATCCTGTTTGCCTTATACCGTGTGATCTATAATATTCCGGCTTACGTTCCATCTGTCCGGGTATATTTTGACAATGTGGTCATCCCGTTAATGGGACAGGCCGGTTACGCAGAAAAGATGCAGGGCATTACCAATATTGCCACAGCAGCAGCGGTGAAATCCATTGAGACCTTTGATTTTGCCAGCGCCGACAAGATGGTGGACCTGCTTTATAAATTCACGACTGCCCAGTGGCAGGAGTTAGAGGGACTGTTCCCGGCTATTTCCAGTGTGATCGCGGAAAATGCCAGCGTGATCGAGCGGATGAACACCTTCTGCGGCTTAAATATGGCCGAAGCTCCCGGTTGGGCTCCGTCTCTGGCATGGAGCATTCCGATCCTGGCAGCCCTTACCCAGTGGCTCAGTACAAAGCTGATGCAGGGCCAGCAGCCTAAGCCGGATCCGGATAACCCGACAGCCCAGTCCATGCAGATGATGATGGTCACCATGCCTCTGTTCTCTGCCTTTATCTGTATCACCATGCCGGCTGGTCTTGGTATTTACTGGATCGCCACCAGCGTTGTGCAGATCATCCAGCAGCTTCTTGTAAATTCTTATATGGATAAGATCGACATCGACGAGATGGTGAAGAAGAATCTGGAAAAGGTGAATAAGAAACGTGCCAAGCAGGGACTTCCTCCGGCAAAGATCACCCAGAATGCTACCGCTTCCTTAAAATCCATTAAGGAAGAGGAGGAAAGGGAAAAGGCTGCGGAGGAGATCCGCCGGGAAAAGACTGCAAAGCAGATCGAGGAATCCAAGCGTTTTTACAATGAGACTGCGAAGCCGGGCAGCCTTGCAGCCAAGGCGGCCATGGTCCAGAAGTATAACGAAGCACATGAAAAGCGTGGAAAGAACAAATAGGGGGATTCTGTTATGGAAATGATTACAGTAACGGCAAAGACTGTGGAAGATGCCATCACCCAGGCATCGGTGCAGCTGGGTGTCAGCAGCGACAGACTTCAGTATGAGGTGGTTGAAAAGGGAAGCGCAGGTGTGCTGGGCGGACTTTTCGGCTCCCGGCCGGCGATCATCCGTGCGAAAAAAATAGAAACCGTCGATGATAAAGCAGTCGAGTTCTTAAATTCCGTTTTTGACGCCATGGGCATTTCCGTTGATGTGGAGACGAAGCTCAATGAGGAGGAAAAGGAGCTGGAGGTAAATCTTACCGGCGGCGAAATGGGGATCCTCATTGGAAAGCGGGGACAGACCCTGGATTCCTTACAGTACCTGGTAAGTCTTGTGGTCAATAAAAAGACTGACGAGTATTTACGGGTAAAGCTGGATACGGAAAATTACCGGGCCAGAAGGAAGGAGACCCTGGAGACCCTGGCGAAGAATATTGCCTATAAGGTAAAGAGAACGAAGCGTTCTGTCGCTCTGGAGCCCATGAATCCTTATGAGAGACGGATCATCCATTCCGCCTTACAGAACGATAAATATGTGTTCACAAGAAGCGAGGGCGAGGAGCCGTTCCGCCATGTGGTGATCTCCTTAAAAAGGGAAGAACGCAGGGAAAGACGGCCCAGACCGGACCGCAGCAGAAATCCGGAAGAGTAAAAGCATATAAGAAAATCAGAAGGGGTTGCCTGGGGCAGCCCCTTTGTGCTATTATAAAGGACGATAATTGAGGAAAAATGCCCTGGAACAGGAGAAGAGTATGATTCATACGGATACCATTGCGGCCATTGCCACAGCCATGGGAAATTCCGGCATCGGCATTGTACGGATCAGCGGCCAGGAGGCCGTGGCGGTTGCCGACCGGATCTTTAAGGAAAAAGGAAAACAGGAGACGCTGGAGGGATCTCCCAGCCATACGATCCATTACGGATATATTTATGACGGGGACCAGGTGGTGGACGAGGTCCTGGTGATGCTGATGCGGGGGCCAAGGAGCTTTACAGCAGAGGATACGGTGGAGATCGACTGCCATGGAGGCATGCTTGTGACACGGCGGATCCTGGAAACTGTATTAAAGGCAGGCGCCAGGCTGGCAGAACCCGGTGAATTTACAAAACGGGCGTTTTTAAATGGAAGGATCGACCTGTCCCAGGCGGAAGCCGTCATCGACGTGATCAACGCGAAAAATGAGTATGCGCTGAAATCCTCGGTGGGCCAGCTCCGGGGGAGCGTTTCAAAAAAGATCAAGGAATTACGGGAAAAGATCCTGTATGAGATCGCCTTTATTGAATCAGCTCTGGATGATCCGGAGCATATTTCTCTGGAGGGTTATGAGGATGAGCTGATGGAGAAGCTGGATCCGATGATTGGACAGCTGGAATCCATGGTCCGCTCTGCTGACAACGGAAAAATTGTCACAGAAGGGATCAAAACCGTGATTCTGGGTAAACCCAATGCAGGAAAATCTTCTCTGATGAATGTTCTGGTAGGAGAGGAGCGGGCGATTGTAACGGATATTGCAGGAACAACCCGCGATATTCTGGAGGAGCAGATCCGCCTTCACGGAATCACTCTGAATGTGATCGATACGGCCGGAATCCGGGAAACAGAGGATATTGTAGAGCAGATTGGAGTTTCCAGAGCAAGGCAGATGGCAGATCAGGCCGATTTGATTATTTATGTGGTGGACGGTTCCAGGCCTCTGGATGAAAATGACGATCTGATTATGAATCTGATCCGGGACAGAAAGGCTGTGGTTCTTCTGAATAAAACGGATTTGAAGACGGTGATTTCCGAGAAGGAGCTGTCAGAAAAGACGGGGCTGGATGTGATTGCCGTATCAGCCAGAGAGGAAACAGGAATCGATCAGCTGGAAAATAAAATAAAAGAGATGTTTTATGAAGGGGATCTGGATTTTAATGACGAGGTGATGATTACCAATGTACGTCATAAAACAGCCCTGTCAGGCGCTTTGGAGAGTCTGAAAATGGTAAAGCAGAGCATAGAAAATCAGATGCCGGAGGATTTTCTTACGATCGATCTGATGGATGCCTATGAGAAGCTGGGAGCGATTATCGGAGAGGCGGTAGAGGACGATCTGGTGAATGAGATTTTCAGCAGGTTCTGCACTGGAAAATAAAAGGAAAAGAGGTTGTCGGTCATGCCGAATGTGGAAGAGACTTATGATATTGTGGTGGTAGGCGCAGGCCATGCGGGCTGTGAGGCGGCTCTGGCCTGTGCCAGGCTGGGCCTGGAAACCATCATGTTTACAGTCAGCGTAGACAGTATTGCGCTGATGCCCTGCAATCCCAATATTGGCGGAAGCTCCAAGGGACATCTGGTGCGGGAGCTGGATGCTCTTGGGGGAGAGATGGGAAAAAATATTGATAAAACATTTATTCAGTCAAAAATGTTAAACCAGTCCAAAGGACCGGCGGTTCACTCTCTCCGCGCCCAGGCGGATAAGCAGGAGTATACCCGCCAGATGCGCTGCACCCTGGAAAATACCGATCACCTGACTATCCGTCAGGCCGAGGTTACAGAAATTATGGTTGAGGACGGTCAGATCAGGGGTGTAAAAACCTTTTCCGGAGCTGTTTACCACGCAAAGGCTGTCATTCTGGCTACAGGAACTTATCTGAAGGCCAGATGTATTTATGGTGATGTAAGCATGTATACAGGGCCTAACGGCCTTCAGGCAGCCAATTACCTGACCGAGTCCCTGATAAAAAACGGGATTGAAATGTATCGCTTTAAAACAGGTACTCCGGCCCGTGTGGATCGGCGCAGCATTGATTTTTCAAAGATGGAAGAGCAAAAGGGAAGTGAAAGAGTGGTACCTTTTTCATTTATAAATACACCGGAAGAATTAGAGCGAGAACAGGTATCTTGTTGGCTGACCTATACCAATGAAAATACACATCTGAAGAAGAAATGTATGCAGAATGACCTGCATTTACTG
>OHIK01000896.1_pt1 | contig 13705 bp, 10 predicted proteins | sample 1568241 | NCBI WGS metagenome assembly OHIK01 (sample SAMEA3879567, study PRJEB24766) | human gut metagenome | biome: human-associated habitat; feature: feces | place: USA | collected 1985/1987 | reverse complement strand
ATGCCATCCCTGGCAGTGGGCGCAGCCTTCTTCATCCTGTTCTCCAATGACAAGATCAACCTGTTCAACACTTACACATTGTTGATCATCGCAGGCGTGATCAAGTACATTCCCTTTGCCAGCAGAAGTGCATTGAACTCCATGCTGCAGCTGTCGGGAGAGATCGAGGAAGCGGCCATCATCCAGGATATTCCCTGGTACAAGCGGATGCTGCGGATCATCATTCCGATCCAGAAGTCTTCCATTATCAACGGATATATGCTTCCGTTCATGACCTGTCTGCGAGAGCTGTCCCTGTTCTTACTGTTATGTACGCAGGGCTTTATCCTCTCCACGACACTGGATTATTTCGATGAGATGGGATTGTATGCATTCTCCAGCGCCATCAACCTGATCCTGATCGTAACGATCCTGATCTTTAACACTTTGGTAAATAAACTGACCGGGTCCAGCCTGGATGAAGGTATCGGAGGTAAATAACTATGCCGGAAATCAAATTAACACATGTTACAAAACGTTGGGGAAAATTCTATGCGGTAGATGATCTGAGTCTGGATATGGAGGACAATTCCTTTATCACTCTGCTTGGTCCCTCCGGTTGCGGTAAGACCACTACCTTACGTATGATCGCCGGTCTGGAGACCCCTACCAGCGGGCAGATCAAGATCGGAGACCGGGTGGTATTCGATAGTGAAGCGGGGATCAATGTTCCCGCAAATAAGAGAAAAGTCGGATTTCTGTTCCAAAACTACGCACTGTGGCCGAATATGACGGTATACCAGAACATCTCCTTCGGACTGGGAAATATCAAGGAAGAACTTCCCGTGATCGATGAGGAAGCCAAAGCTTTAAAAAGCATGATCAAGGCACTGGAGAATCCGGGAGAGCTGGTAAAACTCATTGAGGAATGCAGAGATAAAAAGGGAAAATTAGACCTGGATATGGTCTATCTGAAGCTGATCGATAATTACACCATTTCTATCTATACTGCAAAGGAGCTGTATAATTACAAACTCCACGAGGCAGCTGACAAAGAAAGTGCCGCAAAGCAAAAGAAGCAGGAACTGACTGCAAAATTGGACAGCATCCTGGCAGGTCATAAGGAAAAAAGGGAAGAACTTAACGAGAAATTCGAAGTCGTATCCGGTGGCAAGGTAGTAACCAAGGTCAGAAAATATTCCAAGGAAGAGATTGACCTGGCGGTACGCAGAGTATCCCGTATCGTTAAGATCGGAATGTTCATGAACCGTTATCCCGCAGAACTGTCCGGTGGACAACAGCAGAGAGTTGCCATTGCCAGAACACTGGCGCCGGAACCCCAGGTACTGTTCATGGATGAGCCGCTGTCTAACTTGGATGCGAAACTCCGTCTGGAAATGAGATATGAACTGCAGCGTCTGCATGTAGAGACCGGAAGCACCTTCGTATATGTAACCCATGACCAGATGGAAGCTATGACACTGGCAACGAAGATCTGTCTGATCAACAACGGTGTATTGCAGCAGTATGAAGCACCGTTGACTGTGTACAGCAGACCCAACAACCTGTTTGTGGCTGATTTCGTAGGAAATCCTTCCATTAATTTTATCGAAGCCAAGGGTGTGCAGAATGAAAACGGCAGCCTGGATGTGACGATCTTAGACGGTAGAAAGGCAAAGTTTGTTCCGAAAGAACATCTGGATCTGCAGAGATGGTTTGCAGAGAGAGATAAGAACGAAGCCGATGAGGCAGCCCGTCACAAAGAGAAAATGCAGGATAAGAAAGCTGTGGAGAAATCCAATAAGGATGAAGTCTTCAAGTATCATATTGCCAGAGTGAACGAGGACGATTACGCACTGCAGGAAGCTCCCGTGATCACCAACGAGGATTTTGTCATCGGTGTACGTCCCGAAGCCCTGCAATTACACGATGGTGCAGGACTGGACGGCGTGATCTACGGTGCCATGCCTACTGGTATGGAATCCACAATCAAGCTTCGAATCGGAGATTTTCTGCTGACCGGTGTAGTATTTGGAAATACAGCATACAAGATCGGACAGGAAGTGAAATTCGAAGTTGGCGGAGAGGATATCCTGCTCTTTGACAGGAAGTCAGGCAAACTGATTACGGCAGGCAGTCTGCATGTGTAGGAAAAACTATCAGGGAATCATATTTGATCTGGATGGTGTCATTTGCCATACGGACCGGTATCATTTCCTGGCATGGAAACAGATAGCGGATCAACTCGGAATTAATTTTGATGACCGGATCAATGACCGGATGCGAGGGGTGAGCCGTATGGACAGTCTGGAGATTTTGCTGGAAGAATATCACGGTGAACCGCTCACCGCAGCGCAAAAAGCAGCACTTGCGGAAAAGAAGAACCAATTATATGTAGGTCTGCTGCAAAATATGGGCGAGGCGGATTTGTCCGAAGAAGTCCGGAAGACTATGGATACGCTGCGAAGCCGCGGACGAAAACTGGCAATAGGATCTTCCAGCAAAAACACCAAACTGATCTTAAAAAGGCTTGGGCTTACCGGATATTTCGATGCCGTCAGCGACGGAACCAATATTACAAGGTCAAAACCGGACCCGGAAGTGTTTCTGTGTGCAGCACAGTATCTGGGGCTGTGTCCGGGAAAATGCCTGGTTGTGGAAGATGCAAAAGCCGGTATTCTGGCAGCAAAAGCCGGAGGATTCGACAGTGCGGGATTAGGGGAGGCAGCAGCTTTTGCTTTCGTAACATACCCCTTGCAAAGCTTTTCGGATTTACTGAAGCTGGACGGAAACAGGTAGTAAATAAAACGTATCGGAAAATGAGATTGAATGTCTCATTGCCGATACGTTTTTGTTGTAATCGAACAGAGATTCGTATATAATAAAAATGTCTGTAAATACAGATCCGTACGACCTTGTTTTAAGATATTTTAATACACGACATGTATTACAGAGACGATACAGGAGGCAGCAATATGAAAATCATCCATTGTGCGGATATCCATCTGGATTCCAAAATGAGTGCAAATCTGACCAAAGAAAAAGCGAGAGAACGCAAGACGGAATTGCTGACTACTTTTCAGAATATGGTTACCTACGGGGCAGAGCAGGGCGTGGCGGCGATCATAATCGCAGGAGATCTGTTCGATACGAAAAACGTATCCGCTACCGCCCGGAATGTGGTAAAAGACTTAATTCAGGGACATCCCCAAATAGCTTTTTATTACTTACAGGGGAATCATGACGAAGGAAGCTTTACGTCCGGTCTTTCGGAACTTCCGGAGAATCTTCATCTATTTGGGAACAACTGGACAAGCTATGAACTTTCAGGGACGGAGAATACCTCCGGTAAGGGAGTTGCGGTTACTGGGGTGGAACTGACACCGGAAAACAGTGGAAGCATATATAATACGCTGTCACTGGATGTGGATCAATGCAACATTGTAGTCCTGCATGGGCAGGAATCGGAATACAGTGCGAGAGATAAGGCGGAGATCATTCATCTGACGGCATTGAAAAATAAGGGAATTGATTATCTTGCCCTGGGACACATCCACAGCTATAAAAAAGAGCGTCTGGATGCGAGAGGCGTCTATTGTTATCCCGGCTGTCTGGAGGGCAGAGGGTTTGACGAATGCGGAGAGCATGGTTTTGTGATGCTTGACATTGATGAGCTGACAGGTACAATTGACAGTACGTTTATTCCTTTCGCATCCCGGAAGCTCTATACCATTCCGGTAGATATTACCGGTTGTGAATCCACGACGGAAATCATGGAACGGATGAGAGCCGAGACAGCCGGGAAAGGTTACCCGGAGAAAAGTATGAACTGGTCGGGAAAATAGATGTGGAAAGTGAAAAGGATATGGATTTCCTGTTACATCAGTTTAATAACCTCTTTTATTATGTGAAGATTAAGGACAGCTCGGAGTACCTGGTGGATTATGCTGCTTTTGCAAAGGATAAGTCCTTAAAAGGAGAATTTATCCGTACGGTTATGGGCAGAGAGGATCTGTCGGAAGAGGATAAGGCGACAGTGATACATTACGGATTGCAGGCACTGGCCGGAGAGGAGATCCTGGACGCATGAAGCTGATCAAATGTCACATTGAGAATTTTGGAAAACTAAGTGATTTTACATATGACTTTACAGATGGCTGCAACACCGTCTGTGAGGAAAACGGCTGGGGAAAAAGCACACTGGCGGCTTTTTTGCGGGTAATGCTGTTCGGATTCCGGAATGAAGGGAAGAGAGATCCTCTGGAAAACGAGAGAAAGAGATACAGTCCCTGGCAAAAGGGGGTCTACGGCGGAGAACTGCAATTTGAAAGTGAAGGAAAGCAATATTCTGTCCGCAGAACCTTCGGAAGTAAAAGCGCAGAAGATGAATTTCAGCTGACAGATACGAAAACAAATCTTCCATGCAGTGATTTTACACAAAATCTGGGAGAAGAGTTGTTCCGGATCGACGCAGGATCCTTTGAACGGACGATTTTTATTTCACAGAATGACTGCGAGACCTTTGTTACGGACGGCATCAATGCCAAGATCGGGAATCTGGCGGAGAATACGGATGATATCAATAATTTTGAGACAGCGGACAAGCGGTTGAACGATCTGTTAAACAGCATGTCACCCTCGCGTAAGACCGGATCGCTCCGTCAGAGCAAGGACCGCATTACGGAACTGAAGACGCAGATCCGTAACGGGCAGGAGATACAGAATACGATGGAAAGTATTGATACCCGGAAAAAGGCGGCAATCGAGGAGAGAGAAAAGCTTTCTGCGGAACTGACAGAACTGCAGGAGAGACAAAAGGAACTGGGAATTTATAAGGATCAACAGGCGAAAAAAGAGAAGTACCTGGATCTGCGTGCAAAAATGGCACAGAGACAGCAGACTTTAAAAGAAGCGGAAAGCTATTTTAACGGCGTGATACCAAAAGGGGAAGAATTACGCGAAAAAGCAGCCGTCTGCAATCAGGGGATTTCTGTCCGCAAGGCAATGGAAATCTATTGCCTGACAGTGGAAGAACAGGCGCAGTTAAAAGATAATTTCCCCATGGTGGACAATGCCCGGCTGGAAGAAAAATATGCTGAGGCACAAGAACTTGAGAGCCTGGAAAGTACGATAAGAAAAAATGCCCTGTCAGGGGAAGAGAGCAGACGGTTAGAGGAGCTTTCCGGATATTTTGCGGAAGGAATGCCACAGGAGGCGGAGATCGACAGTGTAAAAAATGCCTGGACGAACCGCAATGAAGGAAAAAGTCTTCTACAGGCGAAAGAAATACAGCGGAAAACCCTGCAATCCATACAGGCACAGGAAGATGCCAGATGCTTACGGGAGCAGGAAGAAGCAGGTAAAAGGAAAAAAATGCTGTTGCTTTTTGGCATTCTTTTATCGCTTGGCGGTTTTGTTGTGATCCTGTTGGGACAGGGAGTGATCGGAGGAGTCCTGATCGTACTGGGAATTGCAGCTGTGGCAGCGGCACTGTTGTTTACAGCAGGCAGATCCAAAGTCCAAACGGGAGAAAATACAGAGCTTTCCTATTTGGAACAGGAAATGGAAGAACTTGAGGCACAGGTCCGCATAGAGGAAGAACAGATTGATGATTTCTGCACTCGTTGGGGACTTCGGGAAGGACTGGAACTGACCTCCTGGCTTGTGGAACTGCAGAATAAGAGAAGAGATTACGAGGCACTTTTGGAGCGGCAGAAGCAGGACGGATCGGATGAAAAGACTGCGAGAATTGCCGCATTGCAGAAAGATTTGCAGCAGTTTTTTGCAGAATACGGAGAAGTACCGGAAACACAAAATTATCTTGCGGCATTGCATGAACTGGCGGGAAAGTGCAGACAGAGACAGCTTTTACTGGAAAAACAAAAGAAATATTTACAGCAAAAGCAGAAATACGAAGCGCTGGCAGAACAGGTAAAAAATTATCTGATGTCGTTGCAGCTGATTCCGGAGGAGCACCCGGAAGAACAGCTGGCCGAACTGGAAAGTCATAGAAAGGATTATGAGAAGGAGTTACAGGAATATCGGAGAATCGAGCAGGAGATAAAAGCGTTTGAAGAGAAAGAGGACATTCCGGCACTTCTGGCACTGAAGATCCCGGAGGGAGAGGAATCCCTGGAAAGTCTGGCAGATGAAATGCAGGTCCTTTCGGAGCGTATGGAAGAACGTTTTCAGACCATTGACAGCTATCAGAAACAACTTTCCGACTTACAGGAATCCTGGGATACTGTGGAAAATATGCAGGAAGAGCTGGAAGCGTTGCAGGAGAAGACAGAGGAAGGACTCAAACAATATGAATTGCTTGGAATGACAAAAAATCTGTTGGAACAGGCAAAGAGTTCGTTCACTGCGAAATATACAGAACCTGTCATGCAGGGGTTCCGGAAATATTACAGGATGCTCACGGGAACGGAATGCGAAAATTATCAGATGGATGCCAATACCAGATTACAGGTGATTGAAGGAAATATGCCCAGAGACATCGGATACCTGAGTCTGGGCAACCGTGACCTGATCGGTATCTGTATGAGACTTGCTTTGGTGGAAGCCATGTATGAGGAACAGAAACCGTTTTTGATTCTGGATGACCCTTTTGTGAATCTGGATGAGAACCGGACCAAGGGAGCAATGCGGTTCCTTACAGAGATCGCGAAAGAGTATCAGGTGATTTATTTTACCTGCCATGGCAGCAGGGAATAAGGGAAGGCTGTAGTTTATATTTGTAGAATCAACCGATTCTGAGAAATCAGACGGTAGAGATAAGAGATATACATAGACTACAAAAGAGAAAGGGGTACTTGTATATGGGAAGAGGTAAAACAGGAAACTTTTGGAAGGCAGCGGCAATTCTTCTGGGGTGTGCATTACTGACAGGCTGCGGAAATACCGGAGAAGTGGACGATTATGCTACAAACATCGGATATGAGGCAAGGGGTAGCAATGGGACTACGCAGGTGGTGCAGTCGGAAAGCGGCAGCAGCGCAACAACACAGACTGCAGGGATTCCAAAGGAGGAGATCAAGGTAGGAGTACTGCATCTGTCGGATCCGGCGGAGGGCAGCGGTTATACATATACGCATGATCTGGGAATTCAGGGAATGCAGCAGAATCTGGGATTATCAGATGATCAGATCATCCGCAAGATTAATGTCAATGACAGTGATACGCAGGAGACCAGACAGGCAATTCAGGAATGTATTGATGAAGGCTGTAATATCATCTTCACTACCAGCTGGGGATATATGGAAACTACAGCGGAAATGGCGGAAGAATATCCGGAAGTGTATTTTTCCCATGGCACGGGATACTTAAGCAATGGCAAGAACTTCAACAACTATTTCGGAAGAATCTATCAGGCAAGATACCTGAGCGGTATCGTGGCGGGAATGAACACCACCTCCAACAAGATCGGCTATGTGGCAGCCATGGATTCCTCAAATTCAGAGGTGACCGGCGGCATTGATGCGTTTGCACTGGGAATCTATTCAGTGAATCCGGATGCAAAGGTATACGTAAAGGTGACCAACAGCTGGTACGATCCCGAGGGAGAAAAAGCTGCGGCACAGACGTTACTGGATATGGGCTGTGATGTGATTGCACAGCATTGTGATACCGTATATCCCCAGACGCTGGCACAGGAAAAAGGTGTGTACAGTATCGGATATAATTCGGATATGAGTAAGGATGCTCCGCAGTCCTGCCTGTGCAGTGTGGTATGGAACTGGAGTGCTTACTATACGGCAGCAGTGCAGAGCGTCATTGACGGCAGTTGGGACGGCAGCAACTATTACGGCGGCATGAATGAAAATCTGGTGGGCATCACAGAGCTGGCGGATTTCTGTGCGGAAGGAACGAAAGAGAAAGTAGAGGAAGCCAAGAAGCAGATTTTATCCGGAGAAAATGGGGTATTTGACGGTGTGATCGAGACCAATACGGGAGAGACCGTGGGCAAAGAAGGAACAACGCTGGATGATGCAACGATCACCGGAGGTATCAACTGGTATTTCAAGACCGTATCTGTGGTAGAATAGGGGGCATTTTCATGAGTATACAAAAAAAGATTCTGTCAATGACCATCGGACCGGTAGTATTGTTGGGACTGTTATCTATCTTTTTTATGCTGACGACGGTACGCAGTTCCATGATGGAGGAAATCGAAGAAGGACTGAAGGGAACGGCTGCGGCAACGCTGGCAGCATATGACCAGAACACCGGTGACTATATGGAATCCAGTAATGGCGACATCTGGAAAGGCAGCTATAATATCTCCCGTTCCGAGAGCCTGGTGGATCGGATCAGGGACAATACAGGAATGGATGTGACTTTTTTCTACGGGGACCGTCGCATCATGACTTCCGCCGTGGATAGTAACGGAGATCGGATTCTGAATTCTCCGGCGGGAGACAGGATCGTGGAGAAGGTATTACAGAACGGAGAAGAGTATTTCAGCAGTGCGGTCTCTCTGGACGGAGTTATGAATTACGGCTATTTCATGCCGGTCTATCAGAACAACTCTGCGGAGATCATCGGCATGGTATTCGTGGGTACGAATAAAGAGGACAAGGATGCCGTAGTGAACGGCATGATCTTTGGCATAGGTGCAGCTGTATGTGTGGCGATGATCCTGTGTATGGGCGTGGGACTGAAGCTGGCCACTTCCATCAGCCGGAATATCAAGAAGAGTATCGGTATCATGGGGAAGGTCGCAGAGGGTGATCTGACCGTCTGGGTCGATGACAAGATGTTAAAGAGGAAGGATGAGATTGGAGATCTGTCCAGGGTTACCGTAAAACTGAAGGATACTCTGAAGGGTATCCTGAAAGGAATTTCCCAGAATTCCGAGAGTCTGCTGGAGGCTTCCAGAGCGCTGGGAAATGCAGCAGACACTACCAACGGTACCATGAACGAAGTACAGAACGCTGTAAGTCAGGTGGTGGCAAATTCTACGGAGCAGTCCCGGAATTCCGAGAGTACTTCCGAGAACATGCGGATCATGGGAGATCATATCACCGAGACTTCCACAGAGGTGGATACGTTGAACGCCCATGCGGATTCCATGCAGAAGTCCAGTAAGAAGACAGCAGATACGCTGGCACAGCTGTGCAGTATCAATGAGGAAGTGGAGCGGATCATCGGAGAAGTCAAGGAGCAGACCGACCGCACCAATGTATCGATCCAGAAGATCAATACCGCCATGGAATTCATTACGTCCATTGCCGAGGAGACGAACCTGCTGAGCCTGAATGCCTCCATCGAAGCGGCCAGAGCCGGAGAGAGCGGAAGAGGATTCGCTGTGGTGGCAGACCAGATCAAAAAGCTGGCAGAACAGTCCAACCAGTCCGGCCATGAGATCGAAGAGACCACCAGAGAACTGATGGAAGATTCCGCCCGGGAAATGGAGATCATGCAGCGGATGCAGGAGATCATTACGGAACAGAGCGGCAGCATGCAGGAGACCAGAACCAATGTATCGGAAGTCTTAAAAGAGATCGAGGATTCCATGCAGAGTATTCTGCAGATCAGAGAGAGTACCGGCAGACTGGCCGAGTCCCGTGGAGAAGTCATGGAGGCTGTGGAACAACTGGCGGAGATTGCCCGGGACAATGTCGACAGCACCCAGCAGACCTATGCGGAGACACAGGAAGTTCTGGATACCTTTAAACAGGTATATGACAGCGCCGGACAGTTGAAGAAGATCGCGGATGAACTGGCGCAGAGTATGCAGTACTTCAAGATTCAATAGTTGATTTCGCATAAAATAAAACCAGGGACAGCTTTCGGATGTTTGGATTCGTAAGGCTGTTCCTGGTTTTTTACACAAGTTCGTTGTGCGATTCTTGTCGTTTGGCAGGTGGTTTATTCTTCAGATTCTTCCCTGTCCCCGCTTCCGGCAGCCCGGACGGTGATGCCGTTGACTTCGATATTACCGTCCAGCTCGATAACGAGACACTGTCTGCCGTCGATCAGCTTCGTGTTGACGAGATCCGTGCGCTCAGGATTGACCTTAATGACCACATCCGGTGTCTTGACCTCGAAACTGCGGGGATTATAGACATTGCTCATCATGAGAGCCGTGTTCTCTCCGGCAGTCTCGTCAAAACACTGATCGAAGACGTCCATGCGGTCGTTCGCTACACCGCTACTGGCGAAGATCGTTTTCACTTCATTTTTATCCAGCATGACAGGTTCGGGATCTTCCTTATGCTCCTGGGCAATCTCGCTCATTTTTTCATGAATGTTCTTTACTACTTCAATGGCACAGGTATCGCCTAATGTCTCCTCCACCAGTGATTGGAAGGTTTCCTTCTGACCGCCTGCGGACAGGGGGAGAGGACAGCCTAACATCAGCTCCACGAAGTTCTCCTTTAATTCCTCCGCATCCTTGGAATAGTACAGAGTGCTGTGCAGATCGGTGCTCCGGTCATTGAAAGCCGGGAACAGGAAAGCAGCGTCCGGCATACCTACCACCCAGTCCCGGATACGGTTTTGGAAGGTGTTTTCCACTGCGTTGTAGCTTAGTCCCGGCTTGGACAGATCCACAGGGCAGATGCAGGTGAGGATGTAGTCATAGACTTCGTCGGAAGCGTCCTCCATTTCGATGCCGTCTCTGGTACGACCCGGTACATCGTAGGCATCATGGATCAGCAGGATCAGATAATTTCCTACATATTCATAGGATTCGATGATGCGGTCATAGAACTGCTCTAACAGGGCATCGTCTTTCAGACGGCTGTCTCGCAGACGCAACAGAAATTCCTGCGTGCCACCTTCTGTTTCGCTCTTTAACGGAAATTCCAGATTCAGCAGATTTTTGCCGATGGTGCCGGACAGACTCTTCCGCAGAATCTCGAAGTACTTGAACATCTCTTCCTCCGGCAGTGCCAGAAAGGCCTGCTTTAATTCTGTCTTTTTATTCTTCTCTCCATCCACGTAGCATCCGCAGATTCTTGTGATGGAGCAGTTTTTCGGGGTGAACAGCTTTTTGATCTCGCTGATTTCCTGTTTTGTCATGAGAGTACCTTCTTTCGATTTGATGATATCAGTATAGTATAAAAAACGTGATGGGACAAGTGCTGCTAAAATACTCATTGCTTTTTTCATTAAGAAAGCATATAATGATTAACAGATAAGGAATTGATTATCGGGAGAGTTCCTGCCATATAAGTGGAAGATTTTAAACTCGGGAGAGCAAATAGTAAAATATTTGTTCTTTTTTTGTTGGAATCGGGATAGTGTATCCAGGTTATAGAATTTTTAGAAATCTTTCATTTTGCTATAATTGTTTTCTGACAGATAAGGTGTTATCATAACATTATCAAGAGAAGCCAATCACCACAGGCGACATATAGTGATGATCCGGAGACGATTTTACCGCCCCCGCGCTGGCAGAAAGAAAGAGGCGCGTGTTTATGGAACAACATGATTTAAGTAAGATCCAAAAATTACAAGAGAAAGGAAAATCCGACAAGATCATCAAATATCTGAGTTCTTCCGATGATACCGTGGTGGTAGCTGCACTGGAAGCTCTGAGCCGGATCAAGGATGAAGACAGTGTTAACAGCATTGCCCACATGATCGACAATCCGGATACGAAGATCCGTATCGAAGCAGCAAAAGCATTAGGCAGCATCGGCACCGAATATGCCAAGACCTATCTACTGCACAGATTGAATGCAGAACAGGATGAGACTGTGAAGACAGCCATCAAGGAAGCACTTCACACTCTGGCAGAGCATCATTAATTTAATTTGCTTTACTCGTAGTTTTTCTACTTATACATTTTCCCTCTTATTGGCGTCCGGTTCATTCCGGGCGCCTTTTTTGTTTGTATATCATATAGGAATTCCCTAAAATTTTTTGCTAAATTTTAAATCTTTTTTGAAACCCTCCCTGTCGTACAAGTGAAAGCAATAAAGAAGTAACAAAAAATTTAAGAAAGAGGGTACACACGATGAAGAACAAGGCACAGAAACTTATTTTAACAGTTTTAACCATGAGTACCGTACTGGCATTCGCTGCATGTGGCAATACAGACACGGTGATGGAATCCGAACCGATGGAAACTGTTGAAACAGCAGAAAGCACTGAGACGTCCACACTTGAGAAGGAGTCCGGTGACGGAAAAACAGAAAGCGCAGCAAAGGCAGACGGGACAGAAGTGCTCCCGGTTACAGAAGTATCTGCTTCGGTGACAGAGAAAACGGAGGCAGAGAGTACGGTGGATATCAGACAGACTGTTTCCCAGGAAAATTCCGGAACGGGAGAGAACGATAAGACCGGGGGAACCTCCGGATACACCTACACAGAGATGAATGAAACCATGTATGCAAAAAACGCTGTGAACGTAAGAAACTTACCGTCCACCAACGGAATAAAGCTGGGAAGCCTGAAAAAAAATAATGAGGTTGCTGTGACAGGCCGGTGCAATGAAACCGGTTGGTACCGGATCTCCTATGGTGATGGCGAGGCATTCGTCAGTGACAAATACTTAAGCAATGAGAAGAACTTCGGGACCGCAGGTGCCACCAATACTACAAGTGTCGCAAAGAATACAGGCTCCGCCTCCACGGATTTTCTGACCCCGGAAGGCTTCCTGAACACGAACAATCCTATTGTGGCAGCTGCTTATGCAGAATACGGTGAGAACATTGCAATCTGTGAAGACGGAACCGTATTGGATGCATCAACATGGCAGATATTGGGGCATATTGACGGCGTGCCCAGTGCATCGGAAAATAGCAGCTTCCTGACAGACGGCTATGACAGAGCAGCAGCGGAAGAAGTGTGGAAATGTATGAATGAGGAAAGAGTTGCAGAAGGCAGGAATCCCCTTGCATGGGATGAAGATATTTACAATTTTGCCTGCCAGAGAGCGAGCCAGCTGGTCACGGATTTTTCCCATAATGGTTGTGGCAGTTATGGTGAAAATATCTACAATAGTACCGGACTCCCCTCCAGCGGTGGAATCATTCATTTGTCATGGTATTTATCCCCGGGACATCATGCGAACTATCTGGATTCCCGGTACGGCTCTGGCGCATGTGCCGTTTACGTTTATAACGGATCGGTCTATGCGGTGGAAAACTTTGCTCTGGCATCCGTCCCGAACGAGCAGATAACAGGGGAGCCTGAAAACACAGAGAGTGAACTGATCGGTGAGATCGACAATGGCACTTACTGGACGGCATCCAATGGCGTCACTCTTTTCATCCGGAGTGACGGTCTCACATCTGTCACCATGAGCAATGAACATACACCGGAAGAATGTAAGGCGGCGCTGGATGAATACAACGCAGACCACTGAAAAGTTTGTCATACTTTTTTGCAGTACGATTGTCTTATTCTATGTAGCACAAAAATAAGTTATAAAGACAATTTGCGGAATACCACGGATGCCAACGCACTTTTGTGGTATGGTTTTGCCCATACGAATACTATTATAATGATATGTAAGACGCTTGGAAAAATTACATAGGGAGGTATTAATGGTATGGAAAAATTTATCATCACCCCCAAGGAAGATACATCCGTTACCATGACGATACGAATAGACAGAGTATTGCAGGAAGAATATAATAATCTGGCGGCGAAAACGAATCGTTCCCGGAACGAACTGATATGCATGGCATTAAAATATGCACTGAATAATATGGAATTGCAAAGTCAGAACGATTATAATATATAAAAAATTTCTATTTTTAAATCTATT
>OHIK01000893.1_pt1 | contig 13723 bp, 8 predicted proteins | sample 1568241 | NCBI WGS metagenome assembly OHIK01 (sample SAMEA3879567, study PRJEB24766) | human gut metagenome | biome: human-associated habitat; feature: feces | place: USA | collected 1985/1987 | reverse complement strand
CCTCGGCGATGGTAAGCGCTTTGTTTACTGAAATTTCCGAAGAAACCGGGCGGGTGCTGGAAGCTCTTGGCTTTTCCCCGGAAGAGGACGGCAGCCTTTTGCTTCAGCGGGAGATCAGCGCTTCTGGAAAAGGCGGCTGCCGGGTAAACGGCCGGCCGGCCACGGTTTCTGTATTAAAAGAAATAGGAAACACGCTGATCTCGATCCATGGGCAAAATGAAAATTATGAGCTTTTGAACGCCGACGTTCCTATTCAGTATTTGGATGATATGGGCAGGCTTTCCCCTCAGTTAGAAGAATACCGCCGGGCCTATTACGGGTTAAAGCAGCGAAAAAAAGAGATGGATGCCCTCTCTCTAGACGAGTCTCAAAAAGCGCGGCAGATTGATCTGCTAACCTATCAGCTTCAGGAGCTGGAGGCCGCAAATTTGCAGCGGGGAGAGCTAGAGGAGCTGACAAATAAAAGGACGCTATTTCAAAACAGCGAAAAGATCGCCTTGGCCTTCCAAGAGGCAAAAGAGGCCGTCACCGGCGATGAAAACTATTCCGGCGCCTTACAGGCTTTGCAGACGGCGGCGGACGCCCTCCAGGAGGTCGTGCCCTATTTCAAAGATTTGCAATCGCTTTCAGAGAGGATGTCCGCGCTTACCTATGAGTTGGACGATTGTGCGGAAGAATTGCGGGAATACGCGTCACAAATCGAGTATGATCCCGCGGAGCTGGAAACGATTGAAGAACGTTTGGACTTATATTATAAGTTGATGCGGAAATATGGCGGCTCTGAAGAGGAGCTTTTCAACTATTACGAAAAGGCACAGGCTGATTTAGAGGCTGTGACCCTTTCTGACGAGCGGCTTCAAAGCCTGCGGCAGGAATACCAGAAAGCGGAAAAGCAGGCGCAGAAGCTTGCCCAGGCGTTATCAGAGGCCAGAAAGAAAGCGGCGAAAACCTTTGTGGAGCGTATCAAGACGGAGCTTTCCTTTTTGGATATGCCTGGAATACGGTTTTTGGTACGCCAGTCGGTATGCGATTTGAACCGCTATGGCTGTGATGAGATTCAATTTTTAATTTCCACCAATCCAGGAGAGCCTCCCAAGCCTTTATCAAAAATCGCATCCGGCGGCGAGCTTTCCCGGATTATGCTGGCGGTAAAGACGGTTCTTTCTGACAGCAGCGTGGGAAAGACCTTGATTTTCGATGAAATCGATACGGGGATCAGTGGAAGCGCCGCGCAAAAGGTCGGCTTAAAGCTAAAGGAAGCGGCGGCGAACCGTCAAGTGCTTTGCGTCACCCATTCGGCACAAATCGCCGCGCTGGGTGGCCATCACCTCCTGATCAAAAAAGAGGTTCGGGATGGGAGGACCTTCACGGAGGTCCATCCTTTGGATTTTGAAGGCAGAAAGCGGGAGCTGGCCCGGATGATCATCGGGGTCAAGGTAACGGAATTAACCCTGAAAAGCGCGGAAGAAATGCTTTCTTTGGCAGGGGTTTCCGCTGAAAAGCCTTGACAAATGGATTTTCTTTGACTATAATTCACATAACGGCTGTGAAAAGAAGAAGTAAAAGAGCTTTGCTTGCAAAGAGACCCGGCGGTTGGTGTAAGGCGGGGAAGAGGGCTTTTTGAAATACATCTTGGAGCCGCGGGGCTGAACGTTTTTTAGTAGGTCTCGCCGTATTTGCGCACGTTACAGCGCCAGAGTATTGATTGTACTCGTGAGACCATAGCCGTGAGGTTGTGGTGAACTGAGGTGGTACCGCGGATTTTCCGCCCTCTGCGAAATTTGCAGGGGGCTTTTTTATTTTTCAGAAATAGCCCCCAAACATGAAAAAATGGAGGTATAAAAATCATGGGTGTGTACGATGAACTGAAGGCAAGGGGGCTCATCGCCCAGCTTACCAACGAGGAAAAAGTGCGGGATTTATTAAACAACGGAAAGACCAGCTTTTATATCGGTTTTGATCCAACGGCTGACAGCCTGCATGTCGGTCACTTTGTTCAGATTATGGTAATGGCTCATATGCAAAAGGCGGGGCATACACCGATTGCTTTGTTTGGCGGAGGAACCGGTATGATCGGCGACCCTTCGGGAAAAACCGCTATGAGAAGAATGATGACTCGGGAGGAAATTGACCATAACGTCCGCTGCTTCCAGAAGCAGATGTCCAGATTAGTAGACTTTTCAGACGGAAAAGCGATCATGGTAAATAACGCCGATTGGCTGATGAATTTGAATTATATCCAGTTTTTACGGGAGGTTGGGGTGCATTTCTCAGTAAACCGTATGCTGTCCTTTGAGTGTTACAAGCAGCGCTTGGAAAGAGGGCTGTCTTTCTTTGAGCTGAACTATATGCTGATGCAAAGCTACGATTTCCTGGTGCTGAACCGGAAGTATGGATGCCAGCTTGAACTGGGCGGCGACGACCAATGGAGCAATATCATCGGCGGCGTCGAGCTGATTCGGAAAGCGGATGACAAAGAGGCTTATGGAATGACCTTCACTCTGTTAACTACCAGCGACGGACGTAAAATGGGAAAGACAGAAAGCGGCGCTGTGTGGCTTGACCCTGAAAAAACCAGCCCCTATGATTTTTATCAGTATTGGAGAAATGTGGACGACGCAGACGTTATTCGCTGTTTAAAGATTTTAACCTTCCTGCCGTTAGAAGAAATTGAAGCTATGGCGAAATGGGAAGGCAGCCAGTTGAATAAAGCCAAGGAGATTTTAGCCTTTGAGGTGACTAAGCTGATTCACGGAGAAGAGGAAGCGGTGAAAGCTCAGAACGCGGCAAGAGCGATTTTTGGCGGCGGTGCTCACTCTGAGAACATGCCTTCCACCGAGCTTTCCGATGGAGACTTTACCGATGGCGAAATCTCGGTGTTGGATCTTTTGGCGAAAACAAAGCTGGTTCCCTCGAAGGGAGAAGCCCGCAGGCTAATCGATCAGGGAGGCATCTCTATCGATGATGAAAAGGTGAATTCCGTTACGGCAAAGATTTCGAAGAGCTCATTTGAAAAAGGCTTTGTAATCATTAAGAAAGGCAAGAAAGTCTATCATAAGGCGATCCTTTCTTAAGCCGTATCCGGGGATCAAAGTGATCAAACTGTTTTACTGAAGTCGCAAGTCTGTCAAAAAGCTCCTGCTGTTCTCACACGGCATAGTTGGACAAAATTTCAGTTGCGTCTGTTCTATCTCATTTTCGCCTTGAGCACGTCTTATTGCCGGAAACCAAGTGAGAAGCTTCCGAACTTATATTTTTAAATTATTTTCAAAATATGTTGTAAAAAAGTTTTTACTGAAATTTCTATAAGGTAAAATTCAGCATCAAAAAAGGAATCCGGCGTGAAGTCACACCGGATTCCTTTTTTGATTGCGGCAGAATGAACGGATAAGCTTCTGCTCCTGAGTGAGACCTTTTATTCCGCCAGCTTCACCATCCGTTCAGAGATAGCTAATGCCGGATCTGTGGGAACCGAAACCCTTTGAATATCGGCAGGAATGATAACCTTAGGATTTAAACGGATTGATTTTCCCGCAAACTGGGGCAGCCAGGCCCTGGATTTTTCGAGCATCTCCGAAGCCATTTCTCGAATTTTAGGAAGGGGAAGAACCGCGCTGGTCAAAGGATCCATACTGAGAGCGTAAACGAGCGTTTCGGGATCCCCAGATTCCGCCGCTTCTACCGTGAGCTGATGGACTAAAACATTGGTCATATTCAGTGCGGCGCATTGAGGCGGAAGCTTTCCCACAGCCGTAGGATGCAGTCCCACGCCATCGGCAAAAATAGGTACTTCTGCGCAGCAGTTATCCGGAAGATTTTCAATACATCCGTTATTTCTAATATTGCCGTTGAACCGGAACATCCGGTTACATTCGATTGCTTCGATAATATAAGAGCCGTATTCCACGCTTCTTTTAGGAAGCTCAATCGGTTCATCGGCAAAGATATCCTGGTTACCGTATTTCTGTGAAACCTTTAGGTTCCAATAGTACGCGGCTCCTGATTCTCCGCCGAAAAGAGGTTCGTCGCAATAGGTATCCAGCGTTTCCCGGCTCCTGCGGAAATAGGGAAGGTATTCGGACAGGTGACCTGAGGACTCCGTCATAAAATAACCAAAATGGCGGAACATCTCGCCCCGTACCTTTTCATTGGCATAGTATTCCGGTTTTTCAAATACCTCCCGGAGCTTGGGATACAGATCCTTGCCGTGGCTCTCCAGCTTAATGAACCAGCCCATATGGTTGATCCCAGCGCAGATATAGTCAATCTCTGATTTTTCCACTCCGGTATAGCGTGATAGGAGATCCAAGGTAGTTTGCACCCCGTGGCATAAACCGACTACCTTAACGCCGCTGTTAGCCAGAGATAAGCAAACTGCTGACATTGGATTGACATAATTCAAAAGCAGCGCGTTGGGACAAAGCTCACGGATTTCTGCGGCAAGGGAGTTCATGACAGGAATCGTGCGCATCGCGCGGAAAATTCCTCCCGGACTCAGCGTATCGCCAATACATTGATCCACTCCATATTTCAGAGGGACCTCGTAATCCACCTGATAAGCGCGCATACCGCCGATCAAAAAGGTGGAGATAACATAGTCGGCGCCCATTAAGGCTTCACGGCGGTCTGTCGTGACTTGAAATTCGGCCTTTAAACCGTATTTTTCCTTGATTTTTTCCAGGTACGCTTTTAACCGGGTAGTGCGCTGACCGCTGATGTCCATCAGGCAAAAGGTAGTGTCTTCCAGTCCCGGAGTAACCAATACGTCTAGGATTAAGGTCTTGCAGAAAACAATGCTTCCCGCTCCGATAATTGAAATCTTTCTCATGGCTTTTTCTTCCTTTCTGTAACCCGTGTTTATGCGTTTGGGTTAAAGAGAGATCCCGGACTCCTGAGCGACTCTTTGGAGATACCGGAGGCCTCTGCTGTATTCATCCGCGTTTTGATAATGTTCCATCATCATAGTTACTGTGTGGGGAAGAGAAGCAAAGCCTTTTAAAAATGCGGATAAATCCACTTCGCCTTCTCCGGGAATGGCTTCCTCAATCAACGTGGTAATTGCCGGACGTTTTAAACGGGCATCTTTTACGTGAGCAGAAATAATTCTATTTGGGAAGAGCTCAACACATTTTTCCGTCAGCTCTTTCGCCTGATAAAGCTCCCTCGGGGAACGCATCATATTTGTCAGATCAATATGGGCTCCGAATTTCTCCCGGTCTACCGCTTTCAAAATTCTGGCATACTGTTCCGGACAATCAATCGAGTTATACATGAAAACCTCATAGGTAAAGTAGGTGCGCTTAGGCTTTACTGTGTCAATGATGAACCGGGCCATTTCCACGGCGTCTTCAAAATGTTCCTCGGTAAAATTTTGGGGATTATGGTTTTGGTATCCCGGCCCTTCGCAATAGGAGCCCGCTGTGTTTACCACACATCCGGCGCCTAACTCCTCAGCCATCGCGTAGATTTTACACATTTCCTCCCGGTTTTTTCTGCGTTCGTCGGGACGCAAATCCAGCATGTTTTCCCAATAGCCCGCTTCAGCAATCAAAATGCCCTCTTTTTCAAAGGCTTTTCGAGCAATACGGATCTCGTCAGGCTTATCGATGGTGAGATAATCAGGTGCATAGGCCGCTTGATAACCCATTTGTTTGGCTAAATGGGCCAGCAGCTCCGGATCCTTCGCGTTTTCTTCAGCGCTGGGAAATACATGGCCGCCGAGCTTGATCATAGGGACGCCTCCTTTCAGCTGTCATAGCGGAATACGATTTGAATGACGTCCTCAGGATGCTGATCTACATGTTCATAAGCGGCAGGAGCATCCTGATAATCTACCATATTGATCAAATTATCGAGGGACAGCTGTTTCAAAAGATTCATACAAAACTCCTGCCGGCGGCTTAAGGAATAAAGGGTGGAAAAAGCAGGATCTACATGGGCGCTTTGAGACTGCTTCAGTCCGATGCGGTTATGATGAAATTCATCCGCCAGGTAAAGACCTCTGGCCTCCGATTGGTACCAGCTTACGACGATGACAGTAGTTTCCGGCGCGGCAATCCGAATTGCCTCGTTTAAAGCGTGCGTGTTGCCGGAAACCTCAAGCACCACATCAGCCCCTCGATTGCCGGTTCTTTTCCGAATTTCCAAAGCGATATCCTGGCCGCTGAGGGGATCAAAGGTGTCGTCGCAGCCATTTTCCTCTGCGGCCTGGCGGCGGTGGGAGTAGGTATCGATTCCATATACCTTTGCCGCGCCGCTCATTTTGGCCATTTGGGCGCACAATTGACCAAGCAAGCCTAAACCGCTGACCACAACTACGTCGCCCAGCTTAATTCGCGCGTCCAGAATGGCGTTGTAGGTGGTCATGAGATTAAAGAAAAAGATTACATATTTGGGATCGAGGTCCTTTGGGACCTTAATAAATTCAGAGGCGTCCTTGACTACCTGGGTCTGGTGGGGAGAGGAAGAATAAACAATATCTCCGATTTCAAAGCCAGCGACCTTGGCGCCTTTTTCGATCACCTTACCTACATTGGAATAGCCAAGCCCCCACATACCGGGATCGCAGCTTCTTACCGGATAAGTCCAGGCCTGTTGCCCTTCAGCCGGAAGAAGAAGCCGGGTTTCCGGATCATTGATTTTTGAAAACTGAGGCACCAGGTTTCGATAGACGTTCATTTCGGTACCGTGGCTCATTCCGGAATAAAGAGTCTGTACACGGAGATCGTTTTCGCCTAAAGGAAAATCAGGAGCCTCATCGACCCGCATCGTTTTGGGAGCGTCATATACTAAAATTTTCATCACAAAAATCCTTTCTTTCATTGAAATAATCTGTATTTATTCCAAGGTAACCTGCACCCAATGCATGGCCTGCCAGCCATCCTGCTGAATCACGGTTTCCCCAGGACGCATGGTTTTCCGAAGAGGGGAATAGCAATTCAAAGGATGGATTTGCCCGTCTACCGTATAATCCACCAGCGTGAAATCCGCCTGACGGTTTGTTTTTATGGTCAGATCGGTCCCAGCGGCTACAAAAGAATTTTCCGCAACCTGGATGACATAGAAGGGACGGACGCCGGAAATATCCGCGCCGCACATGGAAATGGCGTTTCCTTCTTTCGCCCAGCCCCGGGTTACATAACCGCATTCGTCTTCAATTTCGATTTTAATGGGAATATTCCGGGCGGGAAGCTTGTCATAAGGAATCCAGTCGGTAGGCATCGTGGTTTCATCGGTGCTGAGGCGCTCTGTAATACGTATGCTTCCGTTGACAATAGGAATCACGGAGTCTTTGCGGCACACCAAAGGAAGAGAATCCAGCAGTTTAGGATCGCACAAGGAAAGAGGATCGCTTTCGTTATAGCCCATATGCCAGCGGATACAGCCGTCTCCAAGCCTTTCAATTCCAGGCAGCTCCGGAATTTCACGGTGGCGGGCAAATTCTCCGTTTTCATCCAACTGCATGTTATCGTTATGGGCAAAAACCACGCCGCCCTTGATGGCGAATTTGCGTAACTTCTGCCAGGTTTCCTCACGATAGCCCAGAGCGTAATAGGGGGCAAATACCGCTTTCGTATTGGAAAGGTCGAAATTCGCAAAATCCCGGTCGTTGACGCCGATAAAAGGAATGTTATGATCCTTCAGATAGACGGCGTATTCATAGCCGCCGCCCATCAAGCAGGTTTTGGGATAAATGAATACCACCTGCTGATTGGCGGATTGGTCAAAGGCCAGGCCTTCCATAAGAGCCGCCCAATTGCGCATGGTAATCAGCCCGTGGCGGGGCGTTCCGTCTCCGTGGACGCAGCAGCCTAATTCCAGGTCCCAATAATCCACAAAGCCAACTTTATAACGCCAATTCACCATGCTCATGTTCCAGTTCCATGGCATCAGCCCACAGCCGCCAAATTTAAGCGTCCAGGCCAGGCTTTTGCTCAGGTGGTCTTCCAAATCCTTTTCTCCCGCCCGGGTCGAAGGTGTGGGCACCCATGCTTCCTGAAGCAGGCAGGGCTTGCCGGTACGGAATTCATCTTTTGTTTTACAGCATGGAGTATGAATTGAATGCCAGTCGGCCGATTCGCCTAAAGCCACATTATCTTCCATACCATAGGTGCCAATACCGATCATTTGGCCCGATTTCCCCCAAATGGCACGCATTTCCGTCAGCCATTCCGAGGTCGGATACATTTCTGAATCTATTTCATTGCAGATGTCCCAAGAAATAGAAGCGCAATCGCCTAAACGCTCCATAATCTGCTTGGCAAAGGCTATTTGCGCGCCGCGATAGGCTTTTACCATGGTCAGCCTGGAGGAACCAACCCAGTGGGCGGGGTTTCCCATTTCCGGTCCTGTTTGCGTATAAACAGTGGGCATCAAAATTAAATCCATATTAGAGAACAACGCCACATGGGCCTCGATGGCGCGAAGGTGGCGTTCAGAAATTTCTGGGCCCTTTTCGAAAGAACGATAGAAATCGCCGTGAGTTTCCGCAAAGATTTCACCCGGCATGACCCGGAACCAGCCTGGCATGAAATAATGGGTGCGAACCAGAACCATGCCCGCCTCATGAAGCGCTTTCGCGTCTCCGGCAACGCGGAGAGGATTGGGATTGTGCCAGGTGAGAGAATATTGGCACCGGTCCTGCCAGTTGGTTCCGTTTACCCAACGGGAACGGGAAACCAGCGTGCGGTCCTGATATTCCGAAAAATAGCAGCCATCCGGCTCCAGACGGCGGGTATGCCGCAGGCTTTCCGGGTCCCAGGTCACTAAAGCGGACTCCGTATAGTCCCGCACCCGGTTTTGTTCGTCTAAAAGCATAAAGCGAACAGGCTGTAACAGCAGATCCTTTTCGTATGTAATCTGCAAGCTGCTAGCATCAGAGCAAACCCACTCCGGTTTTTTGCCGCTGAGCAGATCGTCCTTAGTCATCTTTGCCTGGCAGCCCTGCAAACGCCAGCTGTTGGGAAGCGTTCCGCAAATGTCTGGAAGCACCTGAACGCTGTCTCCGGCGTGCAAGGTGGCGTAGGGGAGATCGATATTTTTTAGTACTGCTGGAATGGAAAGCCAGCGAAGCATGGCGTCCACCAATTGCTCTGGCAGGGAATCGTCCAACACTCCGGTAAATATCGCCCAGGGATGAGGGATGACCGACTGGTCCTTGTTGTAGGGATTTCCCCAGAATTTTGTCAGCAGAAGAGAGGGCATAATTTTTTGCCCGTCAGGCGTGACGATCCAGCCTGCGGCGATGGTATCGCGGCAGATGGGCCTGCCGTGATAGGACCGGCTGTCGATCAGCTCTAATTCCGGAAAAGTAAGCTCCAAGGGGACTGTGGTGGTAAGATTGACACTGCGTTCCGGCAGGCAGTTTACCATTGATAACTCGCCTACCAGGTCCTTGTCAAAATCATGTTTCCAATCCAGTGAAACATTTTGATAGGCGGGAGAATAAGGGGTGAAGCCCAGACGCGCCCGGAAAACATCCATGGGCATCGACAAATTGCCATAGCCCTCGTGATTTCTCAGATCGCCTAAGGTGCGGGTCGCTTCACGCCATTCACCGTTTTCCAATACCATTGCCTTTTCAAAGGGCATTCCCCCAATGTGCAGAAGACCTCCGCCCTGGGCAAAAAAGGTGAAAAGAGCGTCTTCGATATCCATAGGATAATACTCTCCGTGAGCGTTATAAAAGAAATCTCCTGAAAAAGCGCCGGATAAAATTCCGTCGGTATCCACAAATTGCAGTTCCGCCTTGCCGGCGAGCTTTTTTAAAATAGAATCGCAGCCCTTGGATGCAGGCAGTCCAGGCTGTTGAAACACCACTATTTTCATGTTAATACGGGTCACTATATCCCTATCTAAATAAAGAAAGATAAAAATACAGAATTCCCAATCACCGTCCTTTCATTTAGGATATTTAGGCCGTATGCTTTTTGAACGAAATCTCTGCGAGTCTCACCAATCTTCCAATTCAATGCCGTTTTCCTTCTCTGGATCTGTCGTCATCCTTTGTATCAAATTGATGGGTATTTCATAGGAGATTTCTCCGTCGGGAAGATTCCCTTCAATCATCTCTGTTAATTTTTGTGCGGCAACGATCCCCATACGGACTTTAGGCACATTAATGGTGGTGAGGGAGGGGACAGCGATAGAAGAAACATAAGTGTTGTCAAATCCAATAATTTTCACTTGTTCTGGTGAATGAATCCGGCTTTCCTTCAACGCCTTTAATACCCCGATAGCCATCTGATCGTTGCAGGAGAATACCCCGTCGAACTGAATCCCGTTCATGATAATACGCTTCATGGCCAAATAACCGCTGAGCGTGGTATAATCGCCGTATTCGATCAGGCTGGAGTCGTAAGCAAGGCTTGCCCTTTCAAGGGCGGACCGGTAACCGACCAGGCGGTCATAGACAACGTCGTGAAATTTTGGCCCGGAAATCACCGCGATATGGGAACAGCCCCGTTCTATCAGATATTCAGCGGCGATTTTTCCACCCAGAAAGTTATTGACATGAACAGAGTAAATCCCATATTTTGAAAGATTTCTTTCCAAGCTTACCACAAACACTTTTTTATGGCTCACTGTCAGCCCAGCCAGTTCCTGAAAGTACTCTTTTTCCTGATAGCTGGCTACAGAGTTCATGATTATCCCGTCTACCTTATGATCCAGCAAAAGAGAAACGCAGCGTTTCTCTTTCTCAAAGCTAAAATCAGAGGAATAGAACAGAATCTGATAACCGTGCTCAGAAGCGAACTTCTGGATTCCATTCATGACTTGAGGAACAAAAATGATATTAAAAGAGCTTACGATGACGCCGATGATTTTTGTGCTTCTGATTTTCATATTCCGGGCGGTCACATCCACCCGGTAATGCAGTTCGGAAATTGCAGACTGCACCTTTTTTGTCAATTCACCACTGACATATTGGGAACCGTTTATAACATTGGAAACTGTGGAAATGGAAACTCCCGCCCGTTTTGCTACATCTTTAATTGTCGCCATCCTTACTCAGACTCCATTCATCTATTTTCAAATCTATGGTTGGTTGAAATCTACAAATTCAAAACAGGAGAGATTCCAATGATATTTTCAGAAAAGGCTGCCCTCCCAATTAAAAGCCATAAATGAGGAGGACAGCCTATCTTTTGAGAAAATCGGGGAGGGAGCGGAGAAAAGGTTATTTCCCTACAACCTCTTCAGCGACTGTTGCCACAGAATCGGCGGCCTGCTCAGGAGTCATCGTGCCAGCAAAAAGGTCGACGATCCGCAGTTTCAGTTCTTCAATAACAGAGGTATCAAACGCCCAGTCGGCATAGTTCATCTGGGGCAGATCCATCTGTTTCGTAAAGGCCTCTTCCTGGAACAGCGGGTTCATTTCCAGACCTAACTCATCCAGGGATTCGTTAAACGCCTTGTTCACAGTATAGAGGGCAGAGTCGGCAAACTTAGCCTTGCAGCCGTCAAAGTTATAGGTATAATCCAGCCAAGCGGCGGCAGCCTCTTTTTCAGCGTCACTGGCACCGCTGTAAACCGCATAAGCATCATTGGCAAAGAACATCTGGCCCTTCAGCTCGGTATCGGCATTAATCTTAGGCAGAGATACAGTGTGAATTTCAAAGGGAACGTCATCCCAGCCGTTGGTCAGAGATTCCGGCCACCATGTTCCGCAATACATAAACAGGGTCTTTCCAGAGGCCCAGGACTGGTTCACGGACATGTGGTCAGAGGATTCAAATCCGGTGATAAAGGCTCCGCTTTGTCCCAGCTTCTGTAAAGCACCGAAAACCTCCAATACCTCAGGGGAGTCGTTCCATTTTACGGCGCCGCTGTTCAAATCATCGATAATTTGGGGGGTAGACACCTGCATGAAATAGTCGCCCATAAGAATAACGCCAGGCCAGCGGTCCAGGTTTCCAAAGGAAAGCAGCTGATAGCCAGCATTATTGACCGTTTCTTTTAAAGCGACAAATTCGTCGATGGTCATATCCTGCTTGAGCTCAAGCCCTAGTTCTTTTGCCATATCGGCGTTGTAATAAAGAGTTTCCCAATATCCGCCGGTGGAGCGGGGAACCGCATATAAGACGCCATCCTTAGAGCAGGCGTCGTAGATATCCTCGTAGCTCATATCTTTCCAGCCATACTGTTCAGAATAAGCGTTCAGATCAGTGCAGGCTCCTGCCGCGATCAGGTCGTTTAACTGGGAACCCACCTTGGGACGGAGAATGGTGGGGGCGGTGCCAGCTTGGATGGCGATGGTGGTTTGTTCTTTCAATTCGTCATCCTGATAAAGGGTATACTCAATCTCATACTGGGGATATTTTTCGCTGAAAGCCTCATAATAAGCCATTTCGTTTTCCAAGGGCGCGTTCAGCCACGCCGTGATCTTAGTGGTTTCACCGCTGGTGCTGGAGGTTCCCTCCGCGGAAGAAGCTTTGTCAGAATTCGCAGGGGTGCTGGAATTTGCAGAATCTCCGGAGCAACCTCCGAATACCATAGGGATCGCTAACATACACGCTAGGACTGCCAGGAACTTCTTTTTCATTAGTTTTACCTCCCGTTTTTTAATGCGTTCTCTTTTTCAGAGAACAAAATTTATCTGAAATACTGCTTTCAGCAATATTTCATGACCGTGGTTAGATGTTGCCGACACTCCGGTCCACAGAACTGCGGAATTTATTGAATAGGCCGGTTAAAATCAGCGCCAGCAGGAATACGATGACCGCCATCGCACAAGCATAGCCGAAACGGTTTTCCGTAAAGGCCAGCCTATACATGAGTATGGACGTCACCTTGGTGGCGCTGCCGGGTCCGCCCTGCGTCATGACATAGATAATATCAAAAGCCTTAAATCCGCCGATGAGATTGATGGCGGAACCAGTCAGCACCGTGGGCATCAGCAGGGGCAAAACCACCCGCCAAAAGGTTTGGGTTTTGGAAGCGCCGTCGATGGCCGCCGCTTCGATGATATCATGGGGGATGTTCATCATTGCGGCGCAGGTCATTACCATGCCGAAGCCTGACCATTGCCAGATTACCGGGATAAATGCCCAGAACAGCGCCATATTTGAGTTGCTTAGGTACTGAATGGGATTCACCGGGTCAATCATGCCGAACAGGCTCAGGAAGCTATTGATCAGTCCAAGATTGGGATCGTAAACCAACTGCCACAGAAGTCCGATTGCCACATAGGACATCATCATGGGCATAAACAATATAGTGCGGAATATCCCGGATGTCGTCCGGTTTGGAGAAAGATACTCTACCATAACGCCATAGAGAAGCCCGGTCAAAGGAAGAATCACTACAGACAGCACTACCCAAACGATGGTGACCCAGATAGAATTCCAAAATTCGTTGTTGTGAAAGATTTTGTCATAATTACTAAAGCCAATATAGGATACCTCCTTCAGGCCGTTCCAATCGGTAAAGGAAAGCCTGAGGGAATCCAGCATGGGATAAAACAGAAAAGCAGAAATTACTAAAATTGATGGAAGTAAATAAAGATACGGCTCTAGGCGGCGCATAGGATGAAATCTCTTTTTTGTTGTCATAATATTCTCCTCCTTAACCCTTTACCGCGCCGGCGGTTAAGCCGCGGATAAAATATTTTTGCAGAAACAGGTAAAGAACGATAATCGGAATGACCGAAAGGGAGAGAATAGCGAAAATTTTCGGCCAGTCGGAAGCGTACCTGCCAACAAATACCGTCAAAGTCAAGGGA
>OHIK01000867.1_pt1 | contig 13986 bp, 8 predicted proteins | sample 1568241 | NCBI WGS metagenome assembly OHIK01 (sample SAMEA3879567, study PRJEB24766) | human gut metagenome | biome: human-associated habitat; feature: feces | place: USA | collected 1985/1987 | reverse complement strand
TGACAGGTGAAGTAAAAGACGTTCTGTTGCTCGATGTTACTCCGTTGTCACTGGGTATCGAAACAATGGGTGGTGTAATGACCAAGCTGATCGAAGCCAATACGACTATTCCTACCAAGAAGTCTGAAACATTCACGACTGCCGTTGACAACCAGCCTTCTGTAGAAATCCACGTATTGCAGGGCGAACGTTCACTGGCTAAAGACAACAAATCGATCGGCCGTTTCCACCTCGACGGAATTCCAGCCGCACAGCGTGGCGTTCCTCAGATCGAAGTTACTTTCGATATCGATGCAAACGGTATCTTGAACGTATCGGCTAAAGACAAAGGAACCGGCAAAGTACAGAGCATCCGTATCGAGGCTTCCAGCGGCTTGAGCGACGACGAAGTAAAACGTATGAAAGAAGAAGCTCAGGCTAATGCCGAAGCAGACAAGAAGGAAAAAGAACGCATCGACAAACTGAACCAGGCCGACAGCATGATCTTCCAGACCGAAAAACAGTTGAAGGATCTAGGCGACAAACTCCCGGCTGACAAGAAGGCTCCTATCGAAACAGCCCTGAACAAGCTGAAAGAAGCTCACAAGGCTCAGGATATCGCTGGTATCGATGCAGCTATGAAGCTTGGTGCAAATCATCCAATGGGACCATTGGAGTTAGGTGATTTCGTAGGTCTTGATATCTGCTTAGCTATCATGGATGTACTTTACAAAGAGACAGGCGACAGCAAATATCGTGCATGTCCATTAATCCGTAAAATGGTTCGTGGTGGTAACCTCGGCGCTAAGAGCGGAAAAGGATTCTATGTATACAACGCTGACCGTACAAAGACCCCGGTTGACGCTCAGTAAAATAAAATTTATGGAGGATTTCAGAACATGGATTTCAGTTTAGATAAGAAACATGAAATGGCGAGAACTCTGTTCAGAGATTTCGCAGAAAACGAAGTAAAACCTCTGGCTCAGGAAGTTGATGAGACAGAAGTATTCCCACAGGGAACAGTTGATAAAATGGCAAAATTTGGTTTCATGGGAATTCCGGTACCAAAGGAGTACGGCGGACAGGGATGTGACCCATTAACCTATGTTATGTGTGTAGAAGAGTTATCTAAAGTTTGTGGTACAACAGGTGTTATTGTATCCGCACATACATCATTATGTGCAGATCCAATTCTTACTTATGGTACTGAAGAACAGAAACAGAAATATCTTGTTCCACTTGCAAAGGGTGAAAAGTTAGGTGCTTTCGGTCTTACAGAGCCAGGTGCTGGTACTGACGCTCAGGGTGTTCAGACAAAGGCTGTTTTAGATGGTGACGAATGGGTATTAAATGGATCTAAATGTTTCATCACTAATGGTTCTTATGCTGATTACTATATTATCATCGCTATCACAAGTGTTGATACAGATGCAAGAGGAAGAAAGAAAAAGAAATTCTCCGCATTTATCGTAGAAAAAGGAACTCCAGGATTTACATTTGGTACAAAAGAAAAGAAAATGGGTATCCGTGGTTCAGCTACATATGAATTGATTTTCCAGGATTGTCGTATTCCTAAAGAAAATCTTCTTGGACCTATGGGCAAAGGTTTCGCAATCGCTATGCACACATTAGATGGTGGACGTATCGGTATTGCAGCTCAGGCTCTTGGTATCGCAGAAGGTGCTTTAGATGCTACAATTGCTTATGTTAAAGAAAGAAAACAGTTTGGCAGAGCAATTGCTGCACAGCAGAATACACAGTTCCAGCTTGCTAATATGGCTACACAGGTAGAAGCTGCTAAGTTACTTGTTTATAAAGCAGCAATGGCAAAAGCAACACAGAGAGTATACTCCGTAGAAGCTGCAAAAGCTAAATTATTTGCAGCAGAAACAGCTATGGATGTAACAACTAAGTGTGTTCAGTTACTTGGTGGTTATGGTTACATCAGAGAGTACGACGTAGAACGTATGATGCGTGATGCTAAGATCACAGAAATCTACGAAGGAACATCAGAAGTTCAGCGTATGGTTATTTCTGGTAACTTATTAAGATAAGGAGGGAAAATACTGTGAAAATCGTAGTATGTATTAAACAGGTACCTGATACAAAAGGTGGAGTTAAGTTTAAACCAGACGGAACTCTTGATAGAGCAGCTATGCTTACTATCATGAATCCGGATGATAAGGCAGGTCTTGAAGCTGCCCTTAGAATAAAAGATGAAACAGGCGCAGAAGTAACTGTAGTTACTATGGGTCTTCCAAAAGCAGAAGAAGTTCTGCGTGAAGCTATGGCAATGGGTGCTGATAAGGGAATTCTTGTCACAGATCGTGTTTTAGGTGGAGCTGATACATGGGCAACATCTACAACAATCGCCGGAGCACTTAGAAATATTGATTATGATTTAATCATCACAGGTCGTCAGGCTATCGATGGTGATACTGCACAGGTAGGACCTCAGATTGCAGAACACTTAGACCTTCCTTTAATTTCCTATGCACAGGATATTAAAATCGAAGGAGACAGTGTAATCGTTCAGAGACAGTACGATGACAGATATCATGTTTTAAAAGCTAAATTACCATGTGTTATCACAGCACTTTCCGAATTAAATGAGCCACGTTATATGACTCCAGGCGGAATCTTTGATGCATATGATACAGAGATTACTACATGGGGAAGAAAAGACCTTAAAGATGTTGATGACAGTAACTTAGGTCTTGCAGGTTCTCCAACTCAGATCGCAAAAGCTTCTGATAAGGTACGTAAAGGTAAAGGTGTCATGATGACAGCTGAAACAGCAGAAGAAGGCGTTGAGTACATCATGGACAAACTGTTAACAAAGCATGTTATCTAATTGTAAAGGAAATGTGGTGAATAGAATGAATTTAGAACAATATAAAGGTGTATTTATCTATGCTCAGCAGGTTGACAATAAGATTGATGCCATTGCTTTAGAATTACTTGGAAAAGCAAATGACCTTGCTGCAGATTTAGGAACAGACGTAACAGCAGTTTTAATCGGTTCTGACGTAAAAGGCTTAGTTGATGAACTTGCTGAATACGGCGCAGATAAAGTTATCGTAGTTGATGACCCTGAATTAAAAGAATACAGAACAGAGCCATATACACATGCACTGGCATCTGTTATCAATGAATACAAACCGGACATTCTTCTGGTTGGAGCAACAGCAATCGGTCGTGACTTAGGACCTCGTGTTTCCGCAAGAGTTGCAACGGGTCTTACAGCAGACTGTACTGTTCTTGAAATTGGTGAATTCAAAGCTCGTGGAGATAAAGAACCTCGTCAGGGTCAGTTATTAATGACTCGTCCTGCATTCGGTGGTAACACAATCGCTACGATCGCTTGTCCTAACCATCGTCCACAGATGGCTACAGTTCGTCCTGGTGTTATGCAGAAGAAAGAGCCTGTTGCAGGAGCAAAGGCAGAAGTTATTGAATATAATCCAGGATTTACTCCAAATGACAAATATGTTGAGATTCTTGACATTGTAAAATCTGTTACAGAAACAGTGGATATCCAGGCTGCTAAGATTCTTGTATCTGGCGGACGTGGAGTTGGTTCTGCTGAAAACTTTGCATTATTAGACGATTTAGCAGAGGCACTTGGCGGAACAGTTTCCTGCTCTCGTGCAGTTGTAGATAACGGATGGAAACCAAAAGATTTACAGGTTGGTCAGACTGGTAAGACAGTTCGTCCTAATGTTTACTTTGCAATTGGTATTTCCGGAGCTATCCAGCACGTAGCTGGTATGGAAGAATCTGATATCATCATCGCTATTAATAAAGATCCAGATGCACCTATCTTTGATGTAGCTGATTACGGTATCGTTGGTGATGCATTAAAGATTGTTCCTAAGTTAACAGAAGCAATCAAGGCACAGGTTAAATAATAATTTAACTTTAGATGTTAGGTAAAAGTTAAATATATTTTATCTCAGATGTTTTGTTTATTGGCGATTCATTATTAAAAGAAAAGTATACGCGATTTTTTACTTAACTCTATAAAATGTATTGAAACAGGGGATCTTTTTATAGATTCCCTGTTTAGATGAAATAATAAGACTGCAGTTTATAACTGTGGTCTTTTTTATTTTGCAGGAAATTAACTTCCTCCACTTCGGTCCTTGTGAAACAGGCACTATGTAATTTATATATAATTTCAAATAAATATAAAAGCAATCCGCTTATCACTAAGTTTACATAATTCGTCAAAAAAGGTGGAAATTAGATTTAAATATGTTATAATACTCTTGCAGCACTTAACAAAGATATGAGAGGAGGCATTTATGGCACAGATTATTGCTTCTACGAAAGAGATATCTAACAAGAAACAGGCATTGGTGACATTGAGTAATTCATTGAAAACACAACTTACTGATTTAGAAACCCTGGGGAGTAGTCTTAATTCCATGTGGGAAGGAGCTGCAAAAGAGAAGTATTCGAAACAACTGAAAGCAGATATTGTAAAGATGCAGAGTTTACTTAGGACAATTTTAGAATTTATACTGATACTTGAGAAGATTATTATGATCTATAATAAGGCTGAGAAGAAGAATGAAGCAACTGCAGTAAGTTAGGGTAGGTTAATGTGTTCTCGGAGTCTTCTGATGAATTTAAGCATAAAAAGATTCCGAGATATTCTTTAAGTTAATTGTTAAGGAGGATTTTATGGCAGATTTAATTAATGTAACTCCAGAGAAGTTAAAGTCAACCGCAGTTTCTTTTCAACAGACCGGTCAGAATGTTAAGCGAACGACCTCAGATATGCTTCAGTTGGTGAGGGGAATCAGTAGTTCTATTTGGAGTGGTGAGGCGAGTAGCTCATTTATTAACAAGTTTGGTGGATTAGAAGCAGACATTAATAAAATGTGCAAGATGATAGAAGAAGAAGCGCAGCATTTAACTTCCATTGCACAGGAATATATATTAGCAGAAGAACAGAATAAACAAGTTGCGGCGACGTTAAAGAATAATGTTATCAGCTGATGATACAGTTGATATAGATAAGAGATGGTATCGGTTGTGATTTTCTGCCATGATAAAAGGGAAGCGGATTTTTTTTGTAAATTGTGCGACCAGTGTGTGGCAGTTATAAATAACGAGCGTTTACAGTGTTGTATTGTGAGTGATGAAGATTATGAGAAGGTGAACATAGAGAGAATACCAGTTGCAGATTTAATTCTAGCGGAAGTAATGAGTTCTGTTGATTTAAGGAAGTTAATCCATATACGAAAGTGTTCCCCTAATGCAAAGCTTTTGATTTTAAGTAGTATTCAGATTTCGCCGGAATACTATATGATTCCGGAAATTTCACCGGATATATTGTTACTAAAGCCTTATATATATTCTAAAGCATACAAAGTTATTTACAAAATCTTTTCCTGGATGTACAGGGATCGATATAGAAGGCAGGGTATGAATAATATATTGCAAGTTTTGACAGGAGGAGAGTACTATTATTTTGATTATGCGGATATTAGTTATCTAGAAGCAAGAGATAAAAAGATTATATTACATTTACAGAAGCAGGAGTTTTCTTTTTATAGTTCATTACAGAAGTTAGAAAGTAGTCTACCGGATTATTTTGTGCGTTGTCATCGAAGTTATATTGTAAATTTTATGTTTATTCAGAAAGCAGATGTAATGAACAGCGTGTTTTATTTGGATAAAAAAACAGTTATTCCGATTTCTCAAAAATACAGAGCGAAGTTAGTAAAAATTTTTCAACGAAATAACACAGAGAATCTTCTGTTTCAGTCTCAATAAGTAGGGAAAATTTACTAAAATTTAATCAGTATCAAAGAGGGAATCAAAACAAAAACATGGGGATTATAAGGCTGATTTAAGTTGACCCTGGTTTGTAACAGTGGTAAAATAGACTCATGATTTTTTTTTAACAAGAGCAAAAGTGGTTAGGAGGAGAAGCATGAGTTTTATTAAAGAATATGCACAGAAGCTTGTTACGGCAGAAGAAGCAGTTAAGGTAGTAAAATCACATGATTGGGTGGATTATGGTTGGACAACAGGTACACCAGTTGCCTTAGATGCAGCATTAGCAGCCAGAGCAGATGAATTAGAAGATGTAAAGGTTCGTGGGGGAATTTTATTAAGAGAACCTGAGATCTTTAAAGTAGATAATGTAGCAGACCATTTCACATGGAATTCCTGGCATATGGGTGGATTAGAGAGAAAAGCAATCAGTAAAGGTTTTGCTTTTTATTCTCCATTAAAGTATTCAGAGCTTCCACGTTATTACAGAGAGAACATCAGACATCTTAATGTTGCAATGTTCCAGGTAGCACCAATGGATAAGCATGGATTTTTTAATTTTGGACCGAATGCATCACATATGATGGCTGTTTGTGAGACAGCGGATGTTATCATTGTAGAAGTTAATGAGAATATGCCTCGTTGCTTAGGTGGATTTGAAGAAGGAATCCATATTTCCCGCGTAGATTACATTGTAGAAGGTCAGAATCCTGCTATTGGAGAATTAGGAGCAGGTGCACCGCCAACAGAAGTAGACAGAGCGGTAGCACAGCTTATTGTAGAGGAGATTCCAGACGGAGCATGTCTCCAGCTTGGTATTGGCGGAATGCCTAATACAGTAGGTTCTATGATTGCAGAATCTGATTTAAAGGATTTAGGTGTACATACAGAGATGTACGTAGATGCATTTGTTGATATTGCAAAGGCAGGAAAGATTAACGGTTTAAAGAAGAATATCGATAGAGGACGTCAGGTATATGCATTTGGAGCTGGTACAAAGAAGATGTACGATTATCTGGATGATAATCCAGAATGTATGAGTGCGCCAGTTGACTATACTAACAGTGCGAAAACAATTGCACAGATTGATAACTTTATTTCTATCAATAATGCAGTTGATATTGACTTATATGGTCAGGTTAATGCAGAGAGTGCAGGTGTAAAGCAGATTAGTGGAGCAGGTGGACAGCTTGATTTTGTTCAGGGAGCATATTTATCTAAAGGTGGTAAGAGCTTTATCTGCTGTTCTTCTACATTTACTTCAAGAGACGGTGTAAAACACACAAGAATCAGACCTACTTTGGCAGAAGGTTCTACAGTAACAGACACTCGTCCTAATACACATTATGTAGTAACAGAGTTTGGTAAAGTATGTCTTAAAGGAATGTCTACATGGCAGAGAGCGGAAGCATTAATCAGTATTGCTCATCCTGATTTCAGAGACGAATTAATTAAAGAAGCAGAGAAGATGCATATCTGGAGAAGAAGTAACAAATAATAAATAGATTGCATTTTTAAAAAGTATATTCAAGTTGAGCAGCCGCGAGACTTGGCGCGTGATTCTGGTCAGCGTAAGCTGACATATTCTTTACAGAATCACTGCGCATCCTCGCGGAGCGTTTATCTCAGTCGGAGATTGGACTCCCACTGAGACAAATTTGCTGTCACTCACCACCTGAAAGAGGTGGGAGTCTTCTCGACTGAGATAAAACCTCACATACAAAGGATAATAAACAGTAAGTTTGCAGTAGCTTTGTGTGTGAGGTTTTTGTATTTTTAATATCTATTGCAGATAAATGGTTATTTTAAAACAAGATTATCTATATTTCTTATGATAATAGTTGATTTACCGGTTACATCTGTTTGAACTTCAAAGTTAGCCAGTTTGTTATAAGTTTCCATAGGAATGGATATTTCAATTCCACTATCGGTTACCATGACCTGCTTTTCTAATTTCTTTACAGTATTTTCATTGGTGACAGTAAAGTTGTCATATTGGAGATCATATTGTTCCATTTTTTCGTCAAATTCTGATTTTTTTTCAGGACTTTTTCCAAAGAGTTTATTTCCGATTTCTTCTATATCAAAAGATTTTCGATCTACATATTCTTTTTGTAAGGCACTTTTTGTATCCATCTTTGTTTTTAAATCGGCACCGTCATATTTATTGGAAATATTATTAATAACACGTGTCAGTATATTTAACTTCTTTTTAGGTGGAATATTAGTATGGCAGATGAGAAAGTTTTCAGATAAATAATATGCTTTTTCACCATTGATTTCATATCTTTTTTCCAGAAGTTTTATATGATAATCTGACAAATTAATAATTACAGCTTCAGGAATTCTTGAAGTTGCTGAGGGAAGAAGGGCTCTTGATTTAACAATTCCAGTATTGATGACAGGAATGTTAGAATCATTACTATTAAGATTAGTACCTTCAGAATCCGATGCAGTAATTTCATGGGTATAACTTTCTTTATAATTCATTTTTAAGAGAGCAAGGTAGATGGTTCCTTCAGCCTGGAAAGTTACGAATAGAAGGTCAGCAGCAGGAATATCTAATCCTTCTCCCATAGCAATATAAAGTTTGTTTGCAATTGCCTGGCTTGTTTCTATAAAAGAGGCTTCATCAGATTCATCCCAGGTTTCAAGGATAGAGTAAATTGGTGATGCTTCTGGATTAAACTCACAGTTCTTGGTATCATCGCTGGAAACGATTTTATAAATGTGGTTTCGAATAAAGTCATGTAAATCCGGACCGGGATCTAAGAGAGTATTAGATAATATACATTCTCCGCGATTTGTGTCTAGAATATGTAAAATAGCTTTTCTTATAACGATATCATCTTTTGCTATCATAGGGGCAGCTCCTTTGTTTTTATCTCAGTCGAGAAGACTCCCACCTCTTTCAGGTGGCTCGACTTGAATTGATTAAATAGTATAAGATCGGGGTTAAAAGGTAAAAACTTCATTTGTGCCAGAATTACGAGAGTAGCGTTAGCTATGGAATAATTCGTGACATCAAGTTAGGGACAAAATACTTTTTGCCCCTAACATCACAGTATATCACTTTAGGGGAAAAGAAGCTATGAGATTTTTGATTTTTATATATGGAGAAAAGTATGGAAAACGTTTTTTACTTTCAGAAGATGCGAACCAAAAGTGCAGGATATTACTTACGAAAGATGAGTTTTCCATAGAACAGACGAGGTTCTTAGAATTGGAATATATAATGCAGGAATGGTATATCAAGGAAACGGCTTACTATAAAGTAAGTAAAAAACAGTTTTTTCAAACGGAAAAGGTGGAAGAAAATCAAGCGGTTTTTTATAAGTTGAATACAGGACGGAAATATATTTTAAAGATTGGTGAAAAAAATATTTCGATACAATGCATATGTTGTAAATATGATTGGAGTACCTATCGAACATATAGATTAAAAGTTTGCAGAATAATAAAGCAGTCAAATAAAATTTTCTTGACGGAAGATGATTCAGAGCAGATTCCTTGTGTGAACATTTTAAATAAAAATGGTCAATGGTTTTTAAATAATTATGGAATGGAACCGGTATACATTAATGGAGATTTCATAAAAGAGAAGAAGAAACTCAATTATGGAGATGTTATATATTTTTCTGGAAGAATTTTTTTGTTTTTTGATGATTTTATTGCGGTAGAACAAACAGAAGAAGAGATAAGTGTATTTTGCTTAGAAGAAATAAAAGTGAATGAATTTATACAGGATAAGGGTGTTATAGCTCCTATGTTAAAAGAAAGTTTTCATAGGGCACCAAGAATTATGGAACATTTAGAGAGGCTTACATTACAGATTGAGAATCCTTCGATATTAGGAATGTTGGGAATGGAAGAACAACGTTCTGTATTTATGGATATAGGTGCGGTTTTGAGCATGATGTTTCCGATGTTGGGAATGAATGTATTTTTAATATATGGGATGAGGACAGAAGGAAATCAAGCAGGGACATATGTATATTCAGGAATATTTATGGTTGTTATGTCGGTAATGTGTTCTCTTTTATGGATTATGATTTCCAGGCAATACGAGAGGAGGAAAAGAAAGGAACGAGCGGATAGAAAGAAGAATGCTTACAGAAGATATTTGAATAAAAAAAGTATGCAGATTAAAGAGCAATATGAAAAAACTTATAAAGTATTACAAAGCCGTTATTTATGTGCAGACAGGTATGTGGATAATTCATTGTTATTCTTATATTTGTGGAACCGAAATCCCTATCATGAAGATTTTTTAAAATATAGAGTAGGTACCGGGAATATGCAATTTCCTATGGAGATAAAGTTTGTGGGAGAAGTGTCTTATGAGGAAGAAGGTATACTGTGGCAGGAAGCAGAAAAGATACGAGAACATTATAATATCATGCATCAGATTCCGATGCTGTTAGATATAAAACAATATGATCAAGTCGGGGTTATAGAAGCAGAGATGAATGATGGAATGGTAATTGTGCGGAACCTGATATTACAGATTGCGCTATGTAATTGCTATACGGAGGTAAAGCTGGCATGTATATATGATAAAAATAAAGTTATGCAATATGAACAGTGGGGATTTTGCCGATGGCTGCCACATATATGGGACAGTGATAGAAGAAAGCGCAATATTGCAGAAAATCTATCAGAAGCAAGAGAATTATTTTACAGGCTGCTTCAGGTATTTAAAGAAAGAGAAAGAATATCTACACCAGGTCGCTCAGAGCAAGGACTGCCTCATTATATTTTATTTATTGCAGAAGAAAAATATCTGGATGGAGAAATGTTTTCCAAATATATTTTTAATAAAAAAGAGAATTATGGCTTAACAGTTATATGGCTTGTGGAAAGAAGAGAACAGCTACCTAATACATGTAAATTAGTATTGGAAAGAAGTAAGGAGTTTTCAGGGTGGTATGAAATAGAACGGCATAGTCAAAAAAGGGAAGAGATACATTTTGATTATATAAAAAAAGAAGCAGCGGAACGATTAATAAGAACTATTTCAGGAATAAGGGTAGCGGAGATAGAAGAAAAGAGGGATATTCCGGATACAATTGACTTTTTAAAAATGTATGGAGTTATGACAGTGAAGGAACTTGATATAGAAAGTCGTTGGAGACAGAACAGTATTTATAAGAGCTGCCGGGTTTTGATTGGAAAAAAAGCGGGAGGTGAATCTTGTTATTTAGATATCCATGAACGTTATCATGGACCGCATGGCTTACTTGCAGGCACTACAGGCTCAGGGAAAAGTGAAGTACTTCAGACGTTCATACTGTCAATGGCCATAAATTTTAGTCCTGAAGCAGTTAATTTTTTGCTTATAGATTATAAAGGAGAAGGAATGTCAGGATTATTTTCTGAGCTGCCACATATTTCCGGAGGAATTTCAAACTTATCAGATGGACAGGCTTACAGGGCAATGATATCCATAAAAAGTGAAAATAAACGAAGACAAAAGATATTTAAGCAGTGGAAGGTTAATAATATTAATGATTATACAAAGCTTTTTATTGCGGGAGCTACAAGCGAAGCAATTCCGCATTTGTTAATTGTTATAGATGAATTTGCAGAATTAAAAAAAGCAGAACCGGAATTTATGCAGGAACTGATTAGCGTGGCTCAGGTCGGGAGAAGTTTGGGAGTTCATCTTATATTGGCAACACAAAAACCGGGAGGAGTTGTTGATGATAAAATATGGAGCAATTCACGATTTCGTATTTGTCTTAAAGTACAGGAAAGAGAGGATAGTATGGATATGCTTCATAACATGGATGCCTGCCAGATTGCACAAACTGGAAGGGGGTATTTACAGGTTGGGAATAATGAGGTCTATGATTTATTTCAAGCTGGCTGGAGCGGAGCGCCGTATAGGGAAGGATGCAGAAAAGCAGCAGCACAGATGATTAATCTAGATGGTACTCCTTATTCTGTAAAAAACACTTTTGTAAAAGAAACGTTTGAAAACGAGAAAGAAATAACGCAGTTGCAGGCAATAACAAAGTATATAGCTTACTTTGCAAAGGAACATAACTACAGAGCAGGTAAGCGATTATGGATGGATCCTTTGCCGAAATATTTATATTTAGAAGATATTATAGAAGAGAACAAGGAGAAGAATAAAGATAAGAAAGAAGATAAGAAAGAAGAGAAAGATAAGGAGGATGTTATAAATAATACCGTAGGAACACAGGAAGAAAAGAATGAGGTGATACCAGAAGAACAGGAGATGACAGAGAACAAAGTAGAAAGCCGGACAGAGAAGAAAGAAGGCGCTGAAGATAGTTCAATAAAAGGTGCGAAGGAACCCGAACAAGTACAGGAGACGACAGAAAGTCAGCAATCGAAGGAGGAAGAAGAGAGGGAGCAATTAGAAAGAGCAGGTGGATATACACTTAGAACTGTGCGCCCAGATACGAATCATTCGGTGACTATGCCGGATATTACAAGTCATTATTTTCTGTTACAAAAAAACAGTAAGAAGGTAAATGCAGCTTCTGGAGGTAATCTTGCAGTAGTTGCGGATGCTAATGCTGCTTCTAAATATATTTATGAAAGTTATTCTAATGGGAAGCAATACAATTTTACCCCTCGTTTTACAAGTAAAACTACGGTTACTGTAGGTGGAGGCAATGGTGGGGGAGTTTCTTTTGCAACGGTAAAGAAAGGACCTGAGAAGCAATTTGGTGATGTATATGATGCGGTAAAAGATGGGCGTATTGTGTCTAAGGTATTTAATCTTGATAAATGCAGTGAGAATCCATATGCAATCTATACCAATGTAGGAACCTGGTATGATTATGGTTCTAAGAGAACATATGCCATAGATATGAAGATGACTGTTACAGGATATAAATTTCCAGGAGCAGCTGTCAGAAAGCAGTTAGCGAATAAAGATTTAAAAGCACCTTATGTAGGATTTGGAAAGTCTAAAATCGGAATCACAGTTATGGGAACTGATCATCTACAGACTCGTCTGGAATTCTATTATAGTGGAACAACAACAGCAGTAGCCGGCATAAAGGGCATGATTCAGTTTTGTGATATTGATGCACAGCAAGGAGTAGACTTTGGGAATGGTTTTGAAAAGATAGTCATGTTTAATACATCACAATCAAAACTACAATATAATAAAAATGGTTTGATTGCAGGCTCTAAGGGATATGTATCTTCCCGAATAAGTACAGATTTAAATAGTAATAATGAACATACAACAGCAATGGGAATTTTTTCAGGCAGTAGTGTGAACTGTCGCTGGACAGTAGCAAAATGTGATCAGAAAGATACTGGTGGTGATGCAGCCTATGGTGTAAAAGGAGGATATGGAATTCCGGCAGAAAGTACACTCGAAAACTCTAATTCATACTATTGGTCTAACAGTACAGGCTTTTTAGGAGTCAGAGCGGATGTTGGAATTGCTCCATTACCAGAGGAAGTAATTAAGTCTGTTTATGTGGGAAATGTGAATGGTCAGAATTCAGAGAAAGGAAGCAGGTTTGCAGGTCTGTCTGAGAGAAATCAGGTGTTTACCTATGTACTTTCCGCCGTTGCGCCAACACCTTCTAATGTGAAGAATGCACAGTATACGATGTTCCAGATTGAAGACAGAGTGGATGCACTTCTAAATGTAAAATCGGTGAAAGTCTATGCAGATGAGGCAGTAAGTAATAATTTCCAAACAATGGGAATTAATTATAGTGATATGAGTTCATATTTTCATATTATAAAGAGAGAGGAGGCAGATCACAGCACAACGGTTCAGGTAAAAGCAGTAGATGAAAGGCTTGGAAAGGCAGCTTTTTATGGGAGAACTTATTATATACATATAGAAGTGGAAGTAAAGTCAGACCAGGAGCTTCATGCGATTCATCGTTCAATCGCAGAGTGGTATCAGGAGAATGAGACACTTAAGCAAAAGGTACCAGAGGCAGGAAGCTACAAAGGTAGTGTTGCAGTAAGTAATAACGGTACTTTATATGTTAAAAATGATAAAGGGAGTACTGTAGAGAGAAAATCTAATGATGTAGCTTCTAAAATTGCAATGAAGTTATGTGTTAAAAAATTAGATGAGGAGTCAGGTAAACCAGTAAAAGGCGTTGTATTTGGATTATTTGGAGGCTCGGATAAGAATTCTACCAAGGAACCGTTGTATACAGCAACAACGGATGATAACGGCGTTGCATTGTTTACATCCATGCCATC
>OHIK01000865.1_pt1 | contig 14063 bp, 9 predicted proteins | sample 1568241 | NCBI WGS metagenome assembly OHIK01 (sample SAMEA3879567, study PRJEB24766) | human gut metagenome | biome: human-associated habitat; feature: feces | place: USA | collected 1985/1987 | reverse complement strand
TGCCGTGACATTGACTTCGCGGATGGGCACGGCATACGAAGGATTGCTGTTCCACCACTCGCTTTTTTTGATTTTCTCCTCCTGTGCGAGCCCGGTGAGCGTTGTGAGGCACAGTACGATTGTCAATAGGTGTTTCATCATTTGGATTCGGCTCCGGTTTCGCCGTCGAGCATTTGTTGATACGTAGGGTTATAGCCGCAGTCCGTCACGCTCCACGTCTGTTCGGAGAGTCGGGGAAGGGCCTGTGTGAAGGTCGAGAAATCCGTTACCGACGAGAGGTTGCCGATGCGGATCGCCCCGGCAGCGGTCAGGGCGGAGAAATCGAGCGTTGCGACCGACTTGTTTTTGTAGGCCGTGTGTCCGACGCTGATTTCTCCCGCGACGCTCTGCAGGGAGGGGAAGCGGAACGCGACGGCCCGGTCGGTCGATGTGTTCCAGGTGGATACCAGCATGCTGCCGTTTACCCGTTGCAGGCTCGGCAGGATGAATTCACCCGCGCAACCCGAAGGCATCGTGTAGAGGGCGTAGTCGTCTGCCGGATCATCCGAAACGGGCTCTCCGTTGCCGACGGTTTCCAGCAGCGGAAATTCGAGGACGGTGAACGACGAGGCACCCACGTAGAACGATAGCTGCCGGCCGACGTTTATCAGCCGGGGAAACGAAGCCGAATTCGCTTCGCCTGCCTTGCCGCAGTTGCGGCAGAGAAGCGTTCCCCGCACTTCGACGAGATTCGGCAGCGAGAGCGTGAACGGGGCTTGCGATCCGCAATTTTCGATCGTGAGGTCATCGCAGCTTTCAGTCGGCAAAGAGAGTTCGGAAATATGCGTGAATCCGGCGATCCGCAGGGTGTCGAGGTTTTTGAACCCGGTGATTTCGAAAGGCATTGCTTCCGGTTGCGGCGTCAGCGACGAGGCGTCGATCCGCAGCGAGCCGCCGAAATCGCCGCCCCGGAGTTCCGTCAGTCGCGTCGCGGCGACCAGACGCAGGTCGAGCGTACTGTTCGGAGAAAAAGTGCATCCCGAGAGATCCAGCACGCCTTCGAGCGACGACAGGTCTTCGATCAACAGGTCGCCTGAAATGGCTTTGAGCGCCGGAAGGAACTCCCCGAAATCCTTGATCGCGGGAAGCGTTGCCAGGCTAACGTCGCCGTCGAAACGCTCCGCTTTCGGAAAGGATAATGTTTCGATGGCCGGACACCCCGTAATTTCGAGCGATCCGGCGTCGGTAAGTGCCGGCAGCAGGACCGATCGTAAAATAGGGCAGTCGGTGACGGTAATGTCCCCTGTCGTCCCGATCAGCGGAAATTCGAACGTATTGGCCAGAGCGAGATGTTCGTAACGAAGCGCTCCGGCCTGGGTCAGAACACCGAACGTGGTGCCCAGTCCCGATAACCGGTCGAAGCGGGAGAGGGTGAGCGTCCCGTCGATGCGTTGCAGTTTCGGAAAATACATCTGTTCGCACGGGGCTTTGGCTTCGTCTGCGGTCGTTCCGACCAGCGTCATATTCCCGGCAACGGAGGTCAGCTCGTCGGCCGTCAGTTGGAGCAAGGCGTCCGACTGGAGGACGAAGTGTCCCGCGACGTTTTGCAGGGATTTGAAATCTGCCGTTTGCAGAGCCGTGCCGCAGATGCACAGGGCGCCTTTGACCTCCTTCAGGGCCGGGAGCGAAAGCTGCCTGAGCGTTTCGTTGGGATGGGCCGTGCTGCCGATCCGCAGCGATTCGCAGGCGGTCAGGTTTTCCAGTCCGGCCAATGTTTCACCCGTATAGGCGGCGGTGATCGTCAGGTCGCAGCGGACCGAAACGAGGTTTTTCAACCCGTCCAGATTCGTGACGGGGTTTTCTTCGTCCTCGCCTCCGATGGTGAGGTTGCCTTCGACGGTGTTGATTCCGCTCCGGGCGAAAGCGTCCACTTCGGCCTGCGTCCGAAGTGTCAGGCTGCCATCGGTCGCAATGTCGGTGCGCTCTACCGTATAGAGGTAGGTGCGGTCGTTTTGATTGTCGTAGGAGCTGACCAGAAACTGCCACTCCTGGTTCCAGTCGGCGACAGTCGCCGGGTCGGGGTAGATCGAGGCATGCTCGCATAATTCGTAGGATACCTGTGCGCCTTCCAACGATACGTTGTAGGGGATGCTCACCGTGATCCGGCCGTCACGAATGACGGCCGGGTGTCGGCGCCGGTAGTCAGCGAAAACGATACTATGTAGTTGTCGCTGCCCCAGGGCAGTTCGGGCTTCTCTTCGCTGCATGCCGTGCACAGTAGTGCGAGGCAGCAGATTATACCTGTTATTTTCATATTCCCGCCTATTTGCCCTGGTTGATGTTTTCGTCCGTAAATCCGAATACCTCCGTGGAGTTCTCGCCCAGCCAGCCGGCTTTGGCATTGACGCCGGTCTGTACCCGGATGAAGTCGATGTATTTGAGGTTGGCGGGCTGTCCGTTCTTATCGACCGCGTTCGAGATTTTGAAATAGACCTTCATGGCGCCTGCTGCGGCATTGTCGTCCTCCGAAAGACGGTCGTTGCCGAAATTGTCGGCGTAGCCCCAGTCGTATTCGCCATTGACCCAGTAGGAGCCGTTGCCCGACTGGTCGTAGGTGCGGCTCTTCAGGCAGGGACCGTAGAGCGTATAGCTGTCCGTGCCGATCCACGCCGGGTAGTAGCTGGGCTGGTCGTGGTACTGTTTCAGGTAGTCGATTTTGCCCTTGACGCCCTGGTTGTCTTTCCATTGTACGTCGGCTCCCGAGTAGGTCGGCCGGTAATAGGTGACCGCGTAATCCTGAACGGTCTCCTCTTTGCCGTATTCCGATCCTTTGAGTTCATACCATTCGTCGTCGGGCAGGGTGTTGCCGTTGGTGTCCTGCATCACATAGACGATACCCGGTTCGGACGAACCCTTGAAGGCGTTGCCCGTGATCGAGAAGTTGTAGCCTCCCTTGTATCCGGACGAGGAGTTGTCGATGCTGTGGTCGAAGCCCACGACGATGTAGCCGCCCCAACCGCCGAGCGATACCCAGGTATTTTTCCGCATCCGTTCTTCGGCGTAGGCGACTGCCGCTTCGGGACTGGTTTCCGTACCGGTGAATCCGCCCGAAACCAGTTCGTTGATGAACTGTCCCGGGGCCGGCGTATATTCGTACACCCGGTCCCACGTCGCGCTGCTGGCTCCCGAAGCCGGGCGGCGGTGCGACTCTTCTTCGCTGTGGCATTCGACGGTGAACTCCAGCGTAGCCCGGGTTTCATTGGTGCGCGTGATGCACTTCGAGAGGGTCATTTCGGGTTCGTCGGTGGTATCCGTTACGGTGAAAACGATCTTTTTGATTCCCGTTTCGGTCGGGGTATAGGTGTACGAAAGCTCGGTCCCGACCTCTTGTCCGTCGATCGTCCAACTGAACTTGGGGTTGGTGCCGTTCCAGATGAATGGCCGCAGAGTGATCGTGCGGTCGAGCGATACGGTGCGGGTCAGACCGTCGTATTTGCGTCCGATAGGTACCGCCGTAACCGATACCGCCAGTGCATCGACCACCTCCACCTCGATTGTCATTTCGTCCGAGCCGTCCTCGTTTTCCGTGCGCAGGGAGACTTCGTATGTTCCGGCGATCTCCTCGCAGAATTCATAGACGGCCTCATCGCCGACCGGTTCGGCTTCGGCGGCACCCGGACGGCGCAGCGTCCAGAGAAAAGTGCTGTTCTCGGCCGACTGTACGGTGGGCGCGAATTCGTATTTGCGTCCTTTCACGACCTCCAGCCCGTCGGTCTGCATGGGGAAAGAGATCAGGGGCGGCAGCAGCTCCTGTACCTCGACGAGAACCGTTTCGACGGTCGTGCCGTTCGGGGTGGTTACCTCCAGGTCGATGTAGTAGCCGTTGACGCCTTCCGAAATTTCATTGCCGGAATCGAACCGGTAGGTGAGCTGCGGTTCGGTCGAGATGATTTTGCCCGTTTCTTCCAGTTTCCATGAGTAAACGGCCCGATCGACGAACTGGTAGGAGGGCGTAATGGTGAACTCCCGGCCGACCTTGACGGGATAGACGGCCGGGTCGGTGTCGAACGTGATGATCGGCACCTGTTCGACATCGGTGGTGATGAGCTCGTCCTTGTTGCAGGCGACCGCCGTCAGAGCGAGCAATATGAAATAGATCCGTATTTTGTTCATGGATGATGATTCTTATTATATGATTAGCGCCAGCAGAAGGCGCCGGGGATGATCCCGACATAGAATTCGTCGAGCAGTTCGCCGTCGGGCGAATAGCGCAGTACGACACCGTTCTGCACGTAATCGATCGCGTCGGCGATATAGACTTCCGAATTGACGGGGTTGATCGTCAGTCCGTAGTAGAGCGTATTGTTGTAGGGAAGGAATGGTTTTACCGGAAACTTGTCGGCCGTTACCGGCAGGCGCCAGACCGCCTTGTTGATGAAGTAGATCGTGTCGCGTGTGCCGTTGAGCTGCACTTCGGAGGGCCAGTCGCCGAATTTGAACTTGAACTGTTTCTCGATCTTGCGGGTTGCGGCGTCGATGCAGTAGAGCGATGGCGCCTCGTGTCCGTAGGGCGAACCTTCGTAGCCACCGTCGGTCACCGTCCAGATCTTGTTGTACTTGTCCATGACCAGCGAGGTGGGCTGGATGCCCACGGTGATCTGGTCGCAGACCTTGTCGGTTTCGGTGTCGATCACCAGGATTCGGTTCTGGTACGACCAGCAGTTGGTGAAGACGTATTTGTCGTATTGCACCATCTGTTCAGTCGAACCGGTTTCGAAATCCATATCCGTTTCGACATAGCCGGTGATCTGGTAGGTCTTGGGATTGACGATGTAGATGCGCGGATCCCAGATTTGGGTGACGTAGGCTTTTTCGTCGCTCAGGAAATGGATGTAGCGGGGCGAAGTGAAGCCCGTGATGCGTCCCACCTCCTTGAAGGTGTTGATGTCGATCGCATAGATCACGCCCGAGTTGTTCACTACGATCCAACCGATACCGTTGCGGATGACCATCGACTGCGCGACGTCGCCCAACTTGATGGCGTTGGCTCTGGCGAAAACTTCATTCTCGACATGTTTTTTCTCCGGATCGTAATAGGAGAGCGAGGCATTGCCGTACATGAAATTCCCTTCGTTGGTGATGAAGAGCCCCTTGCCGGTCACCTCGTCGCCCGAACCTGCGTTGTCGATTTCGAAATCCTCTTTCTCTATCGGACCGTAATCCATGCACGACACGGCCAGCGCCGCGCATGCACAGATTACGATTCCTCTTTTCAACCCATTGAACATAATTCTATTTGTTTATCCATTCGTCCGAGAAACGGTAGGCGAAATCCACGCCTGCCGGACTCGCTTTCTTCTGATAGAAGCTCGAAAACTCCAGGGCATCGCTGCGCGATACGTCGTAAACGTGGATACGGCTGTTCGTATAGCTCGATTTTCCGACCCACAGTTGTTCGGTCGTCGGGTGTACGCCCATGTAGCCGTAGATGATGGATCCTCCCGAACTTTCCGCATCGAGGGCTGCCGTGATGTAGTCCCAGTTGACCCTGCCTGTTTCGTAGTTGTAACGCATCGCTTCATAGGCGCTGAAGTCCTGTTTGCCGATGAAATAGAGGTGCGGCTGCGTGAAACTCGCACACATCTGCACTGTCGGCGAAGCCGTGCCCGTGCGCAGTTCGATCTGTTCGGGCAGGTTCGTTTCCGAAACGACCTCGCCGTTCGCGTCCAACGCTACGATCATAGCCGGTTTGGTGAAGCTCGCCGCACCGGTCATGCCCGAGTTTCCGGTAAATTCGCCCGTAAAGATAGCATAAATTTTCCCATCGTAACCCTTTGCGAGGTCTTTCACCTGGCGGTTTTCGTAGGTGACGGTTTTGATTACGGCATCCGTCGCGGGATCGAGGACGATCACCGAATTGCCCCGTCCGGCGAAGACCTTGCCGCGCGAGAAGACCATGCGGGCCTTGGTCGCCCCCGTCTTCGTGAAAGCACCGAATGTTCCCGGAATGTCGCTCGTGCGGATGATGTTGGTCTGAAGGTCCACGATGCGGATGCCCGAATGAGATTCGTTGTCGGCCGTGGAGTATTGGATATAGGCCTTTTCGGGACTTACGACCACGATGTGCTGCGGCCAGCAGAGGGTCGATTTTGAACTTTGGGTGGCACCCGTAGAGGTATCGACGTTTGCGTAGAACTGCATGTCGCGTGCCACGAGGCGTTTCATCGTGTGGGCATCGCAGACGACGAAGCGTCCGTCGCCGTTGAATGTGGTCCCCATGCTGCTTGTCTTGCCGTTTTGGGTAATGAAGTAGATCTTGCCGTTGGCCATGTACATATCCTGAAGGACGTTGCCGATTTCGTTGTCGTTGATCTCCTCGTAAACCTTTTCATGATAGCGCATGTGTTGGTCGAAATAGACGATCGTGCCGTTCTCCGAGGTCATGTTGCCCTCTATGAGGACGAACGTGCCTTCGGGATGGGTGAAGTCGAGCACGTAATACTCCTGTGAGAGGATCGGCTTGCCGTCGGACCGGATCGTTACGGTGTTTTCCAAATCCATTCCGTCGGTGTATTCCGCAGGAGGAGCGATCAGGAGCGAACGCCGTGCGATGTCGAAATCGGCCGTCCAGCCTGCCGGTGCCGATGTCATTTCGACCGTGGGAATCCATCCTCCGGCCGTCAGTGCATACGCTTCCGAAGCGCCGTATTTCATACAAACGGGTTCGTCCGAATCCTCCAGCCCCTGAATTTCGAGGCTGCCTCCGTCGCGCTTGGCGATTTCGGTCGTCAGGCGGTAGATACGGCCCGCTTCGAAATTGCGCCCGGTTTTGGTCTCGGTATAGACGCTGCCGTCGGCGAAGGTGTAGGTTACGTGTATTTCCTCTGCGCTGCAATCCGCCGGATAGACGACCGCTGCGGCGAATACGCTCGCGGTGCTGCTCGTCGCGGGCAGTTCGACACCCTCCTTGCCGAACGAAAGCGTTACGGCGTTGTTCGCATCGGTCGCATCGCTGAATCCGGTGCCGTCGAAGGTGCGCGTACCGGTCAGTACGGTCGAGGCGTCGGTCGCTGCCAGCGTGACGGAAACGAGCTTCTCCTTCACGTCCTGCGACCAGGGGTTGAACCAGACGTAAGCGGTGGCGTGCGAGAGGGTGAATCGTCCTTCGGAGTCGGTCGTGGCATAGCCGAAATCGCCGTTCGGTCCGAGTTGCAGTTTGCCCGGCTCCGCCTGGCGTTGTTCGGTCGGAACGACGGCTTCGGCGTCGGTGCCGGTCATGTTGTAATAAATCCGGTAGGGTGCAGCCCCCGGGAGGTTCGTGAATCCGAAGTCGGCGACATTGCCGTCCGTTCCCGCTTCGGCGCTCTGTACGCCGCCTGCCCAGATTCGGTCGCCGGTGCTCCATTGAAATTGAATTTCGGTCCCGTCGCCAGGCACGAATTGGGTGCGGCTCGCGGTGCCGGAAATACCCGTGAGGGTTACCTCCCGTCCGGGTTGGGGACCGACTTCGGGAAGTTCCTCGATGTCCGAGGTGCAGGCCGCCAGGCCGAGTCCTGCGAGGATGTATAGTAATTTTTTCATGGCGATTCGATTAAATGCGGATGAAAATGCCTGCAATCCGGGGAGGATTGCCGACATTTTCACCGCGCGATCATTCTATTTTAGTGTTAGCCTTCCACATCGTATTTGAAGGCGAATCCATAAGTTGAGGAGGTCAATTTAACCCACGAAGAGTCGGCGTAGGCTCCCGTACCGCCGACCGGATCGGCCGATTTCGGAAGGTGGATGATCCGGTTCTCAGCAGGGACGTCTTTGCCTGCAACGGGACTCCAACCGCCGCCGAAGGGACCGGTACCGTAGTCGTCCTTCAGGGTCGGCGGGGTAGTTGCCCGACAGATGATGTCACCCAGCAAGGGGCAGCCTTTCGAGTAGCCGACGAAACAGTATGCTTCGAGTGTTTTCATATTCTTGCCTAACGAAATCTTAGCCAGTTTTGGACAATCTCCGAAGGCATTCTGCCCGAGTGTTTCCGTGGCATCCGGGAGGATGATCTCGGTCAGCTCTCCGCAATTTTGGAATGCGGAATTCTCGATCGTTTTTACACCCTGACCGAAGTTGATCGTTGTCAGCGAGCAGCCGTTGAATGCGCTTGCTCCGATCTTCGTGACGGAATTGGGCAGGGTTACGTCGGTCAGTTTGGTGTTCTGGAACATGTAGTTGCCGATTTCGGTCACACCCTCCTCGACAGTCACGCTGACGAGCGATGCGCAGGAGTCGAAAGCGTTCGATCCATAGCTGATGCCTTTCAGTAGCGTTACCGAGGTCATGCCCGTTTTTTGGAAAGCGGCCGAAGCGGTTTTCGTTACGTTCTGCGGGAATACGATGCCTGCGAGGTTCGCATTCGATTTGAACGAGTTAGGGAAGGTTTCCGATTCGTAAACGACTTCCGAGAAATCCACCGTAGCCGGAGCTGCGAGTGCTTTCACGGCATCCGCTACGGCCTTCATCTGTTCTGCCGTCATCACCGTATTGTCACCGGCCGTCTTGACGTACAGCGTAGTGAAGGTTTGCGGAATTTCTGATTTCCAGGGATCTTCGCCGGAAGTGCGGTAGTAAAGGCCTTCGCTCAGGTAGTCGGGACCGAGCGCCTCCATCGTATAGCCGCTGGCGGCTGTGGTCCAGGAGGAGTAGGCTTCGACCGATGCTACGTGGAACGTTTTGCTGCCTTGTACCGAAGTACCCGCGCCGGAGAAACTGTCGGCCTGTACCGCAGGGGCCGTCGTCGGTTCCGCATAGACGTCTGCGAGCAGTGCGGCGTTTTCGAAGGCCTTGCTGCCGATCGAAGTCAGCGTGTTGCCCGAGATGGTCAATTTGGTCAGCTTCGACCAGTCGGAGAAAGAACCCGCACCGATCGTCACGATCGTTTTCGGAATGGTCAGGTTTTCGATCGCGTCGTTCGTTGCGAAGGCATTGTCGCTGATAGCGGTGAGGCCTGCACCGAATTGGAGCGTAGCGATATTGGGGTTGTTGCTGAAGGCTCCGTCACCCAGCGTGGTAACGTTGTCGGGCAGGGCGAGTGCCGTCAGGCCGCAGTCGGCGAAAGCACGATCGCCGAGGGTTGTCACGCCAGAACCCAATGTCAGGGTCGCCAGCTTGGAACAGCCTTCGAAAGCGCTCGCGCCGATTGTCTGAACCGAAGCGGGAATGGTGACGGTCGTAATAGCCGTACAGCCGGCGAACATTTCGGCCGGGATGGTCGTTGCCGAACCGAGGGTAATGGCCGTGAGTTCGGTACAGTCGCGGAAGCTCTTTTCGCCGAGTGTCGTGGCAGAAATTTTTGCCGAGGTAAGACCGGTACCGGCGAATGCCTCGGTTCCGATGTTTTCGATCGCAGATAGGCTTGTTTCGACGAGTGCGCTACACCCTTTGAACGCTTTGTCGCCGACGGTTTTAACACTCGACGGCAGGGTGAGGGATGCCAGCGCTGTACATCCTTCGAACGTGCTTTCGCCGATGATTTCGACACCGGTCGGAACGGTCGCCTTGGTCAGGGCCGTACAGCCTTTGAAGGCTCCGGCTGCGATCGATGCCGTATTCTCGAAGAATTTGATCGTGCCCAGTTTGGCGTTGCCGGCCAATCCTGTCGGGAACTCCGTGGCTTCGAATTTCGCCATGTTCAGATCGAGTGTCACGGGAGCGGACTGTGCCGAGATTTTGGTGATGACGGTATTGAACTGGCTGGCGGTAAGGGCTGCATCGTCGCCTACGGTGCGCACATACAGTGCGGTGAATGTCGCGGGCAGGGTCGGAACCCAGTCGGTCTCGCGCGAAGCACGATAGTAGATGCCGTCCGTCAGTTGCTGGTCGTTGATGTCCTGCAGCGCATATCCCTGCGAGGTCACGTCCGTCCAGGCCGTTTCATAGGCATCGTAGGATGCAGCCGGAACATAGAGGATTTTTGCACCTTCCACTTTTCTGCCGGCGCTGCCGAAAGCGGAGTTTCCCAGCGAGGGCGCATTCTCGGCCCGGCAGGTAATGGTTTGCAGATTGCTTGCCGAAATGAAGGCGTTGCGTCCGATCGAGGTCACCTTTTCGCCCAGATCGATCGAGGTGACGTTGGCACAGTTCCAGAAGGCGTAATTGGCGATCGCGGGGATATCGATAATAATGCGGGTGAAGGCGCTGCAACCGCCGAACGAGCGCTCGTCGAGCGATTTCAGCGTTTCGGGGAAGGTTACGTCCTGCAACTTGCCGCAGTTGTAGAAGGCGTCGTTGCCGACAGTCTCCAGCTTGGAGGGCATATTGATTGTCGTGAGGGCCGAACATGCGTTGCACAGGTTGGCCGGAATTGCAGTCAGTGCATCGGGAAACTGTATGCGTTCCAGTGATTTGCAGTTCTTGAATACGGATGATTCTATTGTAGTCACGCTTTCCGGGATCGTGATCTCTTCGAGTCCGGTCGCTTCGAATGCTTCGGCTCCGATGCTCTTCAGTGTCGAGGGCAGGGTTACATCGGTCAGAGCTGTGCAACTGTCGAATAAGAATCGTGGAATTGCTTCCACACCTTCGGGAATTACGACCGATGTCAGCAATTTGCAGCCGTAGAACGCATAGATGTCCAATGTGCGCACCGAGGAAGGAAGCTCGATGGATTCCAGTTTGGCACAGTTGCGGAAGCAGTTCTGCCCGATGGCAGTCAGGCCTTCTGGAAAGGTTACCCGCGTCAGGTTCTCACAGCCGTAGAAAGCCCCGGAATTGTAGGTGCTGGGAGTGAAAGTCTGGATATTACGGGGCAGTGCGATCTCCTGAAGATTGGTCTTGCGGGTGAAGTCCATCGGAAATTCGGTCGTGGCGAAGGTAGCTTCACCCAGGTCGATGACCGCACCGTTTGCGAGGTTGCCTGCAATCGAGGTGAGCTCTTCGGCCGAGAGGGTCGATTCGCCCAGGGTAACGACTTTCAGGTAGCCGATCGGCTCGGTCGGCAGCTCTTCCGCAACACCGGCTTCGGTCATGAAGAATGCGCCGGAACTTTTGCAGTCGGACTTGGCGATCTGTGTCGAGAGGCGCAGCGTGTGGCCTGGGGTAAGCGTTTTGCCTGATTTGGTTTGCAGATAAACCGAACCGTCGGCGAATTTATAGACGATCGAAACCGTTGCCGTCGAAAGATCGGCGGGGTAGAGCACCATGGCGGCGAACACGTCGGTATCGTTGCTCTGTGAAGGCAGGGCGACACCCTCTTCGCCGAACGACAGGGTGACGGACGAAGAGCCTTTGCAGTCGCCCAGCTTTCCGTCGGCGAAAGCGGCTTCGCCGGCGATGGTCTGACCGTCCGATACGCTCAAGGTGATCGAAAGCAGGTTCGAGGTGACGTCGCTCGAATAGGTGTCGAACCAAACGTAGGAGGTCGCATGCTCGAGCGTAAAGGTTCCGTTTTGCGCCGTCGCATAACCGAAGTCACCGTTTTGGCCCAGGTTCAACTCTCCGGCTGCTTGCTGTGTCTGCTCGGCCGGAATCAGGGCTGTTGCGGCTGCCGGGCCGGTCAGGTTGTAGAATACGTCGTACGTGTCGGCCGTTTCGAGGGATTCGAAAACGAATGTCGCCTGGCTGCCGCCTTCGGCGATGGCTTCGCTTCGGGTATTGCGTGCCCAGATGTAGTCGCCGGCGCTCCAGAGGAACGGAACGGCTCCGTCTTCGGCTCCGCCGAAACCGGTGCGGGTGCCCCGGCCGGAGAATCCGGTCAGTACGACCTGCGTATTTCCGTCAGGAGCAGGGGCGATAGGTTCTACGTCCGCATCTTTCGTGCATCCTGCGAATGCGAGCAGGAATGCGCACAATATGTATAAGTAGTTTTTCATCGGTAATCTCCTTTTTATCCGTTAGTTCCACTCTTCCCATTCGCTCGATCCGGCGCCTGCGCCGCCGAGGATTTCATCGGTGGCGAGTACCTGAACCTTGGCTATGACCGTTGCGGTAGCGCCTACGGCTACGACGGATACTTCACCCGAGGTTTCGGCATATACGTTCTCCTTGGCAGGGGCTGTGATGGTCAGCACATCGCCTTCGAGCCAGGCGCGCCAGCCGTCGGGTTTGGCGATGGCGAGGTTTTCAACGCCTTTTTGGGTAACGGCGAGGTTCTGCGAAGCGCCGAATTTCAGCGTCAGCGATGTGCGCTCGATGACGAAATTCACCTCCTTGGCTTTGGGCAGAACGATCTGATCGCCGTTGGTGAGCGTGAAGGTTACGTTTTCATCGTCCTGTACGACGCTTTTGAAGAAAGAGTCGCCGTCTTCTCCCTTATCGCCGTTCGCACCGTCCTTACCGACCGCTTTGATCGGCTGTCCGTCTTCGCCTTTGATGGTTTCGCCGTCGATCTCCCAATAGCCGTCCTTGTTGATGGTCGGGGTTTTACCGTTTTGGCCCGCAACCGGAATCTTGTTCTGGTTATCGTCGAGCAACCACTGGTCATCGCCGCCCAGCGTCCAGTAGTAGATGCCTTCGAATTGCGCGATGCCGATGGCCGGCGCCGCTGCGCCGTCTTTGCCGTTGTGCAACGTGATGGTCTTGCCGTCGTTGAAAGTGATCGTGCAGCTTCCGTCCGCCGCTTCGGTGTAGTTGGTGATGAATTTGTTTTCGTTCAGGGCGTCGATGATCGTCTTGAGCGAATTGACCTGTTCCTTCATCGAAGCGATCTCCTGTTTTAGGTTTTCGATCTCCTGGCGGATTTCGGTGTCGTCGTACTTGTCGTCCGAACAGCCCCAGGTCATTGCTGCGCAGCAGGCAGCGAGAACTAACAGCGTAAAGAATTTTTTCATAATTTAAGAATTTGATTTATTGGTTGAATTTTGTTTTCCATGTTCCGCAGAATAGGCAGGCTGTATCGGAACCCGTCGGTTCGGAGGAGGGGATTGTGCTGCGCCGAAACGACGAAGGCGTCCGCCGGAGGAAACGAATGTCCGTTCCGGAGAACGCCTGAAGCGCAGCCCGGCGAAGGCCGGGTAGAGTGAGCGCATGTCACGCCCGTTGAAATGTCAGCCGTAAAATAGCCGTAAGTCATCGATACTCCTGTCGTTTAGTCCTGTTCGGAACTTACACGCGAGGGTACAGAAGAAATACATGGAAAAATAGCGCGCCGAAGACTATCTTGCACGATTTCGACCCGAAACCCGCGGGTGTAAATCCTGATTGTCAAGGCAGGTCTTCTGACTCGTTTCCTCCGCAACGCCTTCCCAGCGATATAGCCAGTGGCAAAGAGTGCGCGAAGTTGCCCGGTCGGGGGCTGAAACTCACAGCAGCAGGTACTGTCGCCGATTTTCACGGCATTCCCTATTAATCGGCTTGGAAAAGTGATTCCAAGTCCGAACCTTGCGGGTGCAAAGGTATTGCTTTTCCGGGATTATTCGCAAACGAAATCGGAAATAAATTTCAATGAATTTTGTAATTCATTGAAAAACATGGTTTTGTTAAACGACTATTTGCGGAAGATGAAATAGACGGCCAGAATCAGGCAGACGAAACCCGCCAGGTGGTTCCACCGCAGGGTGTCCGATTTCATGAAGACGACGGCGAAGACCGTGAAGACCAGCAGGGAGATGACTTCTTGGATCACTTTGAGCTCCCAGATCGAGAAGGGGCCTCCCAGTTGGGAGCTGCCGATGCGGTTGGCCGGGACTTGGAAACAGTATTCGAACAGGGCGATCCCCCAGCTGAGCAGGATGATGGACAGCATCCCGAAGCGCTCTATTTTGGATTTGAAAGCGATATGCCCGTACCAAGCCAATGTCATAAAGGTATTGGAAAGGATCAGCAGGGCGATGGTGGCGAGGGCACGGCTCATAATAGCAGAGTATTGAGATCGGTTATCGAGGCGAAATCGTCGATGACGACATCGGCTTCCGTTTGGGTTGCGAGCGTATGACGGGGTAGAGTCGTTGCCAGGGCCACGATGCGGCCTGCTCCGGCCCGGCGGGCAGCAGTGATGCCGACCCGGGCATCCTCGAATACAAGGCATTCGGCCGAAGGCAGGTGCAGTCCTTCGGCTGCCAGCAGGTATATTTCCGGGTCGGGCTTGCAGCGGGTCACCCGGT
>OHIK01000861.1_pt1 | contig 14122 bp, 9 predicted proteins | sample 1568241 | NCBI WGS metagenome assembly OHIK01 (sample SAMEA3879567, study PRJEB24766) | human gut metagenome | biome: human-associated habitat; feature: feces | place: USA | collected 1985/1987 | reverse complement strand
TTGGTCACCTGGCTGAACAGGTGCAGGCAGCCATCCAGCGGGAAGATGTGTCTTTTGCCCTTCAGACAGAACGCAAAGGCACTGGTCATGCGGTGAAAATGGCTGGCGATTTCATCGAAGACGATAAGGATATGCTGATTCTGTACGGGGATACACCGCTGATCACAGGGGAAACACTGAAAGGCGTTATTGCAGACCATCGTGCAAAGGGCAATGCCGTAACTGTTGTATCTGCTATGGTAGATGATCCTACAGGTTATGGCCGTATCATCCGTGATGAAGCAGGCAATTTTGTAAAGAGCGTAGAACATAAAGACGCTTCTGAAGCAGAACGTGCTGTGAAAGAAATCAATACAGGCATTTATGTATTCCGCGGTGCAGACCTGAAAAACGCTTTGGGCAGACTGAATAACAATAACGCCCAGGGAGAATATTATCTGCCTGACTGTCTGGAAATCCTGCTGGGCGACGGCAAAAACGTAGGCGCTTACACAGCAGCAGACGAAAGCGAATTTTTCGGCGTAAACTCCCGTGTGCAGCTGGCAGAAGCGGCTGCTATCCTGAAACGCCGCATCAACCGCAAACATATGGAAAACGGTGTTACCATCGTTGATCCTGAACAGACATATATCGGCAGCGATGTACAGATTGGCAGAGATACTGTGATTCTGCCCGGCTGTGTCATCGAAGGCAAAACCATCATTGGTGAAGACTGTGAAATCGGTCCCAATTCCCGTCTGACTGACATGGAACTGGCAGATGGTGTGAAATTCCAGACTTCCACAGGACTGGAATCTTCCATCGGCAGCGGCACAACCGTTGGACCTTTTGCATATATCCGCCCCAACTGCCACATTGGCAACAATGTAAAAGTGGGCGACTTCGTAGAAGTGAAAAATTCCAATATCGGCAATGGCACCAAGATTCCACACCTGTCCTATGTGGGCGATACAGACGCAGGCGAAAAGATTAACTTCGGCTGCGGCAGCATCATGGTCAACTACGATGGGGAAAAGAAACACAGAACCACTATCCACGACCATGTATTCGTTGGCTGCAATGTAAACCTGGTAGCACCTGTTACCATCGAAAAAGATTCTTACATTGCTGCAGGCTCCACCATCACCAGAGATGTGCCTGAAGACGTTCTGGCAGTTGCCAGAGCAAGACAGACCATCATCAAGGGATGGAAGGCAAAACGGGTGCAAAAGAAATCATAAAATCTGTCGATTTGTGTTGAAATTGGCGGAAGATAGGTGTAACATTATAATATAGCGACGTATGCTATTGCAAAGGCGAGAAAAACGTTCAAGAGTAAAAGTAGGGGGATACCAAACATGATTTATTCAACCGGCAGTAATATCAAAGTATTTGCCTGTAATTCCAACCGTGATCTGGCAGAATCCATCGCTAAGAAGCTGGGTCTGAAGTTGGGCGACGCAGAAGTGGAAAAATTCAGCGACGGCGAAATTTCCGTTAAAATCAACGAAACCATCCGTGGCGCTGACGTATTCATCATCCAGTCCACTTCTTATCCTGTAAACGACAACCTGATGGAACTGCTGATCATGATCGATGCGATGAAACGTGCATCCGCAGGCAGAATCACAGCTGTTATGCCTTATTACGGCTACGCTAGACAGGATAGAAAAGCAAGAGCAAGAGATCCCATCAGTGCAAAACTGGTTGCAAACATCCTGACAAGCGCTGGCGCAAACCGTGTGCTGACAATGGACCTGCACTGTGCACAGATTCAGGGCTTCTTCGATATTCCTGTAGATAACCTGGTAGGCAGCCCACTGCTGACAAATTTCTACATCAATAAATACGGCGATGATCTGAAAAACTTTGTTGCAGTTTCTCCCGACCTGGGCAGCGTAACAAGAACAAGAACATTCGCAGAAAGACTGAACATTCCTCTGGCAATCATCGACAAACGCAGACCGAAAGCAAATGTCAGCGAAATCATGAATATCATCGGTGATGTCAAAGGCAAAAAAGTTATCCTGGTTGACGACATGATCGACACAGCAGGTACAATCACAAACGCAGCAAACGCTCTGAAAGAAAGAGGCGCTGTAGAAGTAGACGCTTGCTGTACACATGCTGTACTGAGCGGTCCCGCTATCCAGAGAATCCAGGATTCCGCTATCACAGAACTGCTGGTTCTGGATACCATCGAACTGCCTGAAGACAAGAAGATCGACAAGATCACATCCGTATCTGTTGACGATCTGTTTGCAAACGCTATCAAATGCATCCACGAAGGCGTTTCCATTTCTCAGCTGTTCGACTAAAAAACAGTTTTTTGTCAAAATCTGTAAATTGAACCCACAAAACCACCTTTGCGGTTCGACCGCAAAGGTGGTTTTTTTGTGTAAAAAAAGTTGAAAAAGAAAGATTTTTTAAAAAACCAACCGTGGAAAAAAGTGGTAGAAAAACAACGGAAAAGTTCTGTTTTTTCGCAAAAAAGCAGGTCTTTTTGAGCCGAAAATATCAGCGGGGAATTATGTCCAAAAAACGGAAAAAGGGTCTGATGGAAACTATATGTTTTTTTGTATACACAAAGAAAAAGCTATTGGCAAAACTTACAATTTTTCGGAAAGTCGGTTGACAAAATAAGTAAAATAGATTATATTGTTAAAAACAAGACAAACAGGTGTGGCAAATATTGATATCCAAAGGGTTTCATACATCCTGTTTGCTATCCATTTTCTACTATTACATCAAAATTTTAGGAGGAATTTAGAAATGAAAATCGCATTTTTTGACACAAAATCCTACTGGAAAGATTCTTTCGGTCCCATGGCTGAAAAATACGGTTATGAAATCACATTCTTCAACGAAAGACTGACACCCGCTACAGCTCATCTGGCAGCTGGTCATGACGCTACATGCTCTTTCGTTAACGACGAAGTTCCCGCAGAAGTTATCCGTGAACTGAAAGATCTGGGTATCAAAGTTCTGCTGCTGCGTTGCGCAGGTTTCGACAGCGTTGATCTGGCAGTTGCAAAAGAATGCGGTCTGCCCGTTCTGAGAGTACCCGCTTACTCTCCTCAGTCTGTAGCAGAACAGGGCGCAGCTCTGCTGATGGCTATCAACAGAAAATGCCACCTGTCCTATCAGAGAACAACAAAATTCAACTTCGATATCGCTGGTCTGACAGGTATCGCTCTGTACGGCAAAACAGCTGGTATCATCGGTACAGGTAAAATCGGTCAGTGCATGATCGACATCCTGAAAGGTTTCGGCATGAACATCATCGCTTATGATGCATTCCCCAACCCTAACCTGGGTCTGGAATATGTAACACTGGATGAACTGTACGCTCGTTCCGATGTTATTTCCATCCATTGCCCTCTGATGCCTGCTACAAGACATATGGTTGACAAAGACGCTTTCGCTAAGATGAAAGACGGCGTAATCTTCATCAACGTAGCTCGTGGCGGTCTGGTTGACTCCGAAGCTCTGGCTGATGCAGTAGAATCCGGCAAAGTTCGTGGCGTAGGTATGGACGTTTGCGAAGTTGAACATGAATACTTCTTCGAAGACAGAAGCAACCTGGAAAAACACGATCCTACACTGGCAAGACTGCTGGCTAACGAAAAAGTTCTGATTTCCGGTCACCAGGCATTCCTGACAGAAGAAGCTCTGGAACAGATGGCTAAAGTTACTCTGGACAACGCAAAAGCTTTCCTGGCTGGCGAAGAACTGGTAAACGAAGTAAAATAATTCCGACTAAAATACTTCCTTCGTGTCAAAAGGAAGACAGACGGGTAAGATCCAAATGGGTCTTACCCGTTTTTTTGCGGTTTTTTGTGGAAAAGAGCGGCATTTTTTCTCCTTAGCCTTTTGACGGCAAGCCAAAAGTGTGGTATACTTTCCGCAGTTATAAATCAGTAAGAACAGCTCTAATCTCACCCCCACATGCGTTGAAATTAGGGCTTTGTGTCGTGTGGAAAAGAAATAAGAGGAGAGGAACTATGGGACTTTTTGACCGTTTTAAAAATCAGGAAAAGGGACAGGAATTTTTCGTCATCGCAGGTCTGGGCAACCCCGGACGGGAATACGCAGAAACAAAGCATAATGTTGGTTTTTGTGTCATTGACCGACTGGCAGAGAAATATCATATTGATGTGACCAAGTTTAAACAGAAGGCGCTTATTGGGGACGGCACCATCAACGGAAAACGTGTACTGCTGGTGAAACCCCAGACATTTATGAACCTCAGCGGGGAAAGCATCCGTGAAATCGTCAATTTCTACAAAATCCCTCAGGATCGTTTTGTAGTGATTTACGATGATACTTCCATGCCTGCCGGACAGATTCGTTTGAGAGAAAAAGGCAGTCACGGCGGCCATAACGGCATCCGCAACATTATCCAGCAGATGGGTACAGACGTGTTTTACCGCATCAAAGTGGGTATCGGCGAAAAACCCAATGGATGGGATTTGGCGGATTATGTGCTGGCAAAATTCGACAAAGACGCGATGCCCCTTATGGAAAGCGGCATGGATAAAGCGGTACAGGCGGTGGAACTGATTCTTTCCCGTGGTATGGCAGATGCCATGAACCGCATGAACCAGCGTCCCAAAGCGCCTAAGCCCAAAAAAGAACCTCAGGAAAAGCCTGAGGAAACCAAAAAAGAGGTGGAAGCATGAAAAGCCTGACAGAGCCCCTGTTGGAGCTGGAAAGCTATCAATCATTACTGGATGAAATCCGAAAAGGACATACCCCTGTGTTTGCCACAGGGGTCATTGACGTGGAAAAAAATCACCTGCTGTATGGGGTGCAGGAACATTTGCAGCGTCCCATGGTGATTCTGACCCATAGTGAAGTGCGGGCAAAAGAGATTCTGGAGGATATGCAGTTCTTCACAAAGACAGGCATGTATTATCCTGCAAAAGATATCCTCTTTTACAGCGCCGATGTTCACAGCATGGAAATGAACCGCCAGCGTTTTCTGGTGGTGGAAAAACTGCTGGAGGGGAAATGCCCTCTCATTGTGGCTTCTGTGGAAGCACTTCTGGACAGATACCCCAAAAAAGAAGTATTTGCTTCTTTCCTCCTGACGCTGCATGTGGGAGAAGTGCGGGAACTGACTGACTTGACAAAACAGCTGGTATTTATAGGCTACGAACGGGCAGAACTGGTGGAAAGCCCCGGTCAGTTTGCTGTCCGCGGGGGGATTTTGGACGTATACCCGCTGACAGCAGAGGATGCGGTGCGTATTGAATTCTGGGATGACGAAATCGACAGCATCCGTACCATGGATGCCCAGAGCCAGCGTTCTGTTGATAAACTCAACAGCGTGACCATTTTCCCCATGCGGGAACTGGTCTACGATGAAGAAACAGCAAAAGCAGCGGCAGACAAAATGGAAGCCGATTATAAAAAAGCACTGAAGAAAATGGAAAAAAGCACCGTGGAGGACGGTGTGGAGCGGATGAAGGAGCATATTGGGGAAAATATCGACCTGCTTCGTTCAGAACTGAGCTTTGCTTCTGTGGGCAGTTTCATCAACTATTTTTATGATGATACCGTAAGTTTGCTGTCCTACTTACCAGAGGACACCATCCTTTGTTTTGATGAACCTCAGCGGTTAGCGGAACACATGGACACCCTGCGGCAGGAATATGAGGAAAGTATGAAAGGCAGAATTGCACAGGGCTTTTTGCTTCCTGCTCAGAGCAAACTTCTTTTTGATTATCTGGATATTCTGCGGCAGGCGGAGGACTTCGACCGCATCCTTATGGCAGGGATTTCCCAGCGGACACCTCACTTCCAGCCCAAAGCACAGGCGGACTTTGCGGTGCGCTCCATTCCTTCTTTCCAGAAACGGGCAGATTTGTTCTGTGAGGAATTGCAGTATCTGAAAAAGCAGAATTACCGGATTTTGGTACTGGCAGGGACAGGTACCCGTGCCCAGAGAATGGCAGCGGAATTGACGGAAATGGATGTGCCTGCGGTCTATGTGGATGATTTGGAAAAAGAAATGGTGCCTGGCAGTGTTTGGGTGTGCAAAGGCTCCCTGTCCAAAGGTTTCCAGTATGACTATATCCGTCTGGCTGTTTTTTCCGACAGCGAGATTTTCGGCAAAAGCGGCGAGAAACGGAAGAAGAAAAAGAAGAAAAATGGCGTTGCCATCCAGAGTTTTTCTGACCTGCACATCGGGGACTATGTGGTTCACGATAATCACGGTATCGGTGTGTTCCGGGGATTGGAGAAAATCTCTGTGGAAGGCGTCCAGAAAGATTATATGAAAATTTCCTATCGGGATGGGGGCAATCTGTTCGTGCCTGTCAGCCAGATGGATATGATTCAGAAATACATCGGTTCCGGCGGTGCCGCACCCAGACTGAATAAACTGGGTGGGCAGGACTGGCTGAAAGCAAAGGCAAAAGCCAGAACTGCCGTGAAGATACTGGCGGAGGACTTGGTGGCCCTCTATGCCAAACGTGCGGCGGCAAAAGGTCATGTGTACGGGGCAGATACTCTGTGGCAGAGGGAATTTGAAGAAGCTTTCCCCTTTGACGAAACAGATGACCAGCTGAGCGCCATCGAAGATGTGAAAAAAGATATGGAAAGCGGCAAAGTCATGGACAGACTGGTCTGCGGCGACGTTGGCTATGGCAAAACGGAAGTTGCCATCCGTGCCGCATTCAAAGCCGTGCAGGATGGAAAACAGGTGGCATATCTGGTACCCACCACCATTCTGGCACAACAGCATTACAATACCTTTGTACAGCGTATGTCCGGCTATCCTGTGAAAATCGAACTGCTGTCCCGTTTCCGTACACCCAAACAGCAGAAAGAAAGTCTGAACGGACTGGAAAAAGGCTTTTCCGATATTGTCATCGGTACCCATCGCATCCTGTCCAAAGATGTAAAATTCAAGGATTTGGGTCTGGTCATTGTGGACGAGGAACAGCGTTTTGGGGTGGCTCATAAGGAAAAACTGAAACGTCTGCGGGAAAATGTGGACGTCCTCACATTGACAGCAACACCTATTCCCAGAACACTGCACATGTCTTTGGCAGGCATTCGGGATATGAGTATTCTGGAGGAGCCTCCTCAGGAACGCCGTCCCATCCAGACGTATGTCATGGAGAACAATCCCGAATTCATTCGAGAAGCCATCCACCGGGAATTGAGCCGAGGCGGACAGGTATTTTATCTTTACAATCGTGTAGAAACCATTGGGGAAGAAGCCTTCCGGGTGCAGAATCTGGCGCCGGAAGCCAATGTTGCCTTTGCCCATGGGCAGATGTCGGAAAGAGAATTGGAAAACATCATGCAGGACTTTATCAGCGGTGAAATTGACGTGCTGGTATGTACCACTATCATTGAAACAGGTATGGATATTTCTAACGTGAATACCATCATCATTCAGGATGCGGACCGTATGGGATTGTCCCAGCTCTATCAGCTTCGTGGACGTGTGGGCAGAAGCAACCGCACTGCTTATGCCTATCTCATGTATAAACGGGATAAGATGCTGAAAGAAGCGGCAGAAAAACGCCTTCAGACCATTCGGGAATTTACAGAGTTTGGCTCCGGTTTCAAAGTTGCCATGCGTGACCTGGAAATCCGTGGTGCCGGAAACCTTTTGGGTGCGGAACAGCATGGACATATGGAATCTGTTGGTTATGACATGTACTGCCGTCTGCTGGAAGAAGAAGTCCAGAATCTGAAAGGCGAACCTGTGGCAGAAACATTTGAAACCACAGTGGATTTGAATATCAATGCTTATCTGCCTGATTTCTATATCAAAAATCAGGAACAGCGCATGGACTTGTATAAGAAAATCGCCGCTGTCCAGACCATGGAAGAATATTACGACATGCAGGAAGAACTGGAAGACCGTTATGGTGACCTGCCTAAGAGTGTCCAGAACCTGCTGGAAATGGTGCTGCTGAAAGCGGAAGCACATCGGCTTGGTATCACAGCCATCAACCAGAAAGGCAGCAACATTCTGGTGGAATTCCGTCCCGATGCGCCTTTGGACCCAGAAAAGCTCACAAAGTGCATTGCGGAAAGTCGTGGACGGTATCTCTTTACGGCTGGTGCCATGCCCTATGTGACTGTCAGACTGAAAAAAGGCGAGGAAAACAAAGGCGTGCCCTATATTAAAAGTTTATTACAAGGGCTCAAAGCATAGTTTTTTCGGAAAAAAATGTGTATAATAAAAGCTAACCTTCTTTTTGGACAGAAAAAGAAGATGAAAAGACATGAAACCGAAAAAAGAGAGTGTGATTTTTTATGAAAAAGAAAGCGAAAGGGGCATTATGCCTGCTGCTGACTGGGCTTTTGTGGCTTACAGGCTGCGGCAGTTCTTTTTCCGATGAAGTCATAGCGCGCATAGATGGCAGAGAAGTCATGAAGTCCGAATATATGGTATATCTTTATACCAGCACCCAAAGCTTTGTTTCCGCCGCAGGCAGTGATGTCTGGGACATGGATTTTGACGGTATGACCGGAGCGGAGCTGGTGCAGGAGCGGGCATTCAGCACCATACAGAGTGTGGTTGCCGCAGAACAGTATGCGGAGGAAAACGGCATTTCTCTGACAGAAGACCAGAAAACAGAAGCCCATACCATGGCAGAGGAATTCCTCAGCCAGCTGACAGAGGAAGAACTGGCAAAAATGGGCGTGGATCAAGAACAGATGGAAACCCTCATGGAGGAATCTTATCTGTATTCTGTGGTCTATGACACATTGGCAAAGGAATGCGAAGTCAATGCCGATGAAATGGAACAGTATTATCAGGAAAACGCCGACGCTTTGCGGGAGGAATATACCCAGATTACCATTGATACCATCATGGTAAACGATGAGGCAACGGCGAAAGAAGTCAGCGAAAAGGCAAAAGCCGGAGAGGATTTTGCCACATTGTTTGAAACCTATGACACAGATACTTCCGCCAAGGAAAACGGCGGCAATGGACAAATGACACTGTATCAGAATTATCTGAACAATACCTTTGGGTTATCGGAAAATCTCACATTGGGTGAGATCACAGACCCCATTGAGGTACGGGGCAGTTATTTCATACTGAAAGTGGAATCCATCACCCCGCCTACAGATGAACAGGTGAAACAGCTGGCAGAGGATGCTTACCGCCAGCAGGTACAGTCCGCTTATGTGGAAAGCCGTCTGTCAGAAATGATCGCGGCACAGGAAGTGGAAAAAATTCCCGAAGCGTGGGAGAATATGGAAACATTCCAAGACTGATAAAAACCGGAAATCTTTGATAATGATCGAAGATTTCCGGTTTTTTGCGTGAAAAAGAAAGATGGTCAGACAATGTTGTTTTTTTGTCTGCGGCTTGAAAAAGGGAGATGGATAGAGTATCATAAAAGAAAAACATTTATCAGGGAGAGAGAAAGGAGTCTTGTTTACAATGGAAATCAAAAAAGTATGGGCCATGTATTTCAGCCCCACCGGCGGTACTGAAAAAGCAGTGAGAACCGTATCCGCTCATGTGGCAGAAAGCCTTGGTGTTCCTGTGGAAATATATGATTTTACACTGCCTGACGTACGGAAAAAAGAAATCGCTTTCACCGAAACAGATCTGGTGTTCTTCGGCACTCCTGTTATTGCAGGTCGTGTACCTAACGTATTGCTGCCTTATCTGAAAACCGTTGTGGGCGGCAAAGCCTATGCAGTGCCTATGGTATCCTTCGGCAACCGTAACTTCGACGATGCCCTCATCGAACTGCGGAACATTTTGGAAGACGACGGCTTCCGCACCATTGCCGGCGGCGCTTTTGTCAGCGAACATTCTTTCTCCAGAAAACTGTCCGCAGGCAGACCCGACGAAGAAGACTACAAAGTGATGCATGAATTTGCAGAAAAAATCGTGGAAAAAATCAACAGTGGCTGGGAATACGACGGTCCTGCCTATGTAAAAGGGGAAGACCCCATCCGTCCTTACTTCACACCCAGAGATCGTTATGGCAATGCCATCGATATCCGTAAAGTAAAACCCAAAACAAGCGACGCTTGCTGTGGCTGCGGTCTTTGCGCAGAAGTTTGTCCCATGGGCTCCATTGACAAAGTGGACTTCTCCTGCACAGGCATCTGCATCAAATGCTGCGCATGTATCAAGAAATGTCCTTCCGGCGCAAAATACTTCGACGACCCCGGCTACATCTATCACAAAGAAGAACTGGAAGAATTGTATGAAGGCAGATCTTTGCCCGAATATTTTGTATAAGAATATAGCTTCCTGAGAGAAAACGCGGGAGCTTCTGTATGACAGAGGCTTTCGCGTTTTTTGTATTTTCTAATATATTTTTTAGAAATCAAAGGGGATTTTCAGGAAAAACGGATGTTTTGTTCACATATTGTTTACAATTCTCATGATTTTCTAATTTTTCCCTAAGTACCCATTTAAGTATCTTCCCGTATACTAAACGCTGTATTGATTTTAAAACAAGCAGAATGTGAGGTGAGAGCGATGAAAGAACAATGGCGTGCGGAACTGAAGTATACCGTTGCGGCGGCAGAAAGCAGGATGCTGGCGGCACGGATGGCAGCATTTATGGAGCGGGATATCCACGGAGGCAAGACGGGATATCTGGTACGTTCTCTGTATTTCGACAATTTCTACAACAAAGCCCTGCGGGAAAAACTGGATGGTGTGGGCATAAGAGAAAAATTTCGTATCCGTTGTTATGACGGGAATTTTGGCTTTATTCGGCTGGAAAAAAAGAGCAAGCGTTACAATGCAGGCAATAAGACCCAGTGCCGTGTGACGGCAGAGGAAACCCAGCGTATTTTGGATGGTGATATCAGCTGGATGGCAGAAGATGAACGGGCACTGGTGCGGGAATTGTACCTGCGGATGCAGATGGGGATTTACCGCCCTACGGTCATTGTGGATTATGACAGGGAGGCACTGACTTATGCACCGGGGAATGTCCGTGTTACATTTGACAGAAGGATTCGAGGCTGCCATCAGCCCAAATTATTTTTCTCGGAAAATTTGCCGTCTATTCCAGCCATTTCCCCTGACAGAGTGGTCATGGAAGTGAAATACGACGATTATTTGCCGGATATTGTGAACCGTACCTTACTGACGGTGAAAACAAAAGAACAGGCTTTTTCCAAATATGCAGCCTGCCGTATTATGTGCTAATAGGCAGTAAGAAAAAGAAAATAGACATGAAACAGAAATATGCAGCATAAATACAAGCGATGAAAACAAGATAGGAGAGAACGGAAGATGACATTTCAAGACATTTTTAAGAGCAGCTTTTTGGAGAGCTTCAGCAGCTTTTCGTTGACGGATACCCTGCTTTCCTTGGCGGCGGCATTCCTCATTGGTTTATTTATTTACTTTGTATATCGGAAAACATACAGCGGTGTCCTTTATAGCCGCAGTTTTAATGTATCCCTCATTGCCATACTGCTGGTGACCTGTCTGGTGATTCAAGGTGTAACCAGCAATGTGGTATTGTCTTTGGGTATGGTAGGTGCCCTGTCTATCGTGCGTTTCCGTACGGCAGTGAAAGACCCCATGGATTTGGTGTTTTTGTTCTGGGCAATCGGCGAAGGCATCCTTTGTGGCGCTTCTTTGCTGCCACTGGCAATTTTGGGATGCCCCATCATTGGCATTTTCCTGCTGGTATTTGCTAACCGTCAGCAGGCAGATAGCCCTTACCTGCTTATCATCCGTATGGACAGCGTGGAAGGTGAAAGCGCAGTGACAACCTTTGTACAGCAGGTTGTAAAACGCATGACCCTCAAGTCCAAGACCATCACCGGCGGACAGGGGACAGAATTGATTTTTGAAATCTGCCCCAAAAACGGCGAAAGTGCTTTTGTCAACGAAATCAGCCGCATGGCAGGGGTGCAGTCAGCGGTCATGGTAAGCTATGACGGCAACTATGCGGCATAAAAGGAGGCGAAGCCAATGAAAGGACTGCGGGAATATAAATTTCTCTTGCTGTCCGGACTTGCTTTGGTGGTTTTTGCCTTTCTGGTCTTTGGCATCGCATCCCGAGAGGACGCGGAAGCGAAGGAATATCCTTATCTGGATAATCTTTTTGCGGAAGGTGTCGTCAATGAGATCAATATTGAAATCAGCGAGGAAGATTGGGCGGATCTGGTGGAAAATCCACTGGAAGAAACTTATTACGCCGTGGATGTGACCATCAACGGGGAAACCCTGTCCAATGTGGCACTGAGGACAAAGGGCAATAACACCCTGACTTCTGTAGCGTCTTCTGATTCTGACCGATATAGTTTCAAGATAGATTTTGATTATTTTAATGACGGTGAAAATTACTACGGCTTGAAAAAGCTGAATCTGAATAACAACTATGGGGATGCCAGCTATATGCGGGAATATATTTCCTATCGCATCATGGGTGAAATGGGTATTCCCGTCCCTGCCACCAGCTATACCCATATCACCATCAACGGGGAAGAATGGGGCTTGTATCTGGCAGTGGAACCCATTGACGAAGTCTTTCTGGAGCGTACCTTCGGGGACAGCACCGGAGATTTGTATAAACCGGACGGCACTGGCGCGGATTTGGTGTATCGTGGGGATGACATGTCAGAATATCCCGGTCTGGTGCTGAAAACAAATGAGGAAACTTCTGACGGCTCTGCCGTTCTGGATTTGATGAAGGCGCTGGAGTCGGGAGAAGGGCTGGAAGATGTGCTGGATGTGGATGAAGTGCTGCGGTATCTGGCGGCAAATGTGGCGTTGGCGAACTATGACAGTTACTTGGGTAACACCACCCACAACTACTATCTCTATGAACAGGACGGACGCTTTACCATTGTGCCTTGGGATTATAACTATTCCTTTGGCGGTTTTGGCGGCGGAGAAGTGGATATCTACGAACCCACCAATCAGTCCATGGGCATGGGCGGCGGCAGACAAGGCGAAATGGAAAATACAAAAAACCAGACAGCAGGAGAAAATGCGGGGGAAGAACAGACAGCACAGATACCGGAAGGTATGAACGCAGAACGCCCTGACAATATGGAAATGCAGATGCCGGAAGGTATGGAACGACCAGAAGGCATGGGTGGCGGCATGGGCGGCAGCAATGAAAAGCCATTGGTGGATACATTGCTTTCTCAGGATGCCCTTCTTGCCCAGTATGAAAGCTATCTGGCAGAAATTGCGGAAACCTATTTCACAGAAGCCTATATGAGCCAAATCGTCAGCGAAACAGCGGAAATGATCGCGCCTTATGTGGAAAAAGATGCCACAGCTTTCTTTACCTATGATGAATTTCTGGAAGCATCTTCCGCCGATGCCACAGACCCGAATTCTCTGGTTTATTTTGCCGTTTCCATGGCAGAAAGCATTGAAAACCAGCTGGCAGGAGGCGAACCTACATTCAATACCAGCTCCTTTGTAGCGGCAGCAGCAGGCGGCGGTGGAAAACGCCCCAGTGAGGATTTTGGAGAAATGCAGGATACCGAACAGACTGCTGGCGATACGGCAGACGACCAAACTCAAAGAGTTCCGGGGCAAATGGAAGATATGGCAGGACAGCCGCCGGAAATGACAGAAGAAACTGAACAGGCTGATACAGCAGAAGCAAGCGACCAAACCCAAAGAGTTCCGGGGCAAATGGAAGAAATGGCAGGACAGCCACCGGAAATGACGGAAGAAACCGAACAGACTGCTGATGCAGCAGAAGCGAACGATCAAACCCAGAAAGCACCTGAACAGAGGGAAGAGATGTCCAAGCGTGGAGAACAGGGACAGCGCGGCGGTGGTCCTATGGGCGAAATGTCCCGTATTTCATGGAAGGATGTAGCACCGACTTTGGCTGTCTGCGGCGGCATCTTCCTGTTGGGCTTTGGTTATCTAGTGTATTTCAGACGGCGACGGAGATTATCCATGCCGAAACAGGAAGAAAAAACAGATACAACAGAATAACAAAATCAGATATATGAAAAAGCATCTATACGCTTAGGGGCATTTTCATAAGAAAACAAAGAAAGCTGAAATCCTTATCAAAACAAAGAATTTCAGCTTTCTTATTTTTATGGAGAGGATATTTGGTGTGTTTTCTTCTGAAGACAGCCGTTGCAATTCCCTTTAAGAAATCAATCAAACAGAAAACCAATGTTTTCTTAAAGAGGA
>OHIK01000843.1_pt1 | contig 14353 bp, 7 predicted proteins | sample 1568241 | NCBI WGS metagenome assembly OHIK01 (sample SAMEA3879567, study PRJEB24766) | human gut metagenome | biome: human-associated habitat; feature: feces | place: USA | collected 1985/1987 | reverse complement strand
GTTGGGCGAAACGGGAAACAATGTGATGATGCGTTTGATGGGGCTTATCCTGATGGTGATTGCAGTCGAGTGTTTTGTTAGTGGATTACACCCGATATTGGTAGGTATCTTGAAAGAGGGGCTGCTTTAAATAAAGAATTGGATATTATTTAAGGAATAAAATGCCCGGATTACATAGTGCAATCCGGGCATTCTTTTCGATTGGGTCAATACTTTAGAAAGTATTCTTTTAATTAGCGGCTACCACCGGCCCACCAAACTGGATCGGTATATACATACTGACCGTTTCCGAAGGCTGCTTCTACGTTCGGGTTTGCACTTACGTCATCTGCTCCATAAGGTGCACGAAGCGGGAATTTATAGGGATTGTCTAGTTTGATGTACTCTTCACCCATTGCTTTCAAACGACGTACATCGTTGTAACATTCTGTTGTTTCGCCGAAAGCTCCAAGGAATGCAATATATTTCTGTACCATTACCTCTTTTACCGGATTGGCATCGAACAATGGTTTTACATTGTTTGTGAAATACTCTTCTGCTTCAGTAGCTGTAATCGCTTTAGTAGTTTCTTTAACACCTCCATAACTTTTTACTGTAGGGGCGTTGAATGCAGCTGAAACTCCTGTTTCGGCATTTGCAATGGCTGCTATTACAGCATCTTTTAAAGCATTGGCCGCCTCGTCCTTTCTATTTAACCGAGCTAATGCTTCAGCTTTCAGGAAGAGTAACTCATGATAGCTCATAAGTAAGGTCGGGCATGTTTGTGAGTATACGAAGATAGGAGTGTTATATTCGTATTTGACAGACTCTGCCGTACCATTGTCTGCCATCAGGAATCTCGGATCATCAGCACCTGTAACTTGGATAGATACAGCATTTTCGTTTTCAGTTAACTTACCTTGTCCGATACAGAAGATGCGGCGTAATCTCGGGTCATTGCGTTCTATTAGCTTGTCAGCGTAACTTTTACTTGCAGCCAATCCGTCGCGACTCCATTGGAAGTCAAATAGAGGATTTAAGTTTGTTGCACTATAGATAGAGAAAGCAGCCTGTTCTTCAATAGATGTATATGATTTGTCTACATATTCCAGAATTTTTTGCAAATCGGCATCTTTTGAGGAGGAACGGGCTAATAGTCGCATTGTATAACGTGCTTTCAATCCATAAGCGAGCTTTAGCCATGCTTCGCCATCACCTTTATATATAAAGTCATATTCTCCAATTTCATCACTTTTATCGCCTTTGGGAAGATCGGTAATTGCAGCATCCAGATATTCCATAATAGCAGTATAAATAGCTTCCTGTTTGTCTAATTCCGGAGTCAGAAACTGAGGTTGTCCGTTTGCCAATTCGGGAAGGGCAGCCTGGCTGAAAGGAGTGTCACCGAATGAGTCTGCGATCAGTCCGGCATTAATTGCTGCCAATACTTCACCGATACCTTTTGTCGTATAATTGCCCGTGACTTCATTAGAACTGATATTAATAGCGATACGTGCATTCTTCAGTGTAGAGTATAAATTACCCCATACATTGTTAAAAGTAGAGGATGCCGAGGGCTCTCCGTTACGTTTCTCCGCATTTGCCAATTGGTTATCCACTCCAACCATATGTTCTACATAAGTAGAATAATATGTATTAAAGTCACCTCCGATGTTGCTAAATGCGGTTGCTGTGATTACATCCGCCAAAATGAATTTGGCAGGAACACTGGTTGTATGGTCTTTGTCTTTATTGATGTTGTCCATTGTGTCTTCCGAGCAGGAAGCAAATGCAACGGAAATCAATGCCACAGACAAGATACCTTTTGATAAATTAAATATTGATTTCATTTTTGTCCTTTTTAGAATTTAACTGTAATACCAAAACCATAGCTTGATGTTCCCGGAAGAGAGAAACGCTCAAAGGCACCGGCCATGTTGTTGTTTCCCTGTGATGATTCGGGGTCAATACCATTATCCATTTCTGACCAAAGCAACAGGTTACGTGCAAAGACATTCACTGTAACTCCTAAATAAGATTTATTCAGTACCGGATAGCTGAGGGCGATTTCACGTAGTTTCAGGAATGAAGAACCATATACTCCGGCCTCAGAGATTGTACTCAGTCTGTCGAAATAGTTATAAGCATTTTCACCGCTGATTTTAATATCGTTGGGTGCATAAGAACCGTCGGCTAATTGTTTAACGGCCGGTTTCTCAAAGTAGAAGTGATCTGCTTTACGATAGTTTGCTGATTTCTGAGTAACACCGTAATAATCGAGTGTTGAAACAGATCCGGCATACATGCATCCACCTTGTTTCCAATCGAGTACGGCCGAAAGACGGAATTTGTAGAATTCAAATGTTGTATTGAAGCCCATTCTGAAGTCCGGAGATACATTTCCTAATACTCTGTTTTCACCTAATGTCGGCATACCGTTTTCGTCTACGACAATCTGGCCTTCCTCGTTTCTTTGATAGCTTGTACCATAGATAACCGGGAACTTGTCTCCTGCGCTCAAACGTACCTGCGGATCAACAAAACCTCCTAACATGATGCTTGATACACCGGGAGCCAGTTTATCAACGTAGTTATCGATTTTTGAGAAGTTAAATGCGAAATCCCAGTTGAAGTTCTTTGTCTGAATTGGGTTCACACTCAAAGTGATTTCGTGTGAATTGGTATGTACGGAACCACCATTGGTGATCAATTCGCTATATCCGGTAGAAGTAGCCAAGGGTACTTCGAAAATCTGATCTTTCACATTCTGGCGAGAATAGGTGTAATTCAGTGAGATCAAACCATTCCAGAAACTGAAGTCTGCACCGATTTCGTATGATTTGGTGTTTTGGGGTTTCAGATTCGGATCATAAATCTTGTAGTATGGGATATATGAGCTGATTGATCCGATAGGATATTGTATAGGAGTACCTGATGAGAATCCGCCGCCGTAAACCGGTGTTCTATAGTAAGAAGGATAATAAGTACCTGCCTGACCTACTTCTGCATAAGAAGCACGGATTTTACCATAAGTCAAAACATCGTTCTTCAATGCTTCCAGTTCGGTAAAAATGAAACCGAGTGAAACTGAAGGATAAGTAAATGAACGGTTGTTGCGTGGCATAGACGAAACAATATCATTGCGGACAGTTGCATTCAAATACAACATGTTACGGTATGCTAATGAAATGTTACCGAAATTACCAACGGTACGCTCGCGATGATAGGTTCCTGTAGATGAATAGATTGATGCGTTAGCTATATGGTTCCATCCCGGGAAATTGAAGTTACTTCCGAGATTGTATTTGTATTTTGAAGAATTATCGACTAATTCATTACCATATAATACGTTTAAATCAAGTTCCGGAGTGATTTTCCAGTCATAAGTAACAGTTAACAATGAATTTATTTCATTGTTTGTAACGCTTTGCTCTTCAATGCTACCTGTTCCGTTGGAGTGTCCATATCCCCATGTGTCGGTATAGTTAGTGGTATAAGCATCGGTACCTAACTGGTATTTTACATCCAGTTTATGATTTTCTGTACCGAAATCGGTAGAATACTTAGCGAACGCATTTCCGAAGAAACGTTGAGTACGTTCTTTAAAAGAGTTGTTTTCAACTGCCCAATAAGCACCGTCGAAACCGCCTGTAGAACGGTATGTATTTTGAGTATAAGGATCTCCGTCTATGTGTGAAGGAATACCGCCTAAATCATAGCTTGACGGTGCACCGTATACCGTTGCCATGATACCATTGTTGGCACCGGTCTGTTTTTTGATTTTAGAATAAACGAAGTTTCCGTTGAAACCAGTTGACCAATTCTTGCTCAGTTGAGCTTGTGCAGTCAGTTTTGCATTATAACGATCCATACCGGTTGAAGGTACAATACCGTTTGCTGTAGTGCTGCCTAATGACAAAGAATAACTTCCTTTATCAAGGCTTTGTGCTACGTTTGCACTGCTGTTCCAGGTAACACCTGTATTGAAGAAATCTTTAGCATTGTCGTATGCACGGGGAGTAGCCCATGGGTCCAGTCCTGCCTTGGCACGTTGGTCTACATAATATTGTCCCTGATGCTTTCCGAATTTCTGAGTGTAACTGTTGTCTGTGTTACCACCATATTTAGGGTCATTGGCAAGTTCTGAAATCAGAGGTCCCCATGAACGAGAGTCAGACGGGCTAAAAGCACCGTTGAATCCTTGTGCGAATTCTTTTTGGAAATCGGGCATGGTAGAGACCTTATCGAATGAAAGACCTGTATTGATTGTAACTTCCGGTTTACCTTTACGTGCGCCTTTACCGCTCTTGGTGGTGATTACTACCACACCGTTTGATGCACGCATACCATACAGAGCAGAAGCAGCCTGGCCTTTCAGGATGTTGATGCTCTCAATGTCATTCGGGTCGATATCTACCGCACGGTTCGCATAGTCAGAGCCTGTAACAGAGTTGAAAGTATCCAAGTCAGTAGATGATGAGATAGGCATACCATCTACTACGTACAATGGAGTATTATCTCCTGTAAATGAACGTGAACCGCGAATAGTCATTTTAGAAGAAGCACCCGGCATACCTGATGACGGAGATATTTCCACTCCTGAAACCTTACCTTGCAAAGCGCTGGAAAGGTTGCTGCTTGAAGCCTGAGTCAGCTTATCTCCTTTAACATCCTGCACAGCATATCCTAACGCTTTTTTCTCTTTTGAGATACCCATTGCTGTTACTACAACTTCGTCAAGTGCCTTAGCATCAGTCTTTAATATCACTTTGATTACCGGTGCAATTGCTACCTCAGCAGTCTGCATTCCGATGTACGAAATCTGCAAAGTCTTTGCAGAACTGTAGTATGTGCTAACTATCTTATAATATGATTATTACAAATTCAGATTGAACTTAGTGTAGAAAGAAACTGTATTTAATAAATATCTTATTATTTGCATATTACAGATGATCTGTTTTTCTGAAAACCTCAATTAGTTGCACTTTATATATCTTATAAAAGTTACGTAATAATCTAATTATCAGAAGTAATAAGACCATTTATCCCATTTATTATTCTACTATTTTTTCCCGCGGCAGCAAGTGACGACTAGCTTTATATAGATATTTTATTCCTTTCCCAATGGTAGAAATTTATGGTAGTATCACAATTACAGATAGTTTATGAGATAAGTATTTTTCAAAACACTTCCCATAGATATCTCAAAACAGATAATAACTTTCGATTGTAAAATGATTAATGACATCCTTGATTAATATACAACAAATATCATAATGGAGCCTAATAAGAAATTCAATTCATGTGTAATAAAAAAGGCTGCTTCCTTTTTAGAAAGCAGCCTTTTGATTATGTTATTAAACCACAATTAATATCCGGGATTTTGTTGAGCTCTCAAATTAGGATTCACATTGGTTTCATCAACAGGTATCGGAAGTATAGCTCTGAAGTAGGTACGGTCAAAGCTTTGCGATTCTTTAATCAATGAATAATGATATCCCTTATCACCTTCATCTTTATAGCGAACGATTGTTTCATTATTGCGCAATGCATCAAAGTAACGTTGCCCTTCACCAATCATTTCTTTTCTCCTTTCAAGAATAATTCTTTCTACTGTAGCATCTGCTTCCGAAATGGCTTTGGCCTCCGGATTTGCTCTCTGAACAATTTCATTCAGATATTTGGCTGCTTTATCCTGATGCCCTCCAAGTTTAGCTGCCGCTTCTGCAGCACTCAGATAAACTTCCGAAAGACGAAGTAATGGCAGATTATTTAAACGCATTTCACCTACATCGTCTTTATCCGCCGGAAATTTATTAATGAAGATTTTCGCATCGCCATATTCTTCTTGAAGATCCTTATCATATTGAGCAGGCAGTACCATACCTATACGAACATCTTTAGGATCCTGACTCAACATATTCATAAAGCTCTTTGTCACTATTGCATCCGCATATCCGTTCTCATTCAGCAAATAAGCAATACCATTACGGTCAGTCCAGTCATCATTACTTGCATTTACAACTTCAAAAATCATTTCGTTTGTATGCGCTCCATTGCTTTTATACCATGCATTTACATATTCCTCGTTAGTCCAAAGCTTATATGGAGAATTGGTTATAATATCTTCAGCAACTTTGAGTGCATTCTCATTATCACCTTTAGTCAGATAAACCCTGGTAAGCAAGGCTTTTGCTGCCCATTCATTAATATATCCCGGAGTCTGATCTTTAGCAAGATAACCTGAGTTAATAGCATCAGTCAGGTCTGTGATAACTTGTGTATAAACTTCTGCCACTGTATTTCTGGAGGGCAAATCATTTCTTTCCAAAGGTTTCACGATAACCGGTACCCCCAAAGAAGCTCCGTTGTCGGCCGTATAAGGCATACCATAGATTCTTACCAAGTCAAAATGAACCAATGCCCTGACAACCAATGCTTCTGAATATATTTTACCAATTTGTGCTTCCGTTGCATCGGTTACCTTTTTTTCATTGATCGCTTCGATCAAACGGTTGGCACGACGGATTACATTATAAGGTATATTCCACATGTTAGGAGCGTCATCTACAGTGTAGAGCATCTCATAGCACGATGATGAACGCATACCTTGAGTTCTTGCCTGCATATCGTCAGCACGAACATCGCCGTAATAAAACATACGGGCACCATAATAGCTGGTAGCATTGGAGTTTCCCTGAATGCCATCATACATACCTGTACGTGCAGTCAGAGCGTCATTATAGTTAGTGATAGCATCTTCTGATGGAATCCCGTCGGCAGGTTTTCTATCCAGCCAATCATTCCCGCAGGAAGACAAACTTAAAATAGCAGCAACCAGTGTTATTGATTTATATATCTTTTTCATAAATTCTTTTTTCATAAATTGTTTCTACTTGATTAAAAACCGATTTCAAGACCAAATGTAACAGTCCGGAGAGCCGGAGTTTCGAATGTACACAATCCGTCAACAGGAACTTCCGGATCAACGTACAAGCTCTTTTTCTTCCAAGTCAACAGGTTGTTTCCTGAGACATAAGCTCTTAACTTACTTATACCGGCTTTAGACGACCAACTTTGAGGTAAAGTGAATCCCAAGGTCATATTCTTTACACGTAAATGATCGGTAGACATCAACCAGCGAGAAGAAGCTTTATTGGCATTACCGTATGCAAATTGCGGCAGTTTGGCATTATCACCTGTTTTCTGCCAAGTATCTTCCATTTTATAATAAGCCGGAACATTACCTAAATAATGATAGGTACCTCCATTAGATTGCAGCCAGGTGGCGTAATCATAAGCATGTCCACCCAGTGAATAAGTCAGGGTCAAGTTGAAATCAATAAATTTCCAACTAACATAATTGGTCAATCCGCCTTGTACTTTAGGTTCGATAGAACCAATGATTGTTTTATTAGCGGCAGCAGAATTTGTTGTTGTTTCACGACTGCCATCTTCACCATTTATATAATACAGTTCTTTACCTGTCTGAGGATCGACACCTGCATACTCATACGCATAGATTGAGTAATATGGTTGACCTACACGATGGATAGAAACTCCACTGATAATTTCCTGTTGTTCACCATCCAGTTTGGTCAGTTTATTCTTGTTGTGTCCTATGTTCAAAGAAGTAGTCCAAAGAAGGTCTTTGTTTTGAATGTTAGTGGACTTCAATTCCAATTCAAAACCACGGTTTCTCATTGAACCAACGTTAACGAGCATATTAGCAACACCCGAACTATTGATAACACCTACTGCTGCAGAAATCGGTTTATCCATTAACAAGTCTTTTGTTTCACGATTATACCACTCTGCAGAAACAGTCAATCTATTGAATAATGTAAGGTCAATACCAATGTTTGTAGCATAGTTCTTTTCCCATTTCAGACTGGGATTATAGAAACGTGCCTCTGACGAACCACCATTCCCATTATAATTATATCCAAACTCATATACCCCCATATATCCATAGTAGTCTTTGGGTTGTGTACCATTTACACCGTAAGAAGCACGTATTTTAGCATCAGTAATAACATTAGATAATGACTCCATAAATGCTTCTTGTGAAAGTCTCCACGAACCTGATACTGACCAGAAATTACCCCAACGGCTGTCTCTCGATAAACGTGAGCTACCATCACGACGGAAACTACCACTTACATAATATTTGCCGGCATAATCATAATTTAAACGTCCCAAGTAGGAGGTCATTCGATAACTGTTAATGTTACTGGCACCTCTAGAAACGCCTGCATTCGTAATTTCCGGTAAGTAAGATGGATAAGTATTACCATTAGTATAGGTATAATCGTACTTATAATCTTCAGTTTCGAAACCTAACAATACATCGATATTGTGGTGTTCCGCAAATGTCTTGTTATAAGTCAGCTGAGTTTGAGTATTCAATTTGCTTCTGTTCATCATATAGCGCTGAAATACTCCTTTTGAAGAACGTCCATCATTAGAACGCGGATCCCACCACACACGATTATTTGTTTGGTTAAAATCATAACCTAAAGTTTCTTTAATATTCAAGTTATCCCAAATATTCCACGTTGCGGACAGTGTGTTCAGGGTACGTACAATTGTACTGCGATCATAATTATATGTTGCAGTTTGAAGGGGATTGGCACCATTCAAAGCAGGGAAACTCGTGCTGAATGTACCGTCTTCGTTATATGGGAATGTAGAAGGAGAAGCTGTCATGGCCAGACACATGATAGGGCTTGAGAAACTTGTTCCTTCCGAGTTTACGTTCTGAGTTGAATTCGTAAACATCGTACTTGCCTCGATTGTAACGCGATCCGCCTTATGGCTCATATTTGCACGTCCCGTAATACGCTCGTAACCGGACTGAAGTGTAATACCTTCCTGTTTAGTATATCCGAATGAAGTATAAAACTTAGTCCGCTCATTTCCTCCTTGGGCATTCACTTCATAATTCTGATGAGAACCATTTCTGAAAAGAACATCTTCCCAATCAGTATATCCACTCCAAGGTTTTGCAGCATATTTATCAATATTATTATCTGCATAGTTCACGGCATAAGTTTCATCCTTACCTGAATTTAGAGCATAGTTCTTTAAACCCATATACAAAATGTCACGTCTGTCTTCACCATTCAGAATAGGACGATAATCAATAGCCTTGTTAGAGAATCCCCAGTCAGCCCTTACATTGAGTTTCAATTTTCCTGAAGCCCCTTTTTTCGTAGTAATTACAATAACACCATTTGCAGCACGCGAACCGTAAAGCGAAGCAGCCGCTGCATCTTTAATTACTGTCATTGACTCGATATCATTACTGTTAATAGTAGACAGTAAGCTGTTACCAGACTGAGAATAAGTAAATTCACTGGCGTCACCGGTCATTACAGGTACTCCGTCAATCACATACAACGGAGTAGTCAATCCATTCATGGACGTAACTCCACGAATCTTGCCATCACTGTATCCTGCCACACGTCCTTCGAGCATAGAACCCATATCGCTCAAACGCTGTGTTTCCAATTTCTTGGCATCTACTTTTGAAAATGCCCCTGTGGCACGCTCTTTTGAAATAGTCTGATAACCTGTCACTACTACCTCGTCAAGCAGTTCTGTAGAAGGTTGAAGAGCAATGTAATAATCATTAGTTGCCGTCAGCTTAATGCGTTGAGATGTATATCCCAAATAAGAAGCCTCAATTTCCTTCGTGCCATACGGAAGTGTCAAAGTGAAATGCCCTTGTATATCCGTAATGACCGCTGCAATTGATCCTTTAGGGTCATCATTCACCTGTTTGACATGAGCTGCAGGAAGTGGTTCCTTGTTTTCATCTACTACAATGCCATGAATGGTACGGTTTCTCTGAGCATAAGCTGGAGAGACAGACAAGACCAACATAGCACACAGTAGCAAAAATTCCATTTTGAGCCGAATGTCGTGCAATACGTTTTTTTCCATACTTACATCTTTTTTAGAGGTTATAGACTTATGTCCTCAGACATTTTTACGATTCTCTCATTGCAAAAATGTAAAAAAAGATATAACTTTAACAATAAAGACGTATCCAAGTTCGACAATTGTTACATTAGGACAACATTTTGTTATAAAAAGGCAGTATCATGCATTCTTATGCATAGACATTACCTTGTTACGGTATTGCTTGGGAGGAACTCCTACCGTGTTCTGGAATATTTTGTAAAACGTACTCATTGAATTAAACCCGACTTCTGCCGCTACAGCCTTAAGGGGAAGATCTGTTTCCGGATCACTCAATAAGCGAATAGCTTCATTAATTCGATAATTATTGATATATTGAGTAAAATTCTGTTGAGTTTGTTCATTGATGACTTGTGACAAATAAGTCCGGTTAGTACCTAATAAATCAGCCACCCGTTCCTTCGTCAAAAAATTCTCTTTATACACCGCATCTTCCTGCATAAGCTTTTCCAGACGCTGAAACAATGAATTCTTCTTCTCATTTGTCAGTGAAGAAGCAGCGTATTTTTCACTCATTGGAGACGATGCAGAAACACTCTCCTGTTGTGCTCGCAGTGAAGTAATGACTTCTCTTAACTGCTGTTCTTTTCGAATAGCTTCCTGATGCTGACAAACGATACGGGTATACAACTGATTTTGCCGTTTATAACGATACCACAAAGCAAACACTACCAGCAAAATAATGACCAAAGTACCCATTAAAGCCTGCTCCTTCTTTTCCTTTTGCAGCAAAGCCAGCTTACCCTTTTTAATCTCATTTGCCTGATGCTCCGTATCATATTTAATACGAAGTTCACTCAAGACTTTTTCTTTATCAGTATTAAAAATACTATCAGTTTCCTGCTGAAGCTTACGTTGCCAGGTCAATGCCTCCACATATTGACCCATATTCTCATAACAAGCCGATAAAGTGGTTATCACTTTATTACGATGAATTTCACAATTTTCCTCCTTAGTAAACGATAAAGCCTGAAAGAGCAAATCTATAGCTTCCTTGTTTCTCCCTTCTTCCGCCAGGGCTTTGGCATATTCATTCAACAACAATACCTTATAGGAGGTCTGATTAATATCATTTAAAGACAATCCCTTTTTATAATATTCTACGGCCTGCTTCCGATTGCCTTTTGCAAACTCAATCATCCCATAAATAGCATATACATTTCCTTGATTATAATATTCATTCTGCTTCATTATAAATTCAGCTTCTTGTATATAAGGTAAAGCCTTATCATATTCATGAAGCAAATAATACATATAAGAAGCATTTAACGCTCCTATAAAAATAAGGTAAGCAGAATTTAATTGATGCCCTAACTCATAAATCTGTAAAGAATAAGTAAGTCCAGTAGGGTCATCTTTCAAATAATAGATACTGGAAATATTACCAAGCAAAATAGCTTCCAGTTCTTGATACTGACATCGATGCGTAGCTTCTATCCCTTCAAAAAAATAATGTAATGCTGAATAGTAATCCCTATGAATATTGCTGGCATAAAGTCCCATTCCATTATATATAGAACATAAAGCAGAATCATTCTTCTCACTTTCGGCCAATAGTTTAGCTTGCCCAAGATGATTTATTGCAGTACTATCTCCCAACATAATATATGCCTGCCCCAATCCAATATGTGCATAAAGAATACCAAACTTATAATCTTGCTTTTCATATCCTATCTTAAACAGTCTTTCCCCATATTCTATGGCTTTATGATAATCGGCCTTATGCAAATAAAGAAAACATAATTCTTTCAAGGCTCTCATATCTTCAGGATTGCGCTTCAATATCTGTTCCTGCTGCTGAATGGCAGGAAGAATCGTTTCTTGTGCAGGAATCCGAACTTGTATTCCAATAATCAAAAAAATAATTAGTATGTATTTTAGTTTCAAATTCATCCAGTTATTCTCTCTCCTAATATAACACTTTTATCACACAAAGACATATTTCAGTTCATTTTGACACCCTACAAATAATTATAAAATCTTTTTGCAGTATTTATCTCTCTGTTTTATTCCATGCAAACTTACAGAAAATCTTTCTTTTTATACCCATATCAGCAGAAAAAATCAAGGCAAATACCCCAATGACTCTTTTACACTTCCCTCTTGAGTTGGATATAAAAACATTTAAGGAACAGAAACAAACGACTTTACCATAAAGATTTTTATTGCAAAAAGAGGAAGTATTCTTTCATCCCCTTTATTTATGTCAAAAAAGAATGCATTTATGTTGGATTTTGTAAATATAAACCGTACTTTTGCTTGCGTAGCTAAAAGAACATTCAAAAAACTTATAAAATAAGATAACCATGAAAGAAATAGACTGGTCGAATCTGTCTTTCGGATACATGCGGACAGATTACAATGTACGTTGCTACTATCGCGACGGGAAATGGGGAGAACTCGAACTCTGTTCAGAAGAAACCTTGAACATTCACATGGCTGCCACTTGTCTGCACTACGGACAGGAAGCTTTCGAAGGACTGAAAGCTTATCGCGGAAAAGATGGTAAAATCCGTATCTTCCGTCCTGAAGCTAATGCAGAACGTCTGCAAAGCACTTGCCGGGGTATCCTGATGCCAGAACTTCCGACTGAAAAATTCTGTGAAGCTGTGAAGAAGGTAGTAAAGGCCAACGAACGCTTCATTCCTCCATACGAAAGCGGTGCTTCTCTTTACATCCGTCCGCTGCTGATTGGTACAGGTGCACAAGTAGGTGTACATCCTGCCAGCGAATACATGTTTGTGATATTCGTCACTCCGGTAGGTCCGTACTTCAAAGGTGGATTTGCCACTAACCCCTACGTAATTATCCGCCAGTACGACCGTGCGGCACCACTCGGAACTGGTACGTTTAAAGTAGGTGGTAACTACGCTGCCAGCCTCCGCGCCAATAAAATGGCACACGATGCAGGATACGCCAGCGAATTCTATCTGGATGCAAAAGAAAAGAAATACATCGACGAATGTGGTGCAGCCAATTTCTTTGGTATCAAGAACAATACCTATGTCACTCCGCTGTCTACCTCTATCCTGCCCTCCATCACCAACCGCAGCCTGATGCAGCTGGCTGAAGACATGGGAATGAAAGTAGAACGCCGTCCAATTCCGGAAGAAGAACTGACTACCTTCGAGGAAGCAGGAGCTTGCGGTACAGCAGCCGTAATCAGCCCTATCGGCCGCATTGACGACCTGGAGAACCAGAAGTCATACGTCATTGCAAAAGATGGAAAACCAGGCCCTATTAGCGAGAAACTATATCACAAGTTGCGTGGTATCCAGTACGGCGACGAAGCTGATCCATACGGATGGGTAACTGTATTAGACTAATAATTATCCTTTTTACCATAAAAAAGTCCGAGACAAAACACGTTTCGGACTTTTTTATAGCATGTAACTCCTGACATAGACTATCTCTTCTCGAACGAACGGAAAAAGCGTAATAACTCTCCATTCGCCCGATTATCGATTTCCGTCTCTCGCATCTCTTCAAATAAATTCAGGGTAGAAGAACATTCCCCACAAATATCAATACCTATGACCCGCTCTTGCCGAAACACAACGGCCAACAACTGCTCCAGTTCTGATAAAGTCAGTGAACCTTGATCCCAGTTGGTTATCGCAGAAGAAGGGTCCAGCACATCCTTGTCGATAGAAATATAGACAGGTTCACTCACATGCTCAGAGGCAAACGCTTTCCAGCCTGCTTCCTGATCCAAAGAAGATTCATTATAAAAATGAATACGGTCGCCATATTCCTTTGGGACTTCCTGCAGCAAACGGTCTGAAGCACCGGCTATAATTACCTTCTTACAATTCGCATTCGTATCAAGCACATCTTTTACCCAGCTTCCACACGACAAGATATGCTCAAACAAAGGAGGCTGCATGTCAGGATGATGATCAAACACCAGTAAAGCAAATGGAGTAGCCAGCTTGTCAGTCCAGAATTTCGTCACATAATGATAGTTTCCTGAATCTATAAAATGAATTCCCTGCGGAGAATAATCTGCTATCATGCGCTGCAAGGCAGAAGCACCTTCTTCATCACAATAACATTCAGTTCCATTCAAATGCTGGCAGTCCAGCCACACAAACTGACAATTCCGGGCAAAAGACTCATAATTGTAGACTCCTGTAAAATTCATCACAACCACCGGCCTCGAATTCCGGCTAAATACTGCTTGAGATTGATGATTCATATACTTTCCTCCCATTCTTCAAAATACGCCTTAAAAACGAGGAAAAGAGACTGACATCGGAAACTCTTTTCCCATTGTCTATAGGCTATAAACAGAAAAAAGCTGTAACCAAATAGTTACAGCTTTTTATCTCGGCACGGGAAGAGAGGCTCGAACTCCCGACACTCGGTTTTGGAGACCGATGCTCTA
>OHIK01000834.1_pt1 | contig 14456 bp, 13 predicted proteins | sample 1568241 | NCBI WGS metagenome assembly OHIK01 (sample SAMEA3879567, study PRJEB24766) | human gut metagenome | biome: human-associated habitat; feature: feces | place: USA | collected 1985/1987 | reverse complement strand
AGCCAGGCTCCACCGTCATCACCAGCACCATATACAGCTTATCCAGATAGGGGAACACCGCCTCTGCTTCTGTTTTCGGCTTGATGGACAGGCTGGCCTTGCAGCCCGCCTTCCTGAGCTGCTCCAAGGCCGGGGCGATATAGGGCTCCGCCTCGATGTGGAAGGTGATATTATCCGCGCCGGCGTCTAAATAATCCTGGAAATACCGGCTGGGCTTATCCACCATCAGGTGAACGTCAAAGGGCACGTCGGTATAGGGGCGTATGGCCTCGATCACCGCCGGGCCGAAGCTGATATTGGGGACGAAATTTCCATCCATAACGTCTAAATGGATATAGTCGGCGCCGCCCTCGCTGACCTTGCGGACCTCATCCGCCATATGGGCAAAGTCACAGGCCAATACCGATGGAGATACTTTCATATAAAACAGCCTCCTTTAAGCAAAACGCATCCAGGCCGGGCCGGCCGGAAAGCGTTTCGGAAATCATTTTGGTTCCTTTCTATTTTAGACGAAAACAGCCGATTCCGCAAGAGGCGGTTTGCCCGGCGGCCCCGGCGGCCTTGTGTAATTTATCCGGTGGAACACCTGCAAAAAACCCTGTTGCCCCCCTGGTTCCCGTTTGCTATGATAGAATTAATTATTTCCATCTGTTTTATCGCTAAAAAAGAAAGGAGAAACCCTATGAAAAGTGTGAAAGACACCTATCTTCTGCATAACGGCGTGGCGATTCCCTGCGTGGGCTACGGTACCTGCGACACCGACGGCGAGGTTACCGTCGCCAGCGTAAAATGCGCCCTGCAAACCGGCTACCGGCTCATTGACACCGCCATGTATTATAAGAACGAGGAAAGCGTGGGCAGGGGAATCCGGGAAAGCGGCGTCCCCAGGGAGGAAATCACCGTGGTCAGCAAGCTGTGGAATTACGACCACGGCTATGAGAAGGCCAAGAAATCCTTTCAAGAATCTCTGGACCGGCTTGGCCTGGACTATTTGGACCTGTATCTGATCCATTGGCCGATTCCGAAAGACGACCAGGAAAATTACATTGAAAAAAACCGGGAAACCTGGAAAGCCTTTGAGGAGCTTTATGCGGAAGGGAAAATCAAGGCCATCGGCGTCAGTAATTTTAAGCCCCACCACTTAGAGGAGATCATGGTGGGAGCCTCTGTGGCGCCTATGGTAAACCAGATCGAGTTCCATCCGGGCTGGACCCAAACCGAGACGGTAAACTATTGTAAGGCCCACAACATTGTGGTACAGGCCTGGAGCCCCTTTGGCTGCGGAGAAATGTTCCATATGCCGGAAATCACCGCCATGGCGGAAAAATACGGCAAGGACCCGGGCCAGCTTGCCTTACGGTGGATTTTCCAGCACGGCGTCATTCCCCTGCCCAAGTCGGTAAAGCCGGAGCGGATCCTCTCCAACACCCAAATTTTCGATTTTGAGATCTCAGCTGAGGATATGGCTGTTATCGATTCCCTCCAGGGGGGCGGCTGGTGCGCCGACCCGGACCAACCGGAATTTTAAATCTTTTACCGCTTTTTCAGGGCTCTGGGAAACATTTCTCAGAGCCCTTTTTCGCGCCTTTTTTCCCCGGCAGCGCATAGAAAGAAAGCCCCGCGGCATAATACGAAAAAGCTTTTGACTAATATGTGAATATATGATAAGATAAATTTGTTTTTCAGCCGGCGCTGCGCGAAAAGGTGCCGGCTAAAATTTTTGTTTGAGGTGTAAAAGATTATGAAAGAAAGAAGAAGCAGCTTCTCGGGCCGGCTGGGGTTTGTTCTGGCTGCCGCCGGTTCCGCCGTGGGACTGGGAAACATCTGGCGCTTTCCATATCTGGCCGCAAAATACGGCGGCGGTATCTTCCTGCTTGTCTACATTATCCTGGTGGTAACCTTCGGCTTCAGCCTGATGGTAGCGGAAATCGCCCTGGGCCGCAATACCAGGCTAAGCGCCATCGGCGCTTATAAAAAGCTGAATAAAAAGTTTGGGTTCGTGGGGGTTCTGACCGCGTTGGTGCCCATTATCATCCTGCCCTATTACAGCGTCATCGGCGGCTGGGTGATGAAGTATTTCGCCACCTTTTTGTCCGGCCGCCACATGGAGGCCGCCGGCGACGATTATTTCGGCGGTTTTATCGGACAAACCTTTGAACCAGTCATTTGGCTGGCGGCTTTCGGCGTCATCACCTTTGTCATCGTCCTCTGCGGCGTGAAACGGGGCATTGAAACCGCCAACAAATTTATGATGCCCGTGCTGATCGTCCTGTGTATCGCCGTTTGCATTTACTCCTGTACCCTGCCCGGCGCCCTGGAGGGCGTGAAATTCTACCTGATCCCGGATTTCTCCCGGTTCTCCATCAACACCGTGCTGGGCGCCTTGGGCCAGATGTTCTATTCCATGTCCCTGGCTATGGGCATTATGATTACCTACGGCTCCTATATGAAAAAGGATACCAGCATTGAAAAATCCGTCTCTCAAATCGAGATTTTCGACACCGGCGTGGCCTTTTTGGCCGGCCTGATGATCGTTCCCGCCGTGTTCGTGTTCTCCGGCGGCGACCAATCCGCCATGCAATCCGGCCCCGGGCTTATGTTCCAGACCCTTCCCAAGGTGTTCGACAGCATGGGAAGCAGCCAGTTCGGCCAGATCATCGGCGCGGTATTCTTCCTGCTGGTGCTGTTCGCGGCACTGACCTCCGCCATCTCCCTGATGGAAACCGTTGTTTCCATTGTCATGGACAAGTTCCACCTCAAACGGCTGTCCGCCTGTATCATCGTGTTTCTCGGCATGATGCTGCTGGCCCTGCCCTCTTCCCTGGGCAACGGCGTTTGGAGCCACATTCAGATTTTGGGTATGGATTTCCTCACCTTCTTCGACTTCATCAGCAACTCCGTCATTATGCCGATTGTGGCGCTGCTCACCTGTATTTTTATCGGCTATGTGGTCAAGACCAAGCTGGTAGTGGACGAGGTGAAATCCTCCTCCAAATTCAGCCGGGAAAAGCTGTTTGTGGTGGTCATTAAATATGTGGCCCCCATTTTTATCCTGGCGATTCTAATCAGCTCTGTTTTGAACTCTCTGGGAATTATCACCATTTAAACCGCTATCTAAAATCAAGGCCCCGGCTAAAAAAGCCGGGGCCTTTCTTGCTGTTGCCTTTAGGCTTAACAAAACCCCTGGTTCAACCAGGGGTAAGTAAAAAAGGCTTGGCAAATAAAACCTCCGTACTACAATCGAGATGGTTTGGCAACCGCATCACGAAAGAGCAAGAGGGTTTTACGCAAATAAAAAACGTGGTAAAGCATACAGCTACAGCGCACTCCAGTTACCGTTGCGAATACCATGTGGTATTACCGATAGTAATCTCAATCACACAGGGATTTACCTCTATTCCAAAGGCAAAATCATGATTCATTTGACCTTTGACTATAAAACCGATGAAAAATGCACCACACCGGGCCAATATTTGAAGTATCACCGGACATTCCAGGGACTTTCCACACGAGAACTGGCGGAAAAGGTGGGCATTGTGCCCGCGACATTGGTTCTGTATGAAAATGACCGGCACCCCATCAAGCACAGCACAGCGGTAGCACTTGCAAATGCGCTGGGGATTGACCGCAACAGGCTTCTGGACAAATATACCGCCTTTGTAGATTACCCGTATTCCTCCCTTTTGAAAAAGGTACGGCAGGATCTTTCCTTAACTCAAATACAAATGGCTGAGTTGATTGGGATAGGCCAAACGTCTTATTCTGGCTGGGAAAGAGAAATCCGCGTTCCGCGCCGTAAGGAGTACGATAAAATCCTTGCCGCACTGGAAAAGCTAAGGGTAAATGTGGATACATACCTTTGCCAGTCAGCTTCTATCTGAGTGTAAATCGCACATTTGCGGCACTGTTTCCTTACATATATAATAGAAGCACAAAGGAGGAGTGCCAAATGAGAAAGCGGAAATTAAAGATATTTCTTACCCCTACGGAAAACAGTATCGTCATACAGAGCCTCAACCACCTGCGCAATACCATGCTCCGGGAAAATCGGGATACCGGCTGCCTGGATGAACTTCTGCTCAAAGTGATGTGCGCCCCGGTGAAGAAGATGTAAAATTACATATCGGCACCCTATGGGCCGCTTATTCTTTTCAGAAAGAGTAAGCGGCTTTTTTCATGCCCACCTTTCGGATTTTCCGCGTACATAGCCGTCCGTCCTGCCAACGGGCGGCTAAATCTATGAAAAAGGAGGACATGAAAATGCCGGAACAAAGAAGCCGCCCCAGGGATAGCCGCGTGATCGCGCTGGCCAACCAGAAAGGCGGCACGGGCAAGACCACCACGACGGTGAACCTGGGCATTGGCCTGGCGCGTCTGGGGAAAAAAGTTCTGCTCATTGACGCAGACCCCCAGGGCGACCTTACCACCTGCCTGGGCTGGCAAGACCAGGACAGTTTGCAGACCACCCTTGCTACCGTCATGGGAAAGATCATCCGCGACGAGCCTTTTACCGCAGACGAGGGTATTTTGCACCACAGCGAAGACGTAGACCTCATGCCTGCCAACATTGAATTGTCAGATTTAGAGGCCACCCTTGTCAACGCCATGAGCCGGGAGATCACTTTACGCACCTATGTCAACGAAGCAAAGAAAAATTACGACGTAGTGCTCATCGACTGTATGCCGTCCCTGGGTATGATTACGATCAACGCCCTGGCTGCGGCGGACAGCGTGATTATCCCGGTGCAGGCCCACTACCTGCCCGCCAAGGGCATGACCCAGCTTATCAAAAACATCGCAAGGGTAAAAAAGCGGATTAACCCGGCCCTGAAGGTGGACGGGGTGCTGCTCACTTTGGTAGATGGACGTACCAATCTGGCCCGCCAGACGGCGGAAATCCTGCGGCATACCTACGGGAGCGTATTAAAAATCTATCGTTCCGAGATTCCCGTAGCCATCAAAGCCGCAGAGACCAGCGCAGCAGGCAAGAGTATTTATGCCTACGACAACGGAAGCAAAGCGGCTCAGGCTTACGCGGAGTTTTCAAAGGAGGTGTTGGCGGATGGCGAGAAACAGCGCGCTAAACTTCAATCTTCCCTCAGCCGATGATTTGTTTTCCACGGAGGAAGAACGAGTTGAGGCAAGGCTTGAAAAAGTCGTCAACCTTTCTCCTGCGGAGATCAGCGACTTTCCCAATCACCCCTTTAAGGTGCGGATGGACGCGGCCATGCAGGAAATGGCTGAAAGCGTGAAGCAGTACGGCGTTTTGGTTCCCACCCTGGTGCGCCCCAAGCCGGGGGGCGGCTATGAAATGGTGGCCGGACACCGCAGGAAAAAGGCGGCGGATTTAGCGGGGCTTACGGAAATCCCCTGTATTGTGCGGCAGCTCACCGACGATGAAGCCACGATTATCATGGTGGATTCCAACTTGCAGCGGGAGCAGATTCTGCCCTCGGAGAAAGCGTTTGCCTATAAGATGAAGCTGGACGCGATGAAACGGCAGGCCGGACGGCCCTCAAAAGAAAATAGTGTCCCACTGGGACACCATTCTATTGTGGGGAAATCCAGAGAGTTACTTGCAACAAATTCGCCGGACAGTAATACCCAAATCCAGCGTTATGTTCGCCTTACCCACCTTATCCCGGAAATCCTGGAGCTGGCAGATAACTCGGTACTCAAAGACCCGGATATGCTGCAAATTGCCCTGCGCCCAGCGGTGGAGTTGTCTTACCTGCGAAAAGAAGAACAGGCCGACTTGTTCGCTATCATGGACGAGATGGACTGCACCCCGTCCCACGCCCAAGCCATCAAAATGCGCCGGATGTCCGAAGCCAAGACCGGCGATGAACGGTTGTCCAAGGACGCCATGGCGGTTATCATGGAGGAGGAAAAAGGCAATCAAAAAGAACAGTTCAAAATCCCAAAGGAAAAAATCAGCCGGTTTTTTGCGCCGGGGACGCCCACGCAGAAGATCGAGGACACCATTGTCAAGGCGCTGGAACTCTACCGCAAACGCCAGCGCAGTTTAGAGAGATAGCCCACTCACAAGGGGGAAGTGCGCCCATTTGCGGGAAAACGCCAGCTTGTGCCGGTTCCCCCTCTCCACACCTCACCCCTTCCAAACAACCTAAACAGCCTAAAAAAGAAGATATTTGAGGAGCCTGGATGTTTATAAAAAGCTCCGGCCTCTTTTCCACAGGCAGACATCGGGCTGCGAGGGAAACCGGGCGGGCCTCTCTTTTTTAGACAGTAACCAACACAAGCCGCAGCACATCGGAAACGGTGTGCTTTTTTTGCGGCCATTTCAAGGAGGTAACACGATGAAAGCATTGAGAAAGCCCCTGTCCCTGTTCATGGCCATGCTCATGTGCCTGGGCATATTCGCAGGGACGGGAACCACAGCGTTTGCCGCAGGGGAAACCATGACGACGTATATGGTAGAGTTCCCCCGTGCCAGCGACCCCAACAAGGCAGGCTGGGGACATTCTGCTATGAATTTCCTGGGCGGATGGTCTACCGGCGAAAATAACGGTTTTACCATCCACACGCAGGATTCCTTTAACGGGAAAGTCATCTACTGTATCGAACCCGGCGTCGGCGTTCATTCCGGCGACCAGTTTACTGGCCGGGGCGAGGATTTCTGGGATGATTACCCGTCCGATCTGAACCCCACTATTCCACCGGACACCATCAAGGAATATATCGGGCGGATTATGACCTATGGCTGGCAGGGTAACGCCAGCACCTCATGGATGACCGATGACCCGGAGGACGCCAGCAAGATGGCCGGGGCAATCGCCACCCAGCTTCTTGTCTGGGAAACCGTCGTGGGCGAGCGCGACAGCCAGTTTAACCATGTGGACGCCAACGCCCAGGGCAAGAACAATATCGCTGAATATATCAGCCCGGAGAATCCAATTTACAACGAGATCTTCAGCCAGTATTCCGCTATTGAGAGCGCGGTAAAACGCCATACCATGCTGCCCAGCTTTTTCAGCAGCACCGCAGACGCCGGGGCCTACGAGCTGAAATGGGACGGCCAGCAGTATTCCCTCACACTCACGGATACCAACGGCGTGCTGGGAGATTACACCTTTACCAGCAATATTACCGGTCTGAACTTCTCTGTGGACGGCAACCAGCTTACCATCACTTCCAGCCAGGCCATCAAAGGCTCTGTAACGGTGAAAGCAGAGAAAATCTCTGCCCAGCGCAGCGGCGTTGTGGTTTGGACGGATGGCATTACCGGCGGCGGCAAGCAGGACTTTGCCACTTACGGGGAAACCGTTTCCGACCAGATGGTAGGCTATCTGAACCTGGAAGTGAAAACCGGCAATATGAAGCTGATTAAGACTTCCGAGGATGGACAGGTAGCCGGGATCAGTTTCACCATCACCGGCGAGGGGTACAGCGCCACCAAGACCACCAATGAGGCGGGCGAGATCGACATCTCCGATCTCAATCCCGGCGTTTATACCGTAACCGAGCAGTCGATTGATAAGTACGAACCCCAGGAAACCCAGCGTGTGACCATCGTCAGCGGCCAGACTGCTACCGTGAATTTCAACAACAAGCTGAAGCGCGGCAGCCTGGAAGTGACGAAAACCAGCGAGGACGGGCTGGTGGAGGGCATGACCTTCCACTTGTACGGCACATCCCTCTCCGGGCAGCCGGTGGATGAGTATGCTGTGACGGATTCCAGCGGTGTGGCGCGTTTTGAAAACGTGTTGATCGGCTCCGGCTATGTGCTGGAGGAGGTGGATACCCCCATCCGTTATGTGGTGCCGGATTCCCAGACAGCTACCATCGAGTGGAATGAAGTTACCCACAAGAGTGTGAACAACGTGCTGAAGAAATTCCGCGTCACCGTCACCAAGAGCGATGTGGAAACGGGCGCGCCCCAGGGCGACGGTTCCCTGGCCGGCGCTGTGTATGGGCTGTATAAGGGAGATACCCTCATCGACAGCTTCACCACGGACGAAAACGGCCAGTTCACCACTGGATATTACGTCTGCGATTCGGATTGGACCGTGCGTGAAATCAGCCCCAGCGAGGGCTACCTGCTGGATTCCACCATCCACAAGGTGGGTGCGGAGCCGGAGCTTTATACCATTGAGCTGAACGACACCGCTAACGACGTGACGGAGCAGATCATCAAAGGCGACATCGCTATTATCAAGCATACCGATGACGGGGAAACCCAGATCGAAACCCCGGAATCCGGCGCGGAGTTCCAGGTGTTTTTGAAATCAGCCGGCAGCTATGAAAATGCCAAGGAATCCGAGCGCGATGTTCTTGTCTGCGATGAGAACGGCTTTGCTCAGTCGAAAAAGCTGCCCTACGGCACCTATATCGTCCGCCAGACCAAGGGCTGGGAAGGCCGCGAGCTGATGGACGATTTTGAAGTGTATATCGCCCAGGATGGCCAGACCTACCGCTACCTTATCAACAACGCCAATTTTGAGAGCTTCATCAAGGTGGTCAAGGTGGACGCGGAAACCGGCGTCACCATTCCCTATGCGGGGGCCGGGTTCCAGATTTACCGCCCGGATGGCAGCAAGGTGGAAATGACCTTCACCTATCCGACGCCCACCACGATTGATACGTTCTACACCAATTCCGAGGGCTATCTTGTCACCCCGGAAAAGCTGGAGTATGGCTCCGGGTACTCTCTGGTCGAAGTCCAGGCCCCCTACGGCTATGTACTGGACAGCACCCCGGTTTACTTTGATGTGACCGAGGACAATTCCAGCGAAGAAGGCGGCGTGACAGTGATCGAAGTCACCAAGCCCAACATGGCCCAAAAAGGAATCATCAAAGTCAGCAAAACCGGCGAGGTGTTCTCCTCTGTGGCAGAAAGCGAGGGCATTTACCAGCCGGTATATGAGGTGCAGGGCCTGCCCGGCGCGGTGTTTGAAATCACCGCCCTGGAGGATGTCTACACCCTGGACGGCACCCTGCGCTACTCTGCGGGCGAGGTAGTGGACACCATCACCACCGGCGAGGACGGAACTGCTCAGAGCCAGCCCCTCTACCTGGGCAAGTTCCAGGTGAAGGAAATCCAGTTCCCTCACGGCATGGTGGATACGGGCGAGAACGTCACCAACGTGGAGCTGGTGTACGCAGGCCAGGAGGTGGAAGTCACCGAAACCTCTGCCAGCTTCTACAACCAGCGCCAGAAAGCTCTTGTGACGCTTGACAAGGTGCTGGAGCAGGATGAAACCTTTGGCATTGGCATGAATGGCGAAATCTCCGCCGTAACTTTTGGCCTCTATGCCCAGGAGGACATCACCGCAGCAGACGGTTCCGTGATCCCGGCAGACGGGCTTCTGGAGATCGTTTCTGTGAATGAGAACGGCCAGGCCGTTTGCAGCACCGACCTGCCTTTCGGCAGCTTCTACCTGAAGGAGCTGTCCACCGACAGCCATTACCTGCTGAATGGCGAAACCTTCCCGTTTACCTTTGAGTACGGCGGGCCTTCCATTGCTGTGGTGGAGATTTCTGCCAATGATGGCGAGGCTGTCATCAACGAGCTAATCCGCGGCGAAATCAAGGGCCTCAAAACTGACGAAAACGGCACGGGCCTGGGCGGGGCCGTCATCGGCCTGTTTAAGTCCGATGAAACCGAGTTTACCGCAGAAAATGCCCTGGCCACCGCCACCTCAGCGGAGGATGGCAGCTTCTCTTTCACCAATGTGCCTTACGGTGATTGGGTGCTGAAAGAGCTGGAAAGCCCGGAAGGTTTTATCCTCTCCGATGAAGTGATCCCCGTTACCGTGGAGGAAGATGGGCAGGTTGTGGAAATCTCCCTTGCCAATGAGCGCGTGTATGGTGATCTGCGGCTCACCAAGGTGGATAAGGATTATCCCGATAACAAATTGACGGGCGCTGAATTTGAAGTGTACCGCGACACCAACGGCAACAAAGAACTGGACGAGGGTGACGAGCTGCTGGGCAAGCTGGAGGAAACCAGCACCGGCATTTACGAGATGTCCCACATCCTCTACGGCGGCGTGTTCGTAAAGGAAACCAAAGCGCCGGAGGGCTTTTTGCTGGATGAAAACGCCTACTATGTGGAGATCATCGAAAACGGCAAGATTTACGAGGTAGAGAACGAGGCCGGGATTGGCTTTACCAATATGGCCCAGACCGGTTCCCTGCGGATTGAAAAGACGTCCAGCGACGGCAAGGTGGAGGGCTTCTCCTTCCGCGTGACCGGGGCCAACGGCTACGACCAGACTTTCAAAACCGATAAAAACGGTGAAATCTTCATCGAGGGCCTGCGCGTGGGCGATTATACCGTGTCCGAGGTGGCGGACGGGGCCAGCGCCAACTATGTGCTGCCTGCGGATAAAAAGGTGACGATTCTGGCGGATAAGACCACCGTGGCGGAAATGCACAACGAGCTGCGAGATACCCCGAAAACCGGCGACGACAGCAAGCCCTGGCTGTGGGTGGCCCTCATGGGCGTGTCCGCTATGGGGGCTGCCGCCCTGGGCGTTGCGTCCTATGTAGGCAAACGCAGGAAGGACAAAAACACCGCTGAATAACAGCGGCTGAAATTGTGTTAGGAGGAATTGACTATGGAATTAAAAACGATCATTGCCATCGGGCTTGTGGTATTCATCATCGGCGGCCTGATTTTCCTGAAAGTCAGAAGCCGGAAGAAGTAACCAGCCAGGGGCGGCCATGCGGAGCCGCCCCTTTTACATACCAAAAAAGAAAGGAGCTTTGCAGATGAGAGAACGATTTGAACAACGGCTGTTCCGCATCTTTGCCCAGGCTGGTTACTCCCCGGTGCAGCTTCTCACCGTCACCCCGGAGGAGATGGTGGAGATCCCCGGCATTACTGTTCCCAACATCCGGGCGGTGCTGTGCGTTCAGAATAAGGTGCTGGCAGACCGGAATAAAGTCCGCAGCGGCAGGCTGGTGGAGGAACTGCTGAGAGAAGCCGGGGAAAGCAGGTGCGGCCATGAGTGAACAGCACCTGCTGGATATACTGGCGGCCCGGCATGGCTGCTTTATCTCCGACTTAAACCTCACCCCCTTCCTGCGCAGGGCGGCCCTGTCCGATTTGTGCGGGATGGATGAGAACGGCTACCCGCTGTCCCAATGGCAGGACGCGGTGCGCTACCTTACCGGGGATGAACGGGATTTTGCCAGCATAAAGGAAGTCAAGGACTTTATTTTGAATGAAACGGAGGTTCGATGATGGATTACAGAGAGAACGCAGGATATATCATTACGGATTCCTGCCATGTGGGCGACAGCGAGTTTGTGCTGGGCGTCCATTTGACAGCGCCCCAGCAATTCGTTACCTGGAAATGCACAGGCAGGACGGATTATTATTGGGGCCACTATTTCAGCGACCTGTTTTCCGCCCAAAAGGATTTGGTGGCGCGGGCGCAGGAAGAAGTACAGTGCCTGGAAGAACAGCGGCAGAACGCCATTGCGCCGGAGGCCCCGCCTTATTCCCCATGGGGGAACGTACAGGAGTGCGAAACGCTCTGCCCCGGCGTTTATTCCGTTTCCACCCCAGGACATGGCGGCATTATGGTGCGCCGGGAACTGGCGGAAAAGGTATTCCGAAAAGAAGCACTGAACTGCGGATTTACCGAAGGCGCGTATCTTTGTTTTGAGGAGGACTGCGACGAGCCGGTGGCGCTGCGGGAGCTGATGGATAAAGGGATGTACCAAGCGCCTGTCAACGAACGCTTTGCCCCCGGCGCGTATGAGGCTGTTATCAATGACAGCCTGCAAACCTTTCACGCCGCATATTGGCAGGCGCGGGAAAAAACGCTGGCGGAGAAAGCGCAGCTTCCCAAAAGGAAAGACCGGGGTGAGGCGCGATGAAGGAAGAACGGCACATTATCTGGACAGACTACGGCCTGGACTATGAGGACTGGCGGGACGATCTGGAGGCGGATTACCCGGATTTATCCGAAGATGAGCGCATTTCCCTGATGTATGAGATCAATGGGGATTACCTGGATGATGAACGCGCCAATCTCAATGTGCAGCTTTCCCAGCCCATTTTGGTTGTAGGCGACCTGGGCCTGTGGAATGGGCGGCGCATGGGATATAAGGAAATCCCCAGCGGCAACATCCGGGACTGCCTTTACGGAGATACGGACTACTCCACATGGTATGTAGACCGCCTGGGCGATCTGCGGTGCGACGCCATCCACCACGACGGCACAAACCACTACCTCTACCGCGTTTACAAGGACAGCGCCAGCCCTTCCCAAATTAAACTGCTGAAAGAAAAATTGTACCGCGGCATTGCGACCCGCGCCGATATTACGAGAGTGACCCGCAGGCTGGGCGACGACATCGCCAAGGTCTACGGTTTTTCGATTCCCCGGCAGCGGCAGGCTGCGGCATTGGAAAGATAACAAGAAAAAGGAGGTGCGCCGGATGGCGATATTATATAAAGCCCTAACGGAGCTGTACCGGGAAACGCAGCGCAAAGTGACGGCTCCGTCAGAGTGGCAGGCGTTTTTGGCTGCTGCCTGCCGCAATTACCGGCTTTCATTCTATGAACAACTGCTTGTCTACGCCCAGCGCCCAGACGCTACCGCCGTCCTGGAGATCGAGCGATGGAACCGGCAATTTGGGCGCTGGGTAAACCGGGGCGCAAACGGCATTGCCGTTTTTGACGGGGAACACAATGGCAAGCCCCGGCTGAAATACTACTTTGATATTTCCGATACCCATGAGGCCCGGTTCCCCCGGCCCGTCCCCCTTTGGACGGTGCGGGAAGAATACGCGCCGGACATCATTGAAACGCTGGAAAACAGCTTTGGGGAGCTGGAGCATAAGGAGGATTTGGGCGAAGCCCTGCTCTCTGCGGCAAAGAACGCCGTAGAGGACAATATGCCCGACTATCTTTCTGAATTGAAAACCCTTACAGAAGGCAGCTTTCTGGAAGAACTGGACGAGCTGAACCTGGAGGTGGAATACCGCAGGGCGGTGCAAAACAGCATTGGATATATGCTGCTGGTGCGCTGCGGCCTCGACCCGTCTGATTACTTTGAGGATGAGGATTTTCGGGATGTGCTGAATTTCAACACACCGCAGACGCTGAACGCTTTGGGCGTGGCTGCCGGGGACATCTCCCAGATGTGCCTTTCCGCCATTTCCCGCACGGTCCTTGCCCTGCAAAGACAGCCTCAAAAAGAAAATCGCACATTTGAACCCCAGCAGAAAAACCAGTATGCTGTAGCTGAACAGGAACACACACAGCCGGAAAGGAGTTTTGAATATGACCGAGATCACTTACACCAGGCAGGGCGACTACAATCTGCCGAACCTTCTGCCGCCCCAGGAGGAGCCGGTTCCCCATGGGAAATACGCATTGCTTCGGAAGAAGTTCCTCAAGGAGCACCGCAGGGTGACGTACACCAACCTGCTGACCAGCGGCAAGCTGAACAGCCATCTGGCGGAGATCCAGCAGACCGCCCAGCGCCGGATGGAGCAGATCGTGGCGCAGATGGCCAAGGCTCAGGGCGTGACGGAGGAACTGAAAGCCAGCGACCAGATGAAATGGGTGGGTCTGATGAACAATCTGCAGAACGCGGCGGAGGAAATGGTGCTGGCAGAACTGATTTACAGTTAATTGAGGAACCGGAAGAAAGCGCAGGCGGCGAACAGCTCCCTGCGCTTTTGGATGAAAAGCAGATCATGGCCATCATCGCCAACAAGGATGATGACCTGAAATATAAGAAAAATCAGATCGAGCTTTTCTTCTCGGTTCACAGCGATGTTCAGGAACGGGCGGAATATCTGAAATCCGCTTATCAGGACCGGTACACTGAGATCATCGCTGACGGGCAGCGCCTGGGATATAAGCCCCAGGAGGACGGGCTGCTCATGTGGGAAGGCTCTTACCCATCCCGCACCAGGGAATCCGTATTTTCCTGGGAAGTGGTGGCAGGCTGGACCGCCCAGCTCATCGACAAAAAAGAATATTTCATTCAAACGGACATCCCGCAGCTCCCTACCCAGGAGAGCCAGCAGATGTCCCTTTTTGATTTTGCGGCGTTTCAGCAGCCAGCCCAGGCCGAGGGTACGGCCCAACCATCCATTTTCCCTCACCCGGCTCTGCCTCAGCAGGTAATCGACGAGGCGCTGTGCATTGGTGCTAACGACCAGAACAGCCGCCTCATCATCTGCGCCTATTTCAAAAAGGATAAGCCGGACAATGCCAGGTTCCTGGCAGAGCACTATGGAGAGAACGGCGCTGGCTTTTATCTGGATGGCCGACAGTATGCCATCTGGTACAACGCCGAGGGAATCCGCATTGCCCAGGGCGAAAGCGCCCAGCGTTCCAGCGCCACCCTCATCCCCTGGGAACAGGCGGCGGCCCGTATCCGGGAACTGCTGGACTTGGGCCGGTATATGCCCCAGAGCGAGCTGGACCGGGTGGACGGGTATGAACGCCAGCAACGGGCCGC
>OHIK01000832.1_pt1 | contig 14515 bp, 14 predicted proteins | sample 1568241 | NCBI WGS metagenome assembly OHIK01 (sample SAMEA3879567, study PRJEB24766) | human gut metagenome | biome: human-associated habitat; feature: feces | place: USA | collected 1985/1987 | reverse complement strand
GGTTATACTCCGCTGAATGCGCTGAAACCGCCGTCAATAGGAAGCAATGCACCTGTAACGAAGCTGGCGGCATCGCTGCATAGGAACTGTACGGCGCCGTTCAATTCGTTGATGTCGCCGAAGCGTTTCATCGGGGTTTTGGCCAATACTTTCTTGCTGCGGTCGGTCAGTGAGCCGTCGGGGTTGATGAGCACGGCGCGGTTCTGGTCGCCGATGAAGAAGCCTGGGGCGATGGCATTGACGCGGATACCGTCTCCGTATTTCAGTGCCAGTTCGCTTGCCAGCCATTGGGTAAAGTTGGCAACGGCTGTCTTGGCTGCCGAATAGCCCGGAACGCGGGTGATGGCGCTGTAAGCTGCCATGGAAGATACGTTGACGATGCAGCCCTTACCTTGCTTAGCCATCACTTTGCTGAACACTAAAGACGGATAAACGGTTCCGTTCATGTTCAGATTGGTCACTTTCTCCCAGCAGGAGATGTCCATGTCGTAGAAGTGCTGGTCGGGAGCCAGAGTTGCGCCCGGCATATTTCCACCGGCAATGTTGAGCAGAATGTCGATACGTCCCCACTTGGCAACGATGTCATCGGCAAGTTTCTCAAGACTGGCGATGTCCAGCACGTTACCGACGATACCGATTACATCTTCACCATAGGTTTTCAGTTCCTCTACACGCTTGTCCAGTTGTTCCTGACGGATGTCTACCGCTACGACTTTAGCGCCTTGTTGCATAAAACACTTGGCAATGCTGCCACCCAATACACCACCTGCACCGGTGATAACTGCTACTTTACCTGCAATACTGAATTGTTCGTTCATAATCTTTGTCTCCTTTTTTCTTTCTTTTCTTTTTTTATACGGGGAAGCACGTGCATAAAGCATGAAGCGTATACCCCCCTCATACTTTATTGTCTTCTGCTTCACGTATCTATATTGTATATTTTATGCTTGTGTTTCCTTCTGTTTCATTTCGTCTTGTACCACTGCCATCATGCCTTCCACCTGTGCCAGCGCCAGCATACGACCGTGGAATGAATAGCCGGGATTATATCCCTTGTCCTCATCGCCCAGCATCATCCGTCCGTGGTCTACACGCATGGGCAGGTTCGGGTTTTCTTGCTCGAAGATGCGGATAAGGTCGATGAGGTGACCGCGTCCCGTCAGGTGGGAGCTTTCTATGAAGTTGCCGCCCGGCATGGCTGCGGTGCTGCGCAGATGCACAAAGTGGGTGCGTGATGCAAACTTCCTGGCGAGTTCGCGGGTGTCGTTATGCTCTCCCGCGCTGAGCGAGCCGGCACAGAACGTCAGTCCGTTGTGTGGATTATCCACTGCATTCAGGAACCAGGCGATGTCCTCTTCGTTGGTCACGATACGCGGCAAGCCCAGTACCTGGAAAGGCGGGTCGTCGGGATGTACGCACATATTTACGCCGTACTCCTCGCACACCGGCATGATGGCGGCAAGGAAATACCGCATGTTCTCGCGGAGCGCATCGCGGTCGATACCTTTGTACAAGGTAAGCAGATTCCTGAATATATTCACCGGATTCTTGTCGCCTTCCTTGATGTTGCCGTTTACGAATCCCTGCGTCTTTACGATAATCGCATCGACAAGGCTGTCTTTTTCGGCTTCGGTGATGGTCTTGTCCAGTTCGGCCACTTTAGCCAGCTCTTCGGCGGAGTAATCCTTTTCGGCTCCCTCACGTTGCAGAATGCGCAGGTCGAAATAGGCAAAGCGCACCCGGTCGAAGTAGAGCGATGAGGTTCCGTCTGTCCAGGGGTGTTGCAAATCCGTGCGTATCCAGTCGATAACGGGCATGAAGTTATAGCATGCGGTCTTTACGCCGCATTTGCCCAGATTGGCAAGACTGATTTTGTAGTTCTCTATCAGTTGTTCGCGTTCCGGTCCGGCATATTTAATGGCCTCGCATACGGGCAGGCTCTCCACAACCGACCAGCGCAAGCCATAGGACTCGATATATGTCTTTAAATCGTTGATGGCCTCTTCTGTCCAGATTTCGCCGTTGGGCACATCGTGCAAGGCGGTAACTATCCCTTCCACACCGATTTGCCGAAGCATATCGAGCGTTATTTTGTCTTTCTTACCGAACCATCTCCAAGTCTTTTCCATACTTCTTTTTGTATTAATGATTTAAAATGATTATTTACTGCAAATGTAGGCACTAAAACAGTTTGTATATAAACGGATATTTGCAGGATGTTTGCAGATATTTGCGTGTATTGAAAGAATAATGGGATAGCAACCTTTGCAGCGAAGTAAACGGCTTTAAATCAATAGTATATAAATACCAATATAATACCTGCGTTTGGTACGGGAAATACCAACGGTTGGTACGCCTTGTACCGCACTTTGGTACGGCTCCTACCACAGTTTGGTACAGCTCGTACCACGCTTTGGTACAGTTCATACCACGCTTCGGTACGTCTCCTGCCACCGGTTGGTATGCTCCGTACCAACCGGGGTATTCTTTCCGTTTCCCTTTGTATTTTCTTTTTTCCCGCAGACTTATTGTTATTATTCGCTATCTTTGTGTAAGGATAGGATGCGGCTCGGCAAACCGGGAGATGCCGTATCAACATCAGGCAGTGTTATGAGACAGATAATAAACGAACAGCTCCAGATATCGGAGTCCAACCCGATAAAGGCGCGCTATTACGACTACGACCGCTTCACTTACCCCTGGCATTTCCACAGCCAGTACGAAATAATCTATGTAAAGAAAAGCTGCGGCCGTTGCTTTGTGGGCGATTGCATAGAGCGTTTTTCGGAAGGAGATGTGGTATTGTTCGGTCCCAGCCTGCCTCATTATATGCGGAGTGACGATGCTTATCACGGCGATAATCCTCGGTTGCGGGTGCAAGGAACTATCATTCAGTTTGAGGAGAACTTCATGCAATACTCGTTCGACCATTATCCGCAGTTTCACCAGATACGGGTGTTGCTGAAAGAGGCCAGACGGGGTGTTGTCTTTCACACGGCCGATGCCGGTCCGGTACGCGACATGGTATCCGCTTTTCCCGAACTGAAAGGATTCGGACAGATAACCGGTTTGCTGGATTTATTGCAGGCATTGGCGGTATCCCTCCCAAGAAGGATGCTGGCAAGCCCTTGCTACTATGAGAAGTTTCCCACAGCGGGAAACAAGCGTATCGATAAAATCATCTCCTTTATCAACAGCAACTACACCCGTTCTCTCAAGCTCGACGAGATAGCCGAAATGGCGAATATGAACAGCAGCGCCTTTTGCCGTTTCTTCAAGGACGCCACGGAAAAGACTTTCCTGCAATATGTGGCGGACATGCGCATAGGTTATGCCTGCAAACTGCTGACCATCGGGGATATGGAGGTTTCACAGATAGCTGTGGAGTGCGGGTTCGACTCTATTCCACACTTCAACCGCACCTTCAAGCAACTGACGGGACTGACACCGACGCAGTACCGGAGCCAGATAATGAAATGATTTCCCCCCTTCACCCTCCGTCTCCCATAAACAGGAGTGTGCGAAAGGGTGAAGGGGGGATGTGGTAAAAGTTATTTTACGGCAAACAGACTGTTACATACCGAACGAGAACTTGTCGATGGACTGGTATACCACGCTGGCAATACTCAGCGCCACGATGCCCAGCGTACAGATGGCAAGGCCGGCACGCGTGTAGTTATCGCTACGGAAAGCGGCGATAGGCTCATCGCTCTTGTTGATATACATTGCCTTTACAATCTTCAGATAGTAGTAAAGCGACAGAATCGTATTGATTAACGCAATGAACACCAGCAGATGAAAACCACTTTCGAATGCCGCCGCAAAGATGAAGAACTTCGAGAAGAAGCCTGCGAACGGCGGAATACCTGCCAGCGAGAACAGTGCCAGCGTCATAAGGAAAGCCAGCTTAGGGTTGGTGGTGTACAATCCGTTGTAATCTTCCAGTGTAAACTTATCGGCGCGCAATGCTACAATCGTGATAACGGTAAAGACGGCGAGGTTGGCAAACAGGTAAATCAGTACGTAGTACACCAGCGACGTCATACCCAGCGACGTTCCGCTGATAACACCCAGCATGATGTAACCGGCTTGCGAGATACTGGAGAACGCCATCAACCGTTTCAGGTTCTCCTGACGCAGCGCAAAGAGGTTGGCGAGCGTGATAGAGGCGATGATAACCCAGTAGAGCACTTCCTGCCATTGCGCCGCCATCGGTGCGAATACCTTATAGAGGATGGTCATCAGCACGAATGCCGCCGCACCTTTGGAGATGACGCTCAGGTAAGCGGTTACCGTACTCGGAGCGCCTTCGTATACGTCGGCCGTCCACAGGTGGAAAGGCACCAGCGAAATCTTGAATCCCATGCCGGAGAAGAAGAATACGAATGCCATAATCTGCAACGGGCTTCCGTCCAGATGTGCCGGGATATCGGCAAAGTAGAGTGTGCCTACCGTACCGTATATCAGCGAAAGGCCGTAAAGCAGCAGCCCGCTGGAGAAGAGTGCGGTAAGGATGTACTTGGCGCCTGCTTCGGCAGAGTGGTGGCGGTACTTGTCGAAAGCCACCAGCGCAGCCATGGGGATGCTGGCCGTTTCCAGTCCGATGAAGAACATCAGGAAGTGCCCGGCGGAAATCATGAAGTACATACCCAGCAGCGTGGAAAGTGTCAGTACATAGAACTCGCCCTGCTTGATTGCCGCATCGGGGCGGCGCATCCACTCGTGCGCCATGAGGAACACGATGAGCGTACCTACGCTGAGAATGGATTTGACGATACTCTGTATCGGCTGGTTATGGTACATCCCGCCGAAAGCGTCGGCCGCCGGACCGGGAACGATGGTTATAAGCGTATGGACGATGAGCAGGGCAACGGGCAGCATGGTGTTCAACATCGGCTTGCCGTCGTGCTTGTGCGCATCCGGACTCATGAAGAGGTCGGCTATGAAGAGGATAACGATAACCGCTATCAGCGACAGCTCTTCTTTCATTAATAGAAATTGGGAGTAATCCATGTTATTTGGTGATTAGTGTTTAGTGAGTGGCTAATAGGTTGACTACCGGCAGCACGCTGTCTCCAATCATGTTGCTTATCCACAGCGGAGCAAGACCCAGTCCGGCTACGCAGGCAACGAGGATGATTACGGCGGTACGTTCGTCCCAGGTGGCATCGGTCAATGTCAGGTGGTGCTTGTTGGTACAGGTTCCGTAGAGGATTTTACCGACAAGGCGCAGGATGTAGACTGCGGTAATCACGATACTCGTACAAGCGATGACGGTCCATGCGCGGTGGAAGGTATCGGGGTGCTGGAAAGCGCCGTTGAAGATTGTCATTTCGGCAATGAAACCGCTGAGTCCCGGCAAACCGAGGTTGGCCAGACCGGCGATGACGTAGGATACCGCCAGGAAGGGCATAATCTTCATCAGTCCGCTAAGCTCGCGTACGTCGCGTGTGTGCGTCCGTCCGTATATCATACCGATAAGGGCGAAGAACAGGGCGGTCATCAGTCCGTGGGAAAGCATTTGCAGCACGGCACCCGTACAGGCCGTCCGGTTCATCATCAGGATGGCGAAAAGCACCAGTCCGCAGTGCGATACGGAAGAGTAGGCGTTGATGTACTTCAGGTCGGTCTGCACGCAAGCGGAGAATGCGCCGTACACCACAGAGATACCCGTCAGTACGAGGAATATCCAGCCGAGCTCCTGTGCGGCTTCGGGCATCAGGTACATGGCGATGCGGAAGCAGCCGTAGCCGCCCAGCTTCATCAGTACGCCTGCATGCAGCATACTGACGGCGGTAGGTGCGGATGCGTGACCGTCGGGGCTCCAGGTATGGAACGGGAACAGAGCGCCCAGCACGCCGAAACCGAGGAAGGTAAGCGGGAACCAGATGCGTTGTTGCTCCACGGGGATATTGTTCAGTTGGGCTATCTCCAGCAGGTTCATGGTGGTGGCGCCGCTACCGAAGTAGATACCGAGGATACCGATAAGCAGGAAAGCGGAACCGCCCATCAGCATCAGCGTCAGTTTCATGGCAGCGTATTCCTTGCGTCCCGAGCCCCATACGCCAATCAGCAGGTACATCGGGATGAGCGCTACCTCGTAGAACATGAACATGGTGAACAGGTCGGTCGAGATAAAGAAACCGAACACACCCATCGACAGCAGGGTGAACCACAGGAAATATTCTTTGGTCAGCGGTTGCAGACGCCAGGAAGCGAATGTACCCGTAAACACGATAATGGCCGAGAGCAGCAGCATGGCTACCGAGATGCCGTCCACCCCTACGGAATAGTGGATGTTGAGGGCGGGATACCAGGCTACATCGGCACGGAACAGCATTTCATCCGTAGCGCCGCCGTGACGGGCTTGCAGGTAGACGACGGTCAGTCCGACGGCTGCAACGAGCAATGCCGAAGCGCCGGCTACCATCACCGCACGTATCTGTGCGATATTACGGCTGAGCCAGAGGCCCAACAGCATCAGCAAGGGGATGAGTACGAATATGGATAAGAAATTCATCTTTATAATATGGTATTAATTGTTATTGTTCTATATGGTTGATACATCACTATCAATTTCCGTTTCTCGTTTACAGCAACAGCAGTAGTATCAGTGCAAGCGTACCCAGGAGGAATACGAAGGTGTATTGCTGGATGCGTCCGCTTTGCAGGCCGCGTATCTCGTCGCTGGTGGCATTGGCGCCCCAGGCAAGGAAATCGAAGAAGCCGTCCACCACATGACGGTCCCACCAGGCAATGGGGCGGCTGATGCAGCCGAAGATGATGCGGTGGGTGATGAACTGGTAGACCTCATCGATGTAGAAGCGGTGATAGGCTGCCGTCCATAAGCCGTTGAAGCGGCGGGCAAGCGCATCGGCAACCGGCTGTTTTTCGCCTTTATACATAAAAGTGGCCACGGCTATGGAGATAACCGCAATGGCAATGCTTGTTCCTGCCACGCCCCAGTCGAGGTGGATGGTATAGGCTTCGCCGTTGGAGCTGACGAAGTGGCCGAAAGGAATGAATCCGGCAACTATCGTAACTGCGGCAAGGAACATCAGGGGAACGGTCATGGCAAGGGGCGACTCGTGAGGCGTGTGCTGATGGCTGTGGCTTTCATCGCTTGCCGACTTCTGCCCCGGCTCCGAACTGCCCCAGAAAATGCCGTAATACAGTCTGAACATATAGAATGCGGTCATGGCGGCAATCACCGTCATAATCCAACCCATAACGGGGCTGAACCGGAAGCAGGCCGTCAGTATCTCGTCCTTGGAGAAGAACCCGGAGAACGGGGGAATGCCGGCAATGGCAAGGCAGGCTATCAGGAAAGTGATGTGCGTAACCGGCATGTATTTGCGCAAGCCGCCCATGGCGGACATCTCGTTGCTGTGCACCGCATGGATGATGCTTCCTGCACCGAGGAACAGCAACGCCTTGAACATGGCGTGTGTAAACAAGTGGAACATGCCTGCCATATAACCCAGTCCGCCTTCGTGCGGGTCTGTGGATGTACATACGCCGAGCGCTACCATCATAAAGCCTATCTGCGAGATGGTGGAGAAGGCGAGTACACGCTTGATGTCACTCTGCACACAAGCCACGCTGGCGGCATAGAATGCGGTGAATGCGCCTACATAGGCCACGAGGTGCAGCACGTGGGGCGCATAGTCGATGAACAGCGGGAACATGCGTGCCACCAGGTATACGCCTGCCACCACCATCGTAGCGGCATGAATCAGTGCGCTCACCGGAGTAGGACCTTCCATGGCATCGGGCAGCCAGATGTGCAGCGGGAACATGGCGCTCTTGCCGGCTCCGCCGATGAACATCAGTCCCAGCGCCAGCGGAATCATGGCAGCGCCGCCTTTCAGCAAGGCCATTTCATTGGGTTGGAAGGTGTAGGTTCCGGCATAGTAACCGTAAACCAGGATACCGATAAGGAAGCCCAGGTCGGCAAAGCGGGTCACGATAAACGCTTTCTTGCTGGCGGCGATTGCTGCGGGTTTCGTGTAATAGAAGCCTATCAGCAGGTAGGAAGACACACCCACCAGCTCCCAGAACAGATACATCTGGAAGATATTGGTTGCCACCACCAGTCCGAGCATGGACATCGTAAACAGCGAGAGGAAAGCGTAGTAGCGTTGGAAGCCGCGTTCGCCTTTCATATAGCCGAAAGAGTAGAGGTGTACCATGAACGATACGGTACTTATGACAATCAGCATCATCACCGATATGGGGTCGAGCAGGATGCCCAGGTCAATGCTGAGTGTCGGCGTAAACGGCAGCCATGTGCAGTTGTAAGGCATCAGTGTGGCAAATGTGCCGTCTGCCAGCCGCGGGGCGGTGAAATAGTGTATTGCGGTGAGGTAGGAGAGTACCGCCACTGCGCCCAGCACAGCCGTGCCGATGAGTCCGGCAGTGCGGTGCGACATCCATTTGCCGCCCAGTCCCAACACAAGGAACGAGAGCAAAGGAAGGAGAAGGATTAGAATCGTATATTCCATAATTATTGAATTGAGAATTGAAAATGGAGAATTGAGAAATGCTGCTCAGTCTCTCTTTTTGTTTTTATTGAATGGCTCATTATGCAGGCGGTCTGCACAACTCTATGCAGGGTGTCTGCACAGTGCTATGCAGGACATCTGCACAGGCTTATGCAGGATGCCTGCACAGGCATCTACCATTTGAGTTCGTCCAGCTTGTTCACCTGTATGCTGCGGATATTGCGATAGATGTTAATCATGATGGCAATGGCCACAGCCGTTTCGGCTGCCGAGATGGCAATGGAGAACAGGGAGAAGAAGTAACCTTCCAGTCCGCCGGGAAACAGGAAACGGTTGAATACCGCGAAGTTGATGTCCGTAGCATTCAGTATCAACTCAATTGAAATCAGTATCGCCAACGTATTGCGGCGGGTAAAGAACCCGTAGATGCCGGCGAAGAACATGATAGCCGAGACTATCAGGTAATATTCCATGTGTATCATAAATCTTATCTTTTACGTGCTATTAACAATCCGCCTACGATACATGCCAGCAGCAGGATGCTGACGGCCTCGAAGGGCAATAGGTAACCGTATTTGTCGCCGCTCAGCATGTGGTGGCCGATGGTCTTGATGTTGACTTCGAGCGGTTCGATGTCTGTGGTGGCGATAAACTTATGTTTCAGGGTTATGAACAGTACGATGACGGCTCCTGCCACGGTAGCGCCCAGTCCGGCAAGGAACTTGCTACGTTTCAGCTTGGCCGCCATGTCGCCTTCGCCGCTGGTGAGCAGAATGGAGAAGACATAGAGCACGACGATACCGCCTGCATAGACCATAATCTGTACCGAACCGAGGAACGTATATCCCAGCAGGAAGTAGATGCCTGCCGTGCCGAAAAGCACGAACAGCAGGTATGTGGCCGAACGTACCATGCGTCTGGTGGTTACCGTCAGTATGGAGAATACGCTGATGAAGGCCGCAAGGAAGTAAAATACTATTGTTTCAAGATTAAATTCCATGTTATTGATTACTAATTATGAATGACTGATTACTTCGCTGCTTCAGGCTGGGGAGCGGCGGGTTTCTTCTTCTCTTCTACGTGACTGCCCGGATGGTTCAGCGTCAGTACCAGTTTGCTGCGGTCGAATACGGCATGCTCGAAGTTCTGGTCGAACGTAATGGCATCGTGCGGGCAGGCATTGACGCAAAGCTGGCAGAATATGCACGAACCGAGGTCGTATTCGTACTTCGCCAATATCTTCTTTTTCTTGCCGTCTTCCGTTTCTATCGTCTGGCTCGTCACCTTGATGGTGTCGTTGGGGCAAGCCGTCTGGCACAAGCCGCAGGCCACGCAATGGTGTTCGTTCTTCTCGTTGTGGGGCATTGTCAGCGTGCCGCGGAAACGTTCGGAGAGTTTCAGCGTCTTCCGGTTTTCCGGATACTGTTCGGTAGTCTTCTTCCGCCAGAAAACGGTCATGGTGGTTTTCATGCCCGTCAGCAGGGAAGTGATACCGTGTATGAGGCTGCCTATGTAAGAATTATGTTCTTTTTCTTTCATTGTTGTAATTATTATTTAGTGTTGCCCGAAAGGAAATATTGCTCCGGTGCTGTGCCGGCTTAGAAATGCAATTCAAATACTACGATTAATACCATTAGAATCAGGTTCACCATGCTGATGGGAACCAGATATTTCCATTCGAGGTTCAGAATCTGGTCGATACGCAGACGCGGGAATGTCCATTTAATCCACATCAGCAGGAACACCACGAAGAATGCCTTGCCGAAGAACCATACAAAGCCCGGAATGTAGTCCATTACAGCGTTGAAGCCGTCCAGGCCCACGATGTGCAACGGCATCCAGCCGCCTAAGAATATCGTGGCCGCCACACTCGCTACGATGAACAGGTTCAGGTACTCTGCCAGGTAGAAGAAGCCGAAGCCCATACCGGAGTATTCCGTATGATAGCCTGCCGTCAGCTCGCTTTCGGCCTCGGGCAAGTCGAACGGACCGCGGTTGGTTTCCGCATTGCCGGCAATCAGGTAGATGATGAAAGCTATCAGAGCCGGGATATGTCCTTTGAAGATGAACCAGCCGTCGGCTTGTCCGGCTACGATTTCGGAGAACTGCATCGTACCCATCAGGACTACCATCGTCAGGATGCTCAGTCCGCACGAGAGTTCGTAACTGATGATTTGCGCACCGCTTCGCATGGCTCCGATAAGCGAGAACTTATTGTTGGAACTCCAGCCGGCAAGCAGGATACCTACCACGCCGATGCTCGAAGCGGCAAGCAGGAAGAACACGCCCACGTTGAAGTCCAGCACTTCCAGGCCTTTGCTGACAGGCAGGCAGGCGAAGGTGAGGAACGAGGCTATGATGACCATGAACGGCGCCAGGTTGTAGAGGAATCGGTCGGAGAACTTCAGGTCGATGATTTCCTTGGTCAACATCTTGATAACGTCGCACGGCACTTGGAGCAATCCCCATTTTCCTACACGCATCGGACCGAGGCGGCATTGGAAAAAGGCGCATATCTTGCGCTCCATGTAAATCAGGATAATGGCAAGCACTGCATACATCAGGATGATGCATACGCCTATCACTACACATTCAAGAAACACCGCCAGACCTTCCGGCATGAGGGAGGTCAGCATCTGGTGAATCCAATTGGTTACTATACTAAAGTCAAACATCTGTTTATTTACGGTTTTACGATTTACGATTTGATGTATGTCTGCTGTCTGTTATTGACGTTCTTTTTGCTTTTTACCGTTATCGGTCGATATCGGGTACTACATAGTCCAATGTACCGCCGATAGCGATAAGGTCGGCAATCTTTGCACCGCGGCAAATCGTATCTACGGTAGATACCAGCGGAAGCCCCGTGCTGCGGAAGTGCAGGCGGTAGGGTGTCTTGTCGCCGTGGCTCTCAAGGAATACGCCGAACTCGCCGCGGCTGCCTTCTACGGCAGCGTAGTAAGTACCTTCCGGTACGCGGATAATCGGTTTCATCTTCTCCTGGTATGCACCTTCGGGGATATTGTCTATCAGTTGTTCGATGATTTTCAGGCTCTCCATGATTTCGTCCATACGGATGAGGTAGCGTGCCCAGGAGTCGCCCTCGGTGCGGACAATCTCTTTGAAGTCCACCTTGTCATACACCCCGTAAGGCATGCGCTTGCGTACGTCGCACGCCCAACCGCTGGCACGGCCCGTACCGCCGGTGGCTCCGAACGCTATGGCATCTTCACGGGAGAGTACGCCTACGCCTTTCAGACGCTGCTGCGCAATGATGTTTCCTGTAAACACGTCGTGGTATTCGTGCAGGATGCCGCGCAGGTATGGGATGAACTCTTTGACTTTCTTCTGGAAGTCGGGGGCGATGTCGGCTTGCACGCCGCCAATCGTGTTGTAGTTCATGATGAGGCGTCCGCCGCAGGTTCCTTCGAAGATGTCGAGAATCTTTTCACGGTCGCGGAAACCGTAGAAGAAGGCGGTCAGTGCGCCGAGGTCCATTGCCAGGCAGGAGTAGAAAAGCAGGTGCGAGTCGATGCGCTGCAACTCGTCCATGATGGTACGGATGTACTGCACACGTTCGCTTACCTCTATGCCCATGGCTTTTTCGATACACATACACAAGGCATGGCGGTTCTGGTGAGCGCCCAGGTAGTCCAGACGGTCGGTCAGCGCCAGTGTCTGCGGGTATGTAAGGCTTTCGCACATCTTTTCGATACCCCGGTGGATATATCCGCAGTTGGCATCGATTTTTTTGATGATTTCACCTTCCAGTGATACGCGGAAGCGCATTACGCCGTGGGTTGCGGGGTGTTGGGGACCGATGTTCACCACATATTCGTCATCGCCGAAGAGTTGCGTTTCCTTGTTCTTTACCGTTCCGTCCGGGTTCAGTTCCAGTTCGGTGGTGGTATCAATCGTTTCCTCATTGTCCATGCGCAGCGGGTTCTGTGCTTCCGGGTCGTCGTCTTTACGCATCGGATGCCCTACCCAGTCGTTGCGCAGGTAGAGGCGGCGCATGTCGGGGTGCCCTACGAATACCACGCCGTAGAAGTCGAACACTTCACGTTCCAGAAAGTCTGCCGCTTTCCAGATGTCGCATACAGAGGGAAGTTCGGGATGCTCGCGGTCGAGTGTGGCGGTGCGGATGGCAGTCCGCTTGCCGGTGACGGTGGATTCCAACTGATACACCACGCCAAGTCCGCGCGGAGTGTCGGGAGTGTCTTTGGCGGCATCCGGTTCGCCCCAGTCCATACCGGTGAGGCATTCCAGAAAGTCCATTTGTTCTTCCTGCCGCAGGCGCAGCATTTCGTCATGCAAGGCTGCGGGTTCTATATATCTTATTTCCATACTCATATTCATATTCATTCTTCCGGTCTTTCTTCTTTTTGGTTTACACCGCCAAAGTATTTCTCTATTTTTACTTTACGCTGCAACTGCATCATTCCGTAGTAGAATGCTTCGGGGCGGGGAGGGCATCCGGGGATATATACGTCCACCGGCAAAATCTTGTCTACTCCGTTCACAACGTGGTAGGACTTCTTGAACGGGCCGCCGCTGACAGCGCAACCGCCTACGGCTATCACATACTTAGGGTCTGCCATCTGGTCGTACAAGCGTTTCAGCACCGGAGCCATCTTGTTCGTGATTGTTCCGCACACCATAATCATATCTGCCTGGCGCGGACTGGCACGGGCTACCTCAAACCCGAAGCGCGCCATATCGTAGCGGGCTGCACCGAGGGCCATGAATTCGATACCGCAACAGCTGGTTGCAAACGTAAGCGGCCACAGCGAATTGCTGCGTCCCCAATCGATGAAATCGTCCAAAACACCGATAGCCACATTAGCGCCGCCGGCATTAAGTTCCCGAACCAATTTCTCCAACGTTTCGTTGTCTGTAAACTCCTCATAAGGGATGGATTTTATTTTGGGTTTCTTCGTTACTTCCATTCCAACGCTCCTTTCCTCCAGGCATATGCAAGGCCCAGAACCAATATAATAAGGAAAAATAAAATACTGAAAAGTCCGGCAGCTCCCAGCTCGCGTGCTATGACTGCCCACGGAAACAGGAACACCGTCTCCACTTCAAACATCAGAAACAGGATGGCAAACAAGTAGTAACCTACCCGAAACTGCATCCATGATTTACCGCGGGTGGGAATACCACATTCGTACGGCTCCATTTTCTGCACATTGTACGAACGGGGGGCTATCGCATTGGACAATGCGATGACGATACCCACGAAAGCAATTGCCGTCAGCAAGACGGCCACCAACAAAGTAAAGTTCATAAATCCGATAAGATTTTAGATATATAAAATATAGATATACTGCACTAAAACAAGGATAAAGCGATAAGGCGACAAGGTGATAATGCTTTACCTTTTTTTTAAATGATAATCTTCCTTAACCCGATTATGTAATAATGCGGACCGGGCACGGTAAGACAGTGTACATTCGGCATACGGTCATAGCTTTGCGCACGCAGCAGTTGCTGCATACGGATAATATCAGTGCGCAACAGGGAGCTTTTGTTGTTTGGAACCTGCTGGCTTTCCACATGTTCCAGGCAAGAAGCGGCGGATGATGTATGTCTGTAATAATTATGAATGACCTGTTGGGCGGTAGGTGCCTGCGTCAAAATGCAACTCTCTGCTTTGCAACCGGCCGGAGCGCACAAAAAATCCGCAGCCTCTATTGCACCGTTGTGTAATAAAACCGCGAGTATGGCTATCATACAATATTTTATGCACTGTTTCATACCTCCCTATCTGTTTCAGGGCGCAAAGATATAACAAGTATCTCTCATTTTGCTATCTCTGCATAACAAAATAAGACTATTTTTACACTTTTTATCCTAAATCAATTCCGTTTCCAGAATTCCGGGGTGAACAAAAGTAAGACGGTGAACAATTCCAGACGTCCCAATAACATGAGGAATGACAGTAACCATTTGGCGGCATCGGGCAGGGCATTCCATGAATATGCCGGACCGGTGTCACCCAATCCGGG
>OHIK01000830.1_pt1 | contig 14527 bp, 7 predicted proteins | sample 1568241 | NCBI WGS metagenome assembly OHIK01 (sample SAMEA3879567, study PRJEB24766) | human gut metagenome | biome: human-associated habitat; feature: feces | place: USA | collected 1985/1987 | reverse complement strand
CAGCTGAGACAAAGAAAGCAATGAAACAGATTCTTTCCGATATTCAGGATGGTACATTCGCAAAAGACTTCTTACTTGATATGTCTGATGCAGGATCTCAGGTACACTTCAAAGCTATGAGAAAGCTTGCTTCTGAGCATCCATCAGAAAAAGTTGGTGCAGATATCCGTAAGCTGTATAGCTGGAGTGATGAAGATCAGCTCATCAACAACTAATTGAAATGTCACCTACATAGTTGCTGAATATTTTATAAAAATAGAAAGAAGGTTTTACTTCGGTAAGACCTTCTTTTTTTTGTTTACTTGTGTTATGATATTAAATAGTCTGCAATGCATTTGTAAATTCACTGCATGATTTAAAGTGCATTGTATAATGGCATATTGGAATAGGAAGCCATAAAACAGGGACATACTATATATGATTCTGAATAGTTGTAAATTATAAAAAGCAGGAGGAAGATAGCGAATGCTAAAAGAAACAGATTTTAAAAATTATTCCTTTATACAAAAGGAAAAAATAGAAGAGCTGAATGGATATGGCTATGTATTGGAACATAAGAAGACCGGGGCCAGAGTTCTTCTGGTAGAGAATGATGATACGAATAAGGTATTTAGTATTGCATTCCGTACTCCGCCGGCAGATGATACCGGAGTTGCTCATATTCTGGAACATTCCGTTTTATGTGGTTCAGATAAGTTTCCATCAAAAGATCCTTTTATTGAATTGGCAAAAGGATCGCTGAATACATTTTTAAATGCGATGACATATCCGGATAAGACGGTATATCCGATCGCAAGTTGTAATGAGCAGGATTATCATAATCTAATGCATGTTTATCTTGATGCAGTCTTTCATCCTAATATTTATAAGAGAGATGAGATTCTTAAACAGGAAGGCTGGCATTATGAGATTGCTGACAGAGATGACGAACTGAAATTTAATGGTGTTGTATATAATGAGATGAAGGGAGTATTTTCTTCGCCGGATGATGTTCTGGCAAGAAAGATTCAGGAAGCACTTTTAAAAGATACGCCATATGCATATGAGTCCGGTGGTGATCCGGATGCGATTCCTGAACTTACGAGAGAGAAGTTTTTAGATTTTCACAGTAAGTACTATCATCCATCGAACAGTTATATTTATCTTTACGGAAATGTTGATTTTGCAAAAGAACTGGAATTTATTGATGAAGAGTATTTAAGCCATTATGAAAAGAAAGTCGTTGATTCTGAAGTCGCATTACAGAAACCTTTCTTAACTCCGGAGACATTAAAAGATACCTACTCTGTTTCTGAAGAGGAAGAAGAGGGCGTGTATTTAAGTTATAATGTAGCTGCAGGGGACAGTTGCGATAATGAACGCGGACTTGCTATGCAGATTCTTGATTATGTACTCTTCACTATGCCTGGAGCACCGGTCAGAAAGAAGCTGATCGATGCTGGTCTTGGAAAAGATGTGGATAGTTATTATGATGGAGGAATTCAGCAGCCCTTATTTTCTATTATCGTAAAGAATGCCGGCAAAGGAAAGGAAAATCTGTTTATTCAGACCGTAGAGGAGGCCCTGAAGGAACAGGTGGAAAAAGGTCTTAATAAAAAGGCAATTTATTCTGCAATCAATAATTATGAATTTAAGTATAGAGAAGCTGATTTTGGACGTTTTCCTAAGGGATTGATCTATGGCCTCAATTTCTTAAACAGCTGGCTTTATGATGATGCCAAAGCGTTGGAGCTTGCGGATTCACTGACTCCACTTGCTACGTTAAAAGAAAAAGTAGATACGGGTTATTTTGAACAGCTTATTAAAGAGAGTTTTTTAGATAACACACATAAAGCATATGTATATCTGTATCCGGAAGAAGGCAAGAATGAACGTCTGGAAGAAGAATTAAAAGCGCAGCTTGCTAAGATGAAGAATAAATTAAATAGCAAGCAGTTAAATTATCTGATTGAAGATACGAAAAAGTTAAAAGAATTTCAGGAAACACCATCGACACAGGAAGAATTAGAAAAGATTCCTACTTTGAGCCTGAGTGACATCTCAAGAGAGGTGCGTCCATTTAAAAATAAAGAGATGGTGATTGGAGATACAACAGCGGTTGTACATGAATATCATACGAATGGAATTGTTTATTCAGATTTTTGTTTTGATATGTCAGAACTCCCTGAGGAATTGATTCCATACGCAACATTATTGACAGAGATTTATCGTTATGTAGATACAGAGCATTTTTCTTATAATGATCTGGCAACAGAGATTAATTTGAAAATCGGAGGGCTGTCATTCCAGACAGGTATGAATGTACTTGTATGGAAAAAAGATGGATATCGTCCTTATTTCAGTATCCAGATGAAGTGTATGGAAGAACAGGTTGCTGATGGAATGGCTTTGCTTAAAGAAGTTCTCCTGAATTCAAAAGTAGATGATAAGAAGCGTTTAAAAGAGATTATTTCTGAACTTCGGACAAAGATGGATACGAGAATTCCGGCATCAGGTCATGTTTATGCGGCTAATCGTGCACTTTCTTACGTTGACCCGATGATGAAATATAAAGATACAGCAGAAGGAATCGGTTTTTATGAATTTATAAAGAAGCTTGATAAGAACTTTGATAGTAATGCAGAACTTCTGGTTAAACAGCTGGTGAGAGCCCAGATGTGCATTTTCCGTAAAGAGAATCTGACGCTGTCTCTCACAGGAGAATTTAATTTTAAGTCTCTTCTTGAGGGGGAAATGTTACAGTTTAACCGTATGCTTTACGAGATGCCTTGTGTAAAAGCAGTTCCGACGTTCAATATGGAGAAAAAGAATGAAGGATTTAAAACAGCAAGTAAGGTACAGTATGTAGCAAGCGGTGGCTGCTTTGAAAAGGAAGGACAAGAGTATACCGGAGCACTAAAAGTGTTAAAAACAATTTTTTCCTATGATTATCTTTGGGTGAATGTCCGCGTAACAGGTGGGGCATATGGATGTATGTGCAGCTTTTCCAGAAATGGATACGGTTTCTTTACTTCCTATAGAGATCCGAATTTATCAGCGACTCTTAATGTATATAAAAAGGCAGCAGAGTATGTAAGGAATTTTGAAGCAGGACAGCGTGATATGACAAAATATATTATCGGAACGATTAGTGGAATCGATCAGCCATTAGAACCGGCTGCATTAGGAGATCGTTCTTTTCATGCATACCAGTCCGGTGTTACAGTAGAGATGATTCAAAAAGAGAGAAATCAGGTTCTTGATGCTACGGAAGAAACGATTCGTTCTCTTGCAGGTTATATTGAGACAATGATGGATGCAGGAACAGTATGTGCGATTGGTAATGATCGTAAATTAGAAGAAGAGAAAGAATTATTTAAGCAGGTAAGCAGTCTGACACAATAGAGAGGGAAAAAGGAAATATGAACAGAGTTTTTAAATCAGGATTTGTAACTATTATTGGCCGCCCAAATGTTGGAAAGTCTACGTTGATGAATCAGTTGATCGGCCAGAAGATCGCTATTACTTCGAGTAAGGCACAGACAACGAGAAACAGGATTCAAACGGTATATACAAGCGAGGAAGGCCAGATTGTCTTCCTTGATACACCAGGAATTAATAAAGCAAAGAATAAGCTGGGAGATTATATGCTTATGGCTGCGGAGCGCACATTGAATGAGGTTGATCTGATTTTATGGTTAGTCGAGCCGACAACGTTTATTGGCGGAGGAGAACAGTATATTATCGAGAAGCTTCAGAATGTAAAGACACCGATTTTCCTTGTTATCAACAAAACGGATATTGCTTCAGAGGAAGAAGTGTTAAAGGCGATTGTTGCATATAAAGATCAGTGTAATTTTGCAGAAATTATTCCGGTAAGTGCGTTAGAAGGGAATAATACCGACGATCTGGTACACTCTATCTTTAATTATCTTCCAGAAGGACCGATGTACTATGATGAAGATACGATTACTGACCAGCCGGAACGACAGATCGTTGCAGAACTTGTCAGAGAAAAAGCGCTTCGTTTGTTAAGCCAGGAGATTCCGCATGGTATCGCTGTCGTTATTGAGAGAATGAAGAATAGAAAAGGCAGAGATATTGTAGATATTGAGGCGGTTATTGTCTGTGAAAGGGAATCTCATAAGCGGATCATCATCGGGAAAAAAGGTTCCATGATTAAAGAAATCGGTACACAGGCAAGAGAAGAAATGGAGAACCTGCTTGATACGAAGGTAAACTTAAAACTTTGGGTAAAGGTTAGAAAAGACTGGAGAGACAGTGATATCCTTCTTAAAAACTATGGATATAATAAGAAAGAACTGTAAAAGGCAGCGATGAGTGAACAGACGAAGGTGACAGGAATCATTCTGTCAGTTTACCCTGTTGGGGAGAATGACAGACGCCTTACGATTCTTACAAAGGAAAGAGGAAAGTTACAGGTATTTGCCAGAGGAAGTCGAAGACCAAAGCATCCGTTGTTTGGTGTAACACAGCCGCTTATATATTGTGAATTTATGGTTACAGATACAAGGAATTATACATATTTAAATTCTGCGGAATGTAAAGATTATTTTCATTTTTTAAAAGATAATTTAGAGGATATTTATTATAGTTCCTATTTTGCAGAAGTAGCAGAATATTTTACAATGGAAGGTCAGGATGAGAGAAATATACTGAATCTTTTATTTGTGACTTTCCTTGCAATGAAAAAGAAACTGATACCATTATCTTTGATACGAAGAATTTATGAATTAAAGATATTACAGTTTGCCGGATTTGGTCTTCAATGTTTTCAATGCGTTCACTGTGGAAATGATGAGAATCTGATCCGAATCTCATTTGAAGATGGAGGAATGCTTTGCAGCACGTGTGCAGCAAAAGGACAGGGAAGAGAAGTTTCTTCTTCTGTGCTTTATGTTTTACAATATGTATCCTCTGTTCCTTTGAATCAGCTCTATTCTTTTGCCTTGAAGGAAACGATCGAAAAAGAATTTGAGTGGGTAGTGAATCGCTATTTTACAGTTCATGTTGAACATAAATTTAAGGCGGCAGAAATGCTTGCTATAGTATAAGATCTATTCCTTAGACAGGAAGGTTCTGTCATTTTTAAAGTAATCTTTTTTATGTCTGACAAAAAGGACTTGCATTGGCAGAAGAGACAGGGTAGAATAAAAGACGAGAATATATCGAATAAAGAAAATGAGGTAGAAATCATGGAAAAAACAATGGACAAGATTATTGCAGTTGCAAAAGCGAGAGGATTTGTATACCAGGGTTCTGAAATTTATGGCGGTCTGGCGAATACATGGGACTACGGAAATCTTGGCGTAGAATTAAAGAATAATGTTAAAAAAGCCTGGTGGAAGAAGTTCATTCAGGAAAGCCCTTATAACGTAGGTGTTGACTGTGCGATTCTGATGAATCCACAGACATGGGTTGCTTCCGGCCATCTCGGAGGATTCTCTGATCCGTTAATGGACTGTAAGGAGTGTAAAGAAAGATTTCGTGCAGATAAGATTATCGAAGACTTTGCACAGGAACATGATATTGAATTAGAATCTTCTGTAGATGGATGGTCTCAGGAGAAGATGAAAGCGTTTATAGATGATAATAATGTACCATGTCCAAGCTGTGGAAAGCATAATTTTACAGATATCAGACAGTTTAATCTGATGTTTAAGACATTCCAGGGGGTTACTGAAGATGCAAAAAATACCGTATATTTAAGACCTGAAACAGCTCAGGGTATTTTTGTCAACTTTAAAAATGTACAGAGAACTTCCCGCAAGAAGATTCCCTTCGGTATCGGACAGATCGGTAAGTCCTTCCGTAACGAGATCACACCCGGCAATTTCACTTTCCGTACCAGAGAGTTTGAACAGATGGAGCTGGAGTTCTTCTGCGAGCCCGGCACCGATATGGAGTGGTTCCAGTACTGGAGAGGCTTCTGCCGTGACTGGCTGCTGTCTCTTGGCATCAAGGAAGACGAGATGAGACTTCGTGATCACTCTCCTGAGGAACTGTGCTTCTACAGTAAGGGAACCACCGATATTGAGTTCCTGTTCCCCTTCGGATGGGGCGAACTGTGGGGTATTGCGGACAGAACCGATTATGATCTGACCCAGCATGCCAATACCTCCGGCGAGGATATGACTTACTTCGATGATGAGAAGAAGGAAAAATACATCCCTTACGTTATTGAGCCTTCTCTTGGTGCAGACAGAGTGGTTCTGGCATTCCTGTGTGCAGCTTACGACGAGGAAGAGTTAGAGGGCGGCGATGTTCGTACTGTGCTTCATTTCCATCCCGCACTGGCACCGGTAAAGATCGGTGTGCTGCCTCTGTCCAAGAAACTGAACGAGGGTGCGGAGAAGATCTACGCAGAGCTTTCCAAGAAATACAACTGCGAATTTGATGACAGAGGAAACATTGGTAAGAGATATCGTCGTCAGGACGAGATCGGAACTCCTTTCTGCGTAACTTACGATTTTGATTCCGAGACAGATGGCTGCGTTACCGTACGTTTCCGTGATTCCATGGAGCAGGAGCGTGTTGCTATCAAAGATCTGGATGCTTACTTTGCAGATAAGTTTACATTCTAAGATCACTATTCAGGAGCAGAAAGATTTTTCTGCTCCTTTTCAATATCTTTTTCTATTGGTACGAAAACTTTGATACTTACAGTGGAGGGGACAGCGTGGAACCGATCGAAGTGTTTCAGATTCTGGGAATCGAACAGACAAAAGACGAAAGGGCACTGAAGAATGCCTATCGTGACAAGCTGACGGTAACGAATCCGGAGGATGATCCGGAAGGCTTCAAGCGACTGCGGATGGCTTATGAGGAGGCCTGCCGCTATGCCGGAACGCCGGATGCAGAAGAGAACGAGGAGGCGGAACCGACGCTGGAGGACGATACTCCGGCTGGACAGTGGGTACGTGGTGTTCGGAAGGTCTATGAGAATATTACGGACCGCTGTGATGTGGAAAAATGGAAAGCGCTTTTTGAGGCGGATGACTTTCTTTCTCTGGAGGAAGAGGAAAACTGCACCACTTATCTGCTTCGTTTTCTGATGGAACATTATAAGCTGCCGACCGCAATCTGGAAGCTTCTGGATGAGAAAATCCACATTGTACAGAATGCGGGGGCCTTCAGAGAGCGCTTTCCGGCACAGTTTGTAAGCTATATGGTACATAAGTGCGAATCCGGGGAAGAAGTGGATTTTTCCGAGTTCCGTGGTGCGGAAGATGCGGATTACGATCAGTTTCTGCAATATTATGACAGAGCTTATCAGGCGCTGCAGGAGAAAAAATTACAGGAAGCGGAGCAGATGATCGGATGTGGGGATGCTCTGGGGATTACCCACCCTGTTATGGAAATCTGCCGTGCGTCCCTCTATGAAGGAAAGGGACAGACCGCAGAAGCCATTACTTTGTTAAAGAAACTGTCTGCAAAATATCCGGAGGATGATCTGATCGCTTACAATACGGCGGAAATACTGTGGAGAAATGAAGGGCGCGTAGAAGCGTCTGCTATTTATGAGAGTCTTCGGGAGAAGCTGCCGAAACACTACATGGCGAACCTGCGTCTGACGGACTGGTATTATGAGCAGGGGAACTATAAAGAGGCAAAAAAATGTGCGGAAGAGATTCTTTCCGTAGGCGGAGACGACACATTTCTGGAGACACTGCAGAAGATCAACACCGAACTGGAACGGGAAATGAAACGGGAATATGCGCAGAACCATGATCCCGGTCTGGGACTGGATCTGGGCTGGTGTTATCTGCAGGATGGCAGGACCGATCTGGGAATCCGCACGGTCAGGGAGCTGGAAGCAAAAGTTCCTGCGGACAGGCGTGAGGAATATCTGGGACTTATGACAAAACTGCTGGCAGAAGCGGCAGAATATGAGAAGGCAATTTCCACGGCAGCCAAATGGGAAGAAAGCCTGGAGAAAAAGATCCTCCGGGATACGGATGCCGAAGAGGAGGAAAAAGACAGAGACCGGATCCGACAGTCACATATGATCCGGATGCAGTGCTATCGGGCTTATGGCTATGTACAGCCGGAAAAATTCGCCGAAGCCATTGCGGAAGCGGAAAAAGCCGAGACCGGAACACCGAAGGATATCGGTATGCTGATCGAAAAGGCACAGATCTATGTGGAGATGGAAGAGTATGAACGCTGTGCGGAGATATCCCAGAAACTGATCGGGGATTATCAGGTTTACGCTGCATATGCCAACGAACTGGAAGCGGCGAAGAGGCAGTGGAATGCAGCGGGGGTGATCCAGAACGGCAGAGCCTGTCTAAATTATTTTCCAACCTATGTCAAGGCCTATGAAATGATGGCAAAGGTGTACATGGATCTGACACATCCGGAGGAACTGAAGGAACTGTTACAACAGGCGAAGGATAATAATGTCAAAAGTGTGATCCTGGATGCCTATGAATGGCAGCTGACCAATACGGGGCTTCCCCAGGAACAGATGAACGACGCCATAGATAAATTCCGGAAGGAATATCTGAGCAAACTGGAAGCGGGCAAGACCATATTTTACCGGAGAGGACTTCCGATCATTACGGAATATCTGTATGCCTACCCTTGTGAATTTTTACTGGTGGAGCGGGGAGATTTTCATAATGCGGCGGGCTGTCTGGAGGCGGCAAAAGCGGATTATGAAAAGGCGCTTTCCACGAACCCGGCCAATCCTTTTGCCTGGAAGGGACTGGCACGGATCCACAGATGCCGCGGCAAATACGATGAAGCCATGATCTGCCTGAGAAAATGTGTATTTTTCTATGAAAAGAGCGGAACACAGAATCATGCCTGGCCGGAACTGATTGCGGAACAGGCAGAAATTTATTTTTTGCTGGGTAATACGGAAATGGCGGAACAGTTTTACCGGAGATACCGTGAGATGACGGGAAGTGCCGGAGACCGGGACCGGAACCGTATGAGGGATTTCGCCAGATGTCTGGCCTGCAATGACAAGACTACGGAGGGATTAAAAGTTCTGGAGAAGGCATTCGTCAATGTACTGGATGCGGCAGGAGAAAAGCTGGATCTGTGTGTCTGGTGCGGGGAAAAGACGATCGCCGGAAATATTCTGACATCGTGGCCGGAGAAGATCGAACTGCTTGGGAAAAATACCGGGAATACCCAGGAGTATTTCGAAGATTACTTTTTCCATCTGGGATGGTATGGGCTGATCTGTGGTTCCGGAAAAGTGGCCATCAAGAATATGGATAAGGCACTGATCTTCAATAAGGAGGATCTCAGCAAAAAGGATGACATTGCGGACCTGATTCTGGCATGCATCCTGTACGGAGATAAGAAGAAAGGTGCTGACTATGCACAGGCGCTGAAAGCCTGCATGGAAAGAGAAGATAAAAGCGGCAAGGATGTGTATCTGAAATATCCGAAGCTTCGGATCGTACACGAATATCTGGCGGGATATTATACGGCCACCGATGAGGAACAGGATACGCTCCTGCAACTGGACAAAGACTGTTCCTTCTGCCATGGCTGTGTACATCCCGTCTGCGAGGAACTGGAGATGGTACGGATACTGCAGATGCTGAAAAAGGGCCGGGAGAAAGAAGCACTGGAGCGGCTGAAAGAGCAGATGCAGGAACATCCCGGAATGGGATTGCAGGCCATCTGGCACCGGTATCATTCGGAACAGGTGACGAAGGATACGGATCCTGCCGTAGCCGCTTTTCACAAGGAAAAGCCGCAGCCGGAGAAACGGGGATTCTGGCAGAGGCTGTTCGGGAAGAAGTAAAAAATTAAAATGAAGAGAGAAGAAAACATATGATAGTCGGAATCGATTTGGGAACCACCAACAGTCTGGTGGCAGCATTTACGGAGGAAGGACCTGTGATCATCCCCAACCGTCTGGGAAAACATCTGACCCCCTCTGTGGTCAGCGTGGATGAGAACGGCAATGTCTATGTGGGGGAGACGGCACAGGAACGCAGAAACCTCTATCCCGACAGTGTGGCGCAGGCATTTAAGCGCAGCATGGGAACGGATCGCACTTATGACCTGTCCGGCAAAAAGTTCCGCCCAGAAGAATTGTCCAGCATGATCCTGCGTTATCTGAAAGAAGATGCGGAAGCCTATCTGGGGGAAGAAGTCACAGAGGCCGTGATCAGTGTACCGGCCTATTTTGACGACAAGAGAAGAAAAGCCACCAAGCGGGCCGGAGAACTGGCCGGGCTGAAGGTGGAGCGTATGATCTCGGAGCCTACTGCAGCGGCGGTGGCCTACGGCCTGTACGAAAAAGAAAAAGACACCAGATTTCTGGTATTTGACCTGGGCGGCGGAACTTTTGATGTCTCCATTCTGGAGCTGTATCACAATATTCTGGAGGTGCGGGCGGTAGCCGGAGACAATTATCTTGGCGGTGAAGATTTCACGGAAGTGATGTCGAAGCTTTTTCTGCAAAAGACAGGACTGCATTATAAGGATCTGTCGGAGAAAGAACAGGTGCGTCTCTATAAAAAGGCAGAAGAAGCCAAGCGGGGAATCAGTGATCAGACTGCGGTGACCATGGAACTTATGCTGGGTGAAGAGAACAAAACGGCAGAGATCACCTTAAAAGAATATGAGGAAGAGTGCGAAGAACTGCTAATGAAGATCAGGGAACCGGTGAAGAAGAGTCTGGCGGATGCAGGACTGAAGCTGTCGGACATCGATGAGGTATTGCTGATCGGTGGAGCCACCAGACTGTCGGTGGTCAGGGATTTCCTGATCAGGCTGTTCCGCAAATTCCCGGATACAAGACTGAACCCGGACGAAGCCGTGGCACTGGGCGCGGCGATCCAGGCGGCCATGAAGGAACGCCGGGAGGAGGTAAAGGAAGTCATTCTGACGGATGTATGCTCCTTTACATTGGGAACGGAAGTCGTGGTGGAATACGAGGAAGGCAAATTTGAAGACGGCCGTTTCTGTCCCATCATTGAGCGCAACACCGTGATCCCCGCCAGTCATACGGAGCGGTTGTACACTGTCAGAGACAATCAGGACAAGGTGCGCGTCCGGGTACTGCAGGGAGAGAGCCGTTTCGCCAGAAATAATCTGTTTCTGGGAGAACTGAACATTGATGTTCCCAAGGGGCCCAGAGGCAGTGAAGCCGTGGATGTGACTTACACCTATGACATCAATTCCCTGCTGGAAGTGGAAGTCAAGGTGGTATCCACCGGACTGACCCAGAAAATGATCATCAAGGGACAGGACAACCAGATGACGGATGATGAGATCCAGAAGCGAATGGAAGAATTGTCCTACCTGAAGATCCAGCCCAGAGACCTGGAGGAGAACCGTCTGGTGCTTCTCAGAGCGGAGCGGATGTATGAGGAAGCACTGGGAGACCGGAGAAAAGAACTGGATCGTTATATCACTGTTTTCGAGGCTGCATTGAAAAAGGGCATAAAAGAGGAGATCGAGGAGGCCAGAGAGGCATTGAACGAGATCCTGGAAGACGAGGATGAGTGATGTTTTATCCTTGACGCGGCGAAACGATAACATTATAATGTAGAAATGTAGGTTTATTTTCCGAAAGGTGTAATTTTTAGACAAGGAGACCGAGAGAATGAGACAATTCACTTCTGATGAGCTGAGAAAAGCTTGGAAACAATTTTATATAGACCGTGGCCATGTGGATGTGGGAGCAGTATCCCTGGTATCTGACGGATCCACCGGTGTTATGTTCAACGTAGCGGGCATGCAGCCTCTGATGCCTTATCTGCTGGGACAGAAGCACCCTCTGGGTACCAGACTCTGCAATGTGCAGGGCTGCGTTCGTACCAACGATATCGATTCCGTAGGTGACAAGAGCCATGTGACTTTCTTCGAGATGATGGGAAGCTGGAGCCTGGGAGATTATTTCAAGAAAGAGCGTTGCCAGTGGAGTTTCGAACTACTGACACAGGTATTCGGATTTGATGCCGACCATCTGGCTGCTACTGTATTTGCCGGTGACGAGAATGCACCCAGAGATGAGGAAGGCGCACACTACCGTATCGCTTCCGGTTTCAAGAAGGAGAATGTATATTATCTGCCTGCCGATGACAACTGGTGGGGACTGGAATACGGCCCCTGCGGTCCCGACAGTGAGATGTTCTATATTGCAGACAGACCGGACTGCGGACCGAACTGCGGACCCGGCTGTGACTGCGGTAAATACACGGAGCTGGGTAATGATGTATTTATGCAGTATGAGAAGCATCATGACGGTCATCTGACCCCCTTAAAGCAGAAGAACGTGGATACCGGTTGGGGTCTGGAGCGTATTCTGGCCTTTTTAAACGGTACCAGAGATGTATACCAGACAGACCTGTTTGCCCCGGTGATCGCTTACATTGAAGAGGCTTCCGGTGTGAAATACAATGCGGATGAAAAGCTGACCAGATCCATGCGTATTCTGGCAGACCATCTGCGTACCAGTGTAATGCTGATCGGTGACGAAGCAAAGCTGCTTCCTTCCAATACCGGTGCCGGTTATATTCTCCGTCGTCTGATCCGTCGTTCGGTAAGACACGGACGTACCCTGAATATGACTACAGAGCAGCTGCTGCACATTGCTGCCATGTACATTGATGAGATCTATGCAGAAAGTTATCCTCTGATGAAAAAGAACAGAGAGTTCATTCTGAGCGAACTGCAGAAGGAGATCGCCCGCTTCGAGAGCACTCTGGAGAACGGCATGAAGGAACTGCAGAAGATTCTGGAGCAGAAGAGAAGTGAAGGTAAAAAGGAGATCGACGGCAAGTCCGCATTCTACTTATATGATACCTTCGGATTCCCTCTGGAGCTGACTGTAGAGCTGGCACAGGAAGAGAATCTGACCGTAGATGAGGAAGGCTTTGCCGCTGCCATGGAAGAGCAGAAGCAGAAGGCAAGAGAAGGACAGAACTTCTCCCAGAAGATTACCACCGCAGCAGGTGTATTCGATGGACTGGATGACAAGATCACCAGCGAATTTGTAGGTTATGATGCGCTGACCGCAGAAGGAAAGGTAGTAGCACTGGCCACCGAGACTGAACTGGTAAACACTTTAAAGATAGGTGAGACCGGTACACTGATCACCGATGTGACTCCGTTCTATGCTACCATGGGCGGACAGAAGGGTGACTTTGGTGTGATCCGCACCGAAAACGGTACTTTTGAAGTGACTGAGACCGTGAAGATCGCAGGCGGACGCATCGGACATGTGGGTAAGGTCGTATCCGGAACAGTTACTGTGGGAGACAAGGCAGAGCTGGCAGTGGATACCGACAACAGAAAGAGCGTATGTAAGAACCATTCCGCAACCCATCTGTTACAGAAGGCACTGCAGATCGTACTGGGTGATCATGTAGAACAGCAGGGTTCTTACCAGGACGGCGCAAGAACCCGTTTTGACTTCAGCCACGGACAGGCTATGACTGCAGAAGAGATCGCTAAAGTAGAGGCTCTGGTCAACGAGAAGATCGCAGAGGATATTGCAGTTGTTACCGATATCATGAGCATCGAGGATGCGAAGAAGAGCGGAGCTATGGCTCTGTTCGGAGAAAAATACGGCGATACTGTCCGCGTGGTATCCATGGGAGACTTCTCGAAGGAACTGTGTGGTGGTACTCATGTAAAGCATACCGGTGAGATCGGTTACTTCAAGATCCTGTCCGAGAGCGGTGTCGCTGCCGGCGTCAGAAGAATCGAAGCACTGACCGGTGCCAACGTGATGGCATACTATCAGGCTATGGAAGAGAACTTCAATAAGGCAGCCGCAGCCGCAAAGGCAGCTCCGGCAGCCCTGACCGAGAAGATCCAGCATATGCAGGCAGAACTGAAGGCTCTGAATGCTGAGAACGAATCCCTGAAAGCCAAGATGGCACAGTCCGCACTGGGCAATGTCATGGATCAGGCAGTGGAAGTCAAGGGAACAAAGCTTCTGGCAACCAGCGTAGACGGTGTGGATATGAATGGCTTGCGAGACCTGGGCGACCAGCTCAAGGATAAGCTTGGCGAAGGCGTTGTCGTACTGCTCTCTGCACAGGATGGCAAGGTCAATATGATCGCCATGGCAACAGACGGTGCTGTAAAGGCCGGTGCCCATGCAGGCAACCTGATCAAGGGAATTGCCGCACTGGTTGGCGGTGGCGGCGGCGGACGTCCGAACATGGCGCAGGCCGGCGGTAAGAATCCCGCAGGCATTCCCGCAGCGATCGCGGAAGCGTCCAAAGTACTGGAGGGTCAGCTCGCATAATGGAACGAGAGAATCTGAAATCCCGTTTAGGCTTTATATTGCTGTCTGCCGGCTGTGCCATTGGTATCGGCAATGTATGGAAGTTCCCGTACATGGCCGGCCAGGGCGGCGGTGGCGCATTTGTATTGTTTTATCTGATCTTCCTGGTGATCCTTGGTCTGCCGATTATGACCATGGAGTTCGCTGTGGGAAGAGCAAGTAAGAAAAGTCCCGTAAAGGCTTACCAGGCACTGGAGAAGCCGGGACAGAAGTGGCATATTCATGGTTACATTACACTAATCGGCTGCTATT
>OHIK01000826.1_pt1 | contig 14666 bp, 18 predicted proteins | sample 1568241 | NCBI WGS metagenome assembly OHIK01 (sample SAMEA3879567, study PRJEB24766) | human gut metagenome | biome: human-associated habitat; feature: feces | place: USA | collected 1985/1987 | reverse complement strand
GATGCTCTTCTTCCATACCATAGTCACATTGATACAGATACAACCGTTGAGGTGATCAATACGCTGCTGGAACTGTCAGAAAGCGGAGAAACGTTATTTTATGATATCTATACAGATGTAGAAAAGGAGGAAGACATAAGTAAGGAAAATACAGGAATGTTTTTCTTCAAAGGCGAAGAAGGTGCACCGTTTGCTATAATCAGTGCTGGAGGTGGTTTTGCTTACGTAGGTTCTATACATGAAAGTTTGCCACATGCTTTGGAGTTAAGCAAAAATGGTTATAATGCTTTTGTTTTGCAATACAGAACAGGTGGGGCAGATATGGCTTGTGAAGATTTGGCGATGGCTATTTCTTTTGTATTTGAAAACGCGGATATGCTTGGTGTAAGTACAGAAGGATACTCTCTTTGGGGAGGTTCCGCAGGGGCAAGGATGGCAGCGTATCTGGGATCTTATGGTCCGGCAGCTTTTGGTGGCAACAGCTTTCCACGACCTGCAGCGGTAATCATGCAGTACACAGGACATTCTGATTATACGGAAAATGATCCACCGACATATGCCTGTGTAGGTGAAAATGATGGTATAGCTAATTGGCATAGAATGGAATGCCGCATACGTGCGCTGGATCGTCTGGGGATTGATACGGAATTTCATCATTATCCAAATCTGGGACATGGATTTGGTTTGGGCATAGGTACCTCGGCGGAAGGCTGGATTGATGATGCCATAGCCTTTTGGGAAAGGCATATGGAGTGACGCTGTGAATTTTAAACATTTTTATCTGTGTTGAATCAAAAAGGGGGTTATTTCGATGAATAATTTTATATTTGAAAACGCAACAAAAGTATATTTTGGAAAGGGTTGTGTGAAAGAGTATTTATGTTGTTGTCTGAAGCCATATGGCAATAGAGTGATGGTTGCTTACGGCGGTGGTTCTATCAAAAAGAACGGTATCTATGAGGAAGTGATCTCTTTACTGCAAGGCATGGGAAAACAGGTTACAGAATTTTCGGGCATTATGCCGAATCCAACTTATCAGAAGGTTTTGGAAGGTGCAAAAATGGCAAAAGAAAACCATATTGATGTGATTCTTGGTATCGGCGGCGGCTCTGTTATGGATTGCTGTAAAGCAGTTTCTATGGCTGCTGTTTATGAAGGGGACATCTGGGCTGATTTTTGGGAAAGAGCAGGTATAGTCGATTTTGAGCCTTTGCCATTAGGGGTAATTGTGACTGCTGCAGGCACAGGCAGTGAGTGTAATGGTGGTGCTGTGATTACCAACGAGGAGAAAAAAGTGAAAACAGGCAGAGATTATCCAAAATGCAATCCGAGATTTGCATTGATGGATCCAGTATATACATATAGTCTGCCAATGAAACAACTGGTTTCTGGAGGATTTGATATCTTGTCCCATATTATGGAAACATATTTCAGTGAACCAAATGAAGACAACGTCTCTGACAACATTTCAGAAGGACTTATGAGAAGTGTAATTTTCAATTTGCGCAGCGCTGTAAAAAATCCGCAGGACTATACCGCAAGAAGCAATCTTTTATAGGCATCTACAATGGCTGAAAACAGGATCATCAAGCTGGGAAAGAAATGTGATTTCCAGTGCCATCAGATGGAGCATCAGCTGGGGGCATATACAGACTGCAATCATGGTTTTGGCTTGGCAGTGCTGCATCCAGTGTACTATAAACACATTTATTCTTACGGTTTGCCCAAATTTGTAAGATTTGCGGAAAACGTATGGGGGATTGAAAGAAATGGAAGAAGTGACCATGAGCTGGCAAGAGAAGGAATTCAGGCGCTGGCTGATTTTATGAAAGAACTTGGATTGCCTGCAACATTGCGTGAAATTGGAGTGAACGATAAAACAGAACTGAAGGTAATTGCAGATTCTTGTAATATCTCACAAGGAAGCTATAAAAAAATGACACATGAAGAGATTCTGGAAATTTTCAATGAATGTTATGAGTAAAAGGAGGTTTTTAAATTGAGCAAAAAAATATTGGCAATAGAAGGCAGTCCAAGAAAAGGAGGTAATTCAGATTTATTGTGCGACGCCTTTTTGAAAGGAGCTTCTGACAGCGGAAACGAAACAGAGAAAATATATATTCAGGACTTGAATTTACAGCCTTGTATGGCATGCTATGGATGCCGTGGCACGGAAAAATGTGTACAGAAAGATGGCATGCCGCAGGTTCTGGAAAAAATGATGGCGGCAGATGTGATTCTTCTTGCAACACCGGTATATTTTTATTCCCTGTCAGGTCAAATGAAAGTATTTATAGACAGGTGTTTACCAAAATATGAAAAGATAAGACGAAAAGACTTCTATTTTGCGGCAACTGCTGCGGATGATAATGTACAGCTTACACGTACGTTTGATGCGCTGGCTGGATTTACAGATTGCTTGCCTTGGTCAAATGTAAAAGGGAAGATTTACGGCGGCCGATTTTATGAAAAAGGCGCAATCAAAGGCAGCAGGGCAGAACAGGAAGCGTATGAAATGGGAAGGAAGGCTTAATATGAAGCATCGGATGTTGGGAAAGAATCTGGAGGTTTCAGCTGTAGGGCTGGGATGTATGGGATTTAGTCATGCTTATGGTGCACCCATGGAGAAAAAAGAAGCGGTTCAAGCTATTCGGGCGGCATATGAAATGGGATATACATTTTTTGATACAGCAGAAGTTTATGGTACGCAGGAAAATCCACACGAAAATGAGCTGCTGGTAGGGGAGGCACTGAAGCCATATCGAGATCGTGTGAAAATCGCAACCAAGTTTGGAATAGGTTTTGACAAAGCTGATGGAAAAGTAAATCATGCCCTTATTCCAGATGCAAGACCGGAAGTGATACGTAAATCCGTAGAATGCTCTTTGAAGCGTTTGAAAACAGATTATATAGATTTATATTTCCAGCACCGCATAGATCCCGCTATTCCGCCGGAAACAGTAGCTGAAGTGATGAAGGAACTGATTGATGAAGGAAAAATCCTTCATTGGGGCATATCGGAAGCCAATGAGGATTATCTGCGCCGTGCGGATGCCATTTGTAAGGTAACGGCTGTGGAAAACAGATATTCTATGATGGCAAGAGCGTATGAAACGTTGTTTCCTGTTTTGGAAGAGCTGAATGTAGGGTTAGTGGCTTTTTCTCCTATGGCAAACGGTTTTCTCACTGGAAAATATGGTGCTGACTGTGTATTTGATCCCCGATATGACTATCGCAGCATTATGCCGCAATTTTCAAAAGAAGCACAGGAGAAAAATGGAGAACTTCTCTCATTGCTGCATGACATTGCAGAGAAAAAACAGGCGACACAGACACAAATTTCTCTTGCATGGATGCTGTGCAAAAAGCCTTATATTGTGCCAATTCCAGGCACAAGAAAAGTGGAACGCATGGAAGAAAATTTATTATCCGCTGAAGTGATACTTTCTGAAAAAGAAGTAAATGAAATTGATCATGCACTTGAAAATATGACGATGTCCGAAGTCTTTGGAGGCTCCAAGATGAAAAAGAATTCGTTATAACCTTAAGGTTTTCACTGCATAACAAAGGGAGACTTCTGTACGTGGACGATTGTATTTAAAATATAAGTGAAAACAGTAATGGACAATAAAAAGGAGTGAATGCTTATGATGGAATATGCAGTTTTAAATAACGGCATTAAAATGCCAATGGCAGGCATTGGTACGTTTTTATTAACACCGGACGAAGCAGAAAAATCTGTTCTTTACGCATTGGAAAATGGGTGCCGACTGATTGATACTGCAAATGCTTATGTAAATGAAAAGGCAGTTGGACGTGCCATGAAAAAATCTGGAATAGACAGAAAAGAGATTTTTTTGGAAACAAAATTGTGGCCGTCATTCTATGAAAAGGCAGATGCTGTAGAAAAAACGCTGGAAAGACTGGACACAGACTATATCGATTTGTTTCTGATCCACCAGCCGGCAGGCAACTATGTTGCCGGTTACCAGCAGATGGAAAGGGCATATCAGGAAGGAAAGGTAAAAGCCATTGGTCTTTCCAATTTCAATAAAGAACAGATACAGGAAATTTTACGTATCTGCAAAATCAGACCTACTGTATTGCAGACAGAATTGCATCCATATTCTCAGGAAAAAGAACTGAAAGCGTTCTTGGAAGAGGAAAAAATGATTCCGCAGGCATGGCTCCTGAAGTTAACAGTGAAGATTATCAGGCGTTGTTGGACAAAAATATTCCCATTGCATTCTATTATGGAGATTACATTGGTGAAGAATATACGGATGTTCCGGCGGCATCTATGTGGGCAATGATGGCTTCCACAGCAGATACATTTCACGAAGCCTACACAGCGGCAGGTGGAAACAGTACTGTGATACATCTGCCTGATGAAGGAATTACCGGAAACGACCATTTTATGTTTCAGGATCTGAATAACGATGTGATTGCGGAGCATGTGGAAAATTGGATTCAGGAAAACTTGAACGAAAATGCTTGATTTTCAGGAAGAGAAAGGTTGATGACAAATGAAACGGATTTTTACAATGCTGCTTGCTTTGGGTATGATGGCAGCTGTAGTTGGATGCAGTGCCAGCCAGGAGGAACAGCAGAATCAGAATAACGTCAGTGCGCAGGAAGATACACAGACAGAAGAAACGAATACAGAAGAAACTGACACAGCAGAATCAGAAGGAAAAACCTTGGTTGCATATTATTCTGCTACAGGAAATACCAAAGCAGTGGCAGAAATGATTGCAGAAGCATTGGGCGCGGACACTTTTGAAATTACACCTGCTGAGCCATATACTTCAGAAGATTTGAATTGGACAGATGATTCCAGCCGCGTCAGTCAGGAATACAGCGATCCAAGTTTAAGAACAGTTGAACTGACAGCAGATACAGTGGAAAATTGGGAGTCTTATGACACAGTGTTTATTGGCTATCCCATCTGGTGGGGGATTGCCGCTTGGTCAGTAAGCAGTTTTGTTGCGGCAAATGATTTTGCAGGCAAGACAGTCATTCCGTTTTGCACATCATCCTCTTCTGGTTTAGGTGAAAGCGGTGAACTTCTTGCGGAACTTGCCGGCACTGGAAACTGGCAGCAAGGGCAGCGTTTTAGAAGCAGTGCAGATGCAGAAGAAGTTTTAGGATGGGTAAATTCTTTGGATTTTTGAATTCACTTGAAAATGAAGTGGATTTTTGAGCGTGCATAACGTTATTACTTATTGCAAAATTAGAGCTGGATACCAATATTATTGTAGATGTGGAAAGGAATATTGCAGCATGGGTTGCAAATATTGGTCGAAGAAAGAAGGTTTTGAAAATGAAAGTATTGTTGGTAAATGGAAGTCCCCATCAAAAAGGCTGTACGTATACAGCTCTTTGTGAAGTATCTGAATCTTTGAATCAAAATGGCATCGATACAGATGTATTTTGGATCGGCAATAAACCAATTTCTGGCTGCATTGCCTGCAAAACATGTGTTAAAAATAATCGGTGTGTATTTCATGATACCGTAAATGAGTTTTTGGATATTGCAGGTGATTATGATGGTTTTGTATTTGGTACGCCTGTGCATTGGGGAGCTGCTTCAGGAGCATTAACCTCATTTTTGGACAGAGTATTTTACGCAGATTTTTGCGGCGGAGGGAATCGTTTTCTTTTAAAACCGGCTGCAACCGTTATTTCAGCAAGAAGGGCAGGGACAACTGCTACATGGGATCAGATTAATAAATATTTTGGGCTGATGCAAATGCCAATCATCACTTCTCGTTATTGGAATATGGTTCATGGGACATGTCCAGAAGAAGTAAAAAAAGATGAAGAAGGCATGCAGGTTATGCGTATTCTTGGAAAAAATATGGCGTATTTTTTGAAATGTAAAGAATCTGCCAAAAAAGCAGGTATCGCTGCACCGGAGCAGGAAAATATTACATTTACGAATTTTATTCGATGATAAAATCAATCAGAAGCGGCGCTTACAATTTTTGTTGGCGCTGCTTCTATCTAATATAGCGGGGGAGAGCAATGAATACGAAAATGATTTTCAAAATTTGTGTTGATTTTGCCATGACAGTTATATTAGTGTTGCTGATGGCGTTTGAAATGATAGGAAGAAGCATGCATGAATGGCTTGGAGCAGTCATGTTTTTGCTTTTTATGATTCATCATTACTTTAATTTGTATTTGGATAAAAAATACCTCAAAAGGAAAATATACAATGCAAAGAAAAGTACAAAATGTACTTGATTTATTCATTTTTCTTACAGCACTAGGTTCTATGATCAGTGGGATTGCTCTTTCTGAAATTGTTTTTTCTTTTGTACCAATTACAGGAGGGATTGAATTTTTCCGAATTATGCATATGCTGTCTGCTTACTGGGGATGCGTTTTGATATCTATACATATTGGCTGTCATTTGTCTATTTTTTCTTCTATGGTTAAGAAAATAAATTTCTTTTCATTAGAAAATAAATTTTTGAGAATTTTGGCATTTGTTTCAGCAATATATGGAGCATTTGCGTTTTTCAAACGAGGACTTATAAACTATATGTTTTTAAGAACACATTTCGTTATGTTTGATTTTGATGAACCAGTTATATTCTTTCTAACGGATTATGTGATGATATTATGTTTTTTTGCATATACAGGGCACAAAATTATGAAAAAATTTAAACGAATATAGGTTTAATTAGAATAAGATGATTTATGTTTCAATCGATTTTTAACTGATACAAAGATTTTGAACGTTTATGTAGCACATCTGTTCTGAAAGTGTTCTGTTTTTTGTTTAATTGCCCTTTGACTGAAATTTGCAGACAAAAAACAAATGCAAGCTAGAAAAATCATTGTTTGTTTAAGTTGGCAGATAGACCTATGGGAGTAAATCAAGAGGTATATTACGAAATGATTCATTAAGAGAGTGGTCTTTATTTACAAATCCAATCACTGCTTGATTGTGATATAATAACAAATAAAAAATATTTTTTTAATTTAGCTATCAGATATTCAACTCAACACAAAGACTTGTCTGTGTTGTTCTGTTATTCTTCTGGTTTTGGTAAGATATAGCCATCAAATCAAGGAGGTAAGAACTATGAACACAGATAAAATTTATGCAGAACATCTTGCAAATGAATATGCGCCCAAAGACGATTCCAAGGTGATTGCCCTTCGTAAGCTGGACGCAAGAGCGAAACTGCCGGCAACAGTGTTTACTTATGCTGTTGGAATTCTCAGTGCTTTAATTGCCGGAACTGGTATGTGCCTGTCCATGAATGTAATTGGAAGTGGCAGTATGGTTTCATTTGTCATTGGTGTTATCATTGGAATCGTTGGTCTGGCGGGTATGGGAATCAACTATCCCGTTTACAAGAAAATGCTGGCTAAAGGAAAGAAGAAATATGCTTTCGAAATCATGGAATTAGCAAAAGAAATTAGCGAGGAGTAAGAGAATAGAAAAAACAAAGATGATTTTAGGCAGGCTTATCTATCCGACAAAATGGATTTTATATATGATTCCAGAAGTTTCGTTTGCCACACTTTTTTTCGTCTTTGTTTCTAAAAGGAATGAAAAAGCGCTGGCATATTTAATTTTTTTGTTGTCGGCATATCCCTTTTCGTATTTTTAGCCGCTTTGCCAATGGTAGTAAGGCGGCTAAAGCTGTTAAAATAGAGAAGGAAAGATGATGAACGGGATCATAGGGGTGTACGATATTCTTTATTGTTATTGCGACAGTTCTTGTGATAGGAATTCGTTATTAAAAAGAGGTGGAATTTCATGAAGAAGTCAGAAAGCAAATACTTCCATACTGCTCTTCGAATGGATCAGGCATTTTTGGAGCTGTTGGACAAGAAAGATATGGAATATATTACAGTAAAAGAAATCTGCGAAGCGGCAGGTGTTAATCGTTCCACCTTCTATCTGCACTATGAAACTATCGGAGATTTGCTTGCAGAAAGTGTGCAATATATAAATGAGCAATTTTTGGAACAAATGAACTTATGCGAAGAGGTCTTTGTTTCTAAAATCAGAGAATGCGCCTTGGAGGAATTATATTTGGTTACACCAGAGTATCTGACACCATACCTTGAATATATTGCAAGAAATAAGCGATTATTTCGAACAGCGTTAAAAAATTCAGGGTCTCTTGGTCTGGACAGGACGTATAACCGGATGATGCATTACGTTTTCACCCCCATTTTGGAGCGTTTTCAAATTGCGGAAGAAAAGCGGGAATATATACTTGCATTTTATATTCACGGTCTTATGGCAATCATTTCAGAATGGTTAAAAAATGATTGCACAGATTCCATTAGTCAGATTAGTGAAGTTATGGAGCAATGTGTTTTGCGTGGGCGCGTAAATTTAGAGAACTCTTAAGGAAGGCAAGAATATCTTTTTTAGGTTGAGAGTGGTGCTTTTGCAAGTTTTTGTTTAGTGACCATGATTATAAAAAAGCTGAAATCTTTGTGATACAAAGAATTTCAGCTTTTTTATTTTTACAAAGGATTTCTCTGGCATGTTTTCTTATGAGGCAGCCTTTACAAATCCTTTTAAGAAAAATTCAGGAAAGGAAAAACAATGTTTTCTTAAGGAGAAATTGCTTTCAGTGGATGCCTGTTTTTAAAATGCAATCCCAAATATTTGTTTCCTTTGGTGAATGTGTAAGTAAAATCTTTTCTAGAAGTTGTTCAAACTATAGGTTACGAATTTTGTTTGTTGTACCACTGATTAAACTATTTTACGGAGCAACTCTGCTGCCACGACTTTTTCCGCCGCCTGGGAAATTTGTTTGAGATTCGGAATTGTCATTTGTAGTAATGTCACCACCATTGTTTGTATAAGTACCATCTGTATCCAGTGCAGTATTTCCGCTGCCAGTACAGTTAAGATTCAATGTTCCGCCATTGATTGTCAAGTCGCCGTTAGAATCAACACAGTCGCCATTGGAAACGATTGTTAAGCTGCCGTCATTGATGGTTATAAAACTATCAGAATTGGTGGAAAAATGATCTTGTTGAGGTGAGCCGTTGCTCAATCCTGAACTGTCTGTTCCTCCTGCGGCATTCAGTCCATCATCGTTAGAAGCAATGTCGTAGGTGCCACCATTTATTGTGATAGACATACCTTCAATTCCTTCATAGCAGTAAGAAATGTTGAAATTGCCGTCTTGAATGGTGATGGCTGCATCAGAATGGATGGCATCATCGCCGCTTTTCAGATTATATTCTCCAGTTGTGATGAAAATGTTGCCGCCTGCATGGAATGCGTCATCCACTGTATCTGTTACAAAGCTGCCATTAGCAATGGTAATATCTCCATCCGATTTAATCCCTTTTTGACTGACAGATTCTTCAGTTTCTGTTATGGAGGTAGTTTCTGTTGTGGTAGTGGTTTCTGTTGTATCAGCTTTTGTGTGGAACATACCTCTTTGGGCAAAGTTCGTAGTATCTGTTGTCATGGTGACACTGCTGCTGCCTTCACCTGTGACAACATTGAATGTTCCGTCTTCAATCTGCAGATAAGCACCGGCGCTCATTCCGTCGCCTTCTGCAGTAATTTCAAAGGTTCCGCTTGCTACATAAAGGAATCCTAGACTAGAATCATCTGTATTTTCTGCATGAATGCCATCTTTGCCGGAAACAATGGAAAATGTTCCGTCTGCGATTCGTACGCTGTCCTTACCAGAAATCCCGTGATCTGCAGCTGTAATATGATAGGTCCCGCTTGTAAAAACCAGATCATCTTTCGAAACAATGCCATGACCTGCAGCAGCATTGATTGTTAATGTTCCTGCACCATTCAATGTCAAATCTGATTTCGAAAAAATAACTGCATCAATGTTGTTGACAACGTGTTTTCTGAATCAGAAGCAGTAGTAACAAACATCTTATCCGCTTCCAGAACATAAATGGCAGCAGAGGTGGAGCTGGTGATTTGTACACCATCCAGTACCAACTGGATTTTGTCTGTGTCTTCTGCATTGATTATGATCATGCCATCATTTAATGTACCAGAAAGGATGTACGTACCCTCATCTGTAATCGTTACAGTACTGCCGGAAATCTGCACAGCATCTGAATCACTGGAGGCACTGTCTCCTGATAAGGTGATTTTTGTACTGGTTTCTTCATCATAGCCAATTTCCAGATCCCTGTCTGTGAACATATCGGTTGTGCTGACTGCTGACGCGGAATCTGTAGATTCGGTTTGTGCGGTGTCAACAGATGTATCAGCAGATTCAGCAAAGGCTGTAGAGTTGCATGCAGAAAGAGAAAACAGTATAGAAAAAATAAGTGGGAATGTTGATTTCTTGTTCATTTGTAAACCTCCTTTTATAATTCACTGATTGTAGTTTCCTGTGATGAGATGGAAATTTCCAGATTTCCATTGCGGCAGCGAAGATTGTCAATCATTTCTTTTTCTTTTGCCGCACTATTTAAAGTCAGGTTATAGGTGAGCCGAAACAGACTTCCCATATTGGTTGTCTTTACCAATGTCAGTTCATAAGCAGATGCGTATTTTTCCAAAATTGGTTCGAAAACATCTGTGTAGTCCAAATCTTCAGGAATGGTGATATGTAGTGTCTTGTATAAAGAGGATGTTTTCTTCGCGCCAAAGTCCAATCGATTATAAAGTGCGCTGATAAAACCAAGAATGAGAGCACAGACAAATGCGTAGCCGATGTATCCCATGCCTATAATGAGCCCGGTTCCCATTGCAAGAAAAATTGCACCAATCTCCTTGGCAGAACCGGGAACAGAGCGGAAACGCACCAGACTGAACGCACCGGCAACAGCAACGCCAGTTCCAACATTTCCGTTGACCATCATAATCACAACACAAACAACGGCAGGAAGCAGTGCAAGTGTTGCGACAAAGCTTTTGGTATAGCGTGTGCGATACATATAAAATAACGCCAGCATCAATCCTATGACTAATGCGCTGCAAATGCAAAGCATAAAGTTTGATGGAGTAATAACGCTTGTCATATCGGTATCAAATAATCCTTGAAAAAAATTACTAAACATGCAACATCCTCCTTTGATTTTTCATTTTGGATTTTGTGTATATATTCTGATAGGCTCGCCCGTATTTCGAAAATGATGTTTTGTATAATCTGAGCCGGTTTAGTTCGTGACTCATCCAAAGGGGCAATCCGCCTGAAGTTTTTATTTCCATCAATGTTTGATCTGGATCTATAACTGGGATGCCGTAAATATCGCTGCTAAGTGAAAGATCCTGCTGCCGATATAAGATGTTTTCATCAAACGTTACTCGAAAATCTCCGCCATCTAAGGAATAGAATGCTTCTCTTTCATAAGAAAGAAAAACGGTGGGGTGCAGGTCATCATAATAAGAACGAAAATATTCAATCTCATTGGCAATTTGAGAATGAATGGGCAGAGGAAGCCCCTGTTCAAAGCTGGATATAACTTGTGCCTCTGGAAGCGTCAGGCGGCGTTTATATACCACCGATTTATACTTTTTCTTTAATTCAACAAAAACCGGATCTGCTGAAGAAGTTTTTTGATAACTGCGTATCCGAAGTTTTTCTTTGTATGCCGGCTTTTCTAAGGAACGTCGAATTAAACGAAATGTATCTGTATCAAAATAAATATTTCGAATGGTTGTGCGTCCATAATCATCAAGTTTCATATAGGGCTCCATTGCCTGCAGAATGTTTTCTTTCTGTTTTTGTGTAAGCAGATATTTGATTTCATATCGTTTAAAAGTAGTCTGATATGTCATGAATGATTCCTCCTTCCTTTAATTCATAAGCGATTCGATGAGATCCAATACCTGCGTAATTGGAATGGCATATCCCATTCCTTCAACACCGGTAGAGGAAACCTTTGCTGTATTGATCCCAATCAATTCACCATTCATGTTAAATAATGCGCCGCCACTGTTACCCGGATTGATTGCCGCGTCTGTCTGAATATATGTTGCATTGCCAGTGTCTGTACTGATGGTGCGATCCAATGCGCTGATGATACCGGTGGTTACAGATTGACCGTATCCAAGGGCATTGCCAATGGCAACCACTTGTTCTCCAACAACCAATTCACTTGAATCACCAATAGAAACAACAGAAATTTGAGATAATGTATCTGAAGATAATGTATCGATGGAAACTTTCAGTAAAGCAATATCCATGGTTTCATCGTATCCACACAGTTGAGCTTCGTAAGTTTGGTCATCAACGAAAGTTATGGACAACGTAGTAGCATCTTCTACAACATGATAATTCGTAACGATGTAAAGATTAGAGTCGTTCATATACATAATCACACCTGAACCACAGCTGGTTGTTTCCTGAAGTTGCACCTGACTTCGACCATTCCGACCAAATTGACCAAAATAGTTTTGTACCTCCTGAACAGAGATGTTCGTCACAGATACAACAGAAGGCAGTCCTTGCGCGGCAATAGATGATACATCAAGAGATTGACATGATTGGCTTGATGTATCATAAGACACATTGGACAGGGAGACGCCATTGCCTTGTGATGTGCTGGAATTCTCAGCTGTGTACGAAGTGAAGTCGTTTAACAGCGTATTTACTGCATAGAAACTTCCGCTGGCGATTCCGCCAAAAATGGCTGCACTCAAAACAAGTGAAACAGTCTTTTTGAAAAATCTGTTTTTCCTTGTGCGTCTGGTTCTTCGTACGGAAGATACAGGACGATTTTGGTTTGATGTATATTCTGGTAATTGATATTTCTGTTCGTAATCCATATCTATGCTCCTTTCAAATGATGGTTTGTGTTGCTTTTTATGGTTAAAGTATAGGGGCAGTATCTTAGATAAACTTAAAAATCAAACTTAATTCAACTTAAAATAATGTTTTGTACAAAAAACGCTATCTACGAAGCAACACTTTCTTTTAAGAAAAGATACTGAATAAAATATCAGTAAAAAAAGAAAGCTGGAATCCTCTGTATATCAAGGATTTCAGCTTTCTTTTTTTTCTTATGAAGATGTTCTTAAAGGTTATCATCTTATCAAAAGTGCAATATTTTATTTATGATGTTGGAATAGAAACCGTGATCAATAAAGATTTTTCATCCTGTGTTGTTGCAGCAATTTTCCCTTTGTGAGTATGAACAATGGCAGATGCAATGGCCAGCCCCAGTCCATAACCGCCTGTTTTGGAATTTCTGGATTGATCTGTTCGATAAAAACGGTCAAATAAATGTTCCAGACTTTCTCTGGAAATAAAGTCTGTTGTATTGAATACACTTAGATGGATTGTGTTTTTTTGCTTTTTTAGCGTAACTGTAATATTACCTGTATCATTTGTGTATTTTACAGCATTATCTAAAAGAATGGTTACTAACTGCCGGATTGCTTTTTCATCTCCGTTCATGGAAAGCATAGGCTGAATTTCACTGGTAAGGTTTTTGTTGCGTGTTTTTGCCAACCCATGGAATGTTTCAACTGTTTCTTCTACGAGGTCAGAAATCGGAAATTCGATTTTTTCTGTTTGCGGGCTTTCTTCCATTCTTGATAACATAATCAAATTGTTTGTAAGCTGCGCCAAACGTTTTGTTTGTGTTCGAATATCATGAATCCACTCGTTTTCTCCGATATCCATTTCCAAAACTTCCGTATCCGCGTCGATGATCGTCAGCGGTGTTTTCAGTTCATGTCCTGCATCGGTAATAAATTGTTTTTGTTTTTCATAGTTTTCTGAAAAGGGTTTCATGATCCGATCAGAAAGCAAAATCAGCAAAATCAATACTGCCAATAATCCAACAACAGAAACGCCGGCACTGGTAAATATAAAATTTCGAAAAGAACCCATTTCGCGTCCATAATCCAGAAAGATGATATGTGTTTCATTGCCTACAAGATAAGTGGTATAACGGTAGTCCTCAATAAACCCCTGTGAATTTCCAGAATGAAGGGCAGTCTGTGCATATTCAATAGCTGTGGCAGTATCTACAGCCGCTATTTTTCCCGTATTCACAGTTGCAACTTCTCCATTTTCCGTAAGAAATACAGAGAAGTATCGTGATTCATAAGGGAGTTCCGGTGAAAAACGATGTAAATCTTTGGGACGATCATCTTCAGGAATGATTTCGTTTTTAGAATGGTCACTGATTGGAAAATTTCCATCGTTTGCTTCCAATATTGTAAGTATACTGTCAGCATCTGTAACAATTTTTTTATAGTTCAGCGAGGCGACAACTCCAAAAATGACTGCCAATACAAGCAATAGGGAAAGCATAGAAGCAAATATCAGTTTTATGCGAAGTTTTCGTATCATATGATTTCCTCCAATGTATATCCTGCATTTCGCATGGCTTTGATCTGAATATTCGCATGCAGTGCTACTAATTTTTTACGCAGATAAGAAATATATACCCAGACAACATTGATTTCCGCTTCGCTGTCATAGCCCCAGATTTTTTCCATAAAACGTTCAGAGGAAATCAGATTTTTGGGATTCATCATCAGCATTTCCATCATTTGAAATTCTTTGTTTGCCAAGCGATAACTGCCAGAGGGCGTAGAAAGTTCATAAGTGGCTCGATCCAACGTAACATTTCCAATTTGCAGTTTGGAATTAGCCTGAACTGTTTGTGTCCGTGTCATTGCACGAATGCGAGCTAATAATTCTCTTGAATTAAATGGTTTGGTCAGATAATCATTT
>OHIK01000819.1_pt1 | contig 14732 bp, 10 predicted proteins | sample 1568241 | NCBI WGS metagenome assembly OHIK01 (sample SAMEA3879567, study PRJEB24766) | human gut metagenome | biome: human-associated habitat; feature: feces | place: USA | collected 1985/1987 | reverse complement strand
GCCGATTGTACCCATGCGAATAGATACGGCAGTATTCGTAAGGACGATTTCGGCCCCTTCTTCAACGGCGCGTTCCGCCACTTTCCATGCGATCGACTGCTCGTTGAGTGCTCCGAAAATAAGGCCCTTCTTGCCTTTCAATAAATTGTATGCCATCCTATTTAGATTAAAAATTCGGGCAAATATAACAAAAATATTTGAAACGGGCGAACCGCCGTCCCTGCAAACCGCGGCAAACGGCATGTCCCCGAACCAAAACACGGGTTGTAAATCACGGTTTTTTCACGTTTTACACATTTTTCGGCTTTTTATCGTACCTTTGTGCCGAATAAAACATGCACATGACCATTACAGACGATTTCAGCGCCCTGGGGCTTTCCGAGCAGATGCTCGCCGCAGTCCGCGCCAAGGGATTCGAGACGCCCACCGCAATCCAGAAGCTCACCATCCCCCACCTGCTCACAAAACCCAACGACATCATCGCGCAATCGCAGACCGGCACGGGCAAAACCGCGGCCTACGGACTGCCGATACTCCAGACCCTCGAACCCGCCCGCGGGCCGATACAGGCCATCATCCTCGTACCGACACGCGAACTCGCACTCCAGGCGGCCGAAGAACTGCTCTCCTACAACCGCGAAAAACGGCTCTCGATCACGGCCATCTACGGCGGTGCGGCGATGAGCGAACAGCTGCGGCGCCTTGCCAAAGGCATCGACATCGTCGTCGGGACACCGGGGCGCGTGCTCGACCACATCCGCCGCGGCACGATGAAACTGGAAAACGTCCGTTACCTCGTGCTCGACGAAGCCGACGAGATGCTCAACATGGGCTTCCGTGAGGATATGGAGCTGATCTTGGGACAGATTCCCGGAGAGCACCAGACCGCACTGTTCTCCGCTACCATGCCGAAGCCGATCCTGGAGATCACGGACCGGTTCCAGAAGGATGCAAAAATAGTAAAAGTAGCGGCAAAAGAACTGACGATTCCATTGGTATCCCAGAAATTCTACCGTGTGAAAAATCAGGACAAGGATGCAGCCTGTGTAAGACTGTTAGAGTACTATCAGCCGAAGCTGACCCTGATCTTCTGTAATACGAAGAAAAAGGTGGACGAACTGGCGGATCTGTTGAAGCAGCAGGGCTTTCAGGCAGAAGGGCTGCATGGCGATCTGTCCCAGGCGCAGCGAGATGTGGCCATGAACCGTTTCCGTAACGGCGGAGCCAGCATTCTGATCGCTACGGATGTGGCAGCCAGAGGGATTGACGTGGACGATGTGGAGGCGGTTATCAATTACGACATTCCGCAGGACATCGAATATTATGTGCACCGTATCGGCAGAACCGGCCGTGCCGGCAGAAAGGGCAGATCCTTTACCTTTGCCAACAGCAGAGAGATCGGCAAGATCCGTGAGATCGAGAGAGTCTGTCATACCACCATTACCGAGAAAAAGCTTCCCGGCGCAGCAAAGGTTCTGAAAGCGAAAGCGGATAAATATCTGAACAAGGCGTGGGAACTGCATGAGCACGAAGACGTTGAACTGATGAAGAGCTTTTTACAGCGGAAAATGGAAGAGGAAGGCTGTGATGCACTGGAGTTGGCAGCTGCCATGCTGAAATTACAGGTCGGCGACAAGGGCGAGGAGATCGCGGTAGATGATTATGTACAGCGCCGCGGACGGTTCGGAGAGAAGGGACGTTTCGGCAGAAACGATGGCGAAGGTCGTGGTTTCGGCAGAGGAGACGGCAGACGGAGGTTCAGCCGTGAAGACGGGGACCGCAGAAGATTCGGTCGTGGTGACAGAGACCGCAGGGACGACGACAATACCGTTTCCGGCGAGAACAGAAGACACCGCAGAGACGAGAACCGCGAGGACGGAAGAAAATGGGGCGGCCGCGACAAAAAGGCAGCGGACCGTAAATACTCCGGGGACAGAGCGGAGAGAGAAGTAAAAAAGAGAAAGAAGCGGGAAGAGCCGGGCATCGGCAACAGCTTCCCCAAGAAAAAAAATCTTAAGTAGATGAGGAATTTTATGTATTTGCCGCAAAAGCCGCAGTTGTGCTTTTGCGGCAAATCGTGTATAGTTAGGAAAGAATAGATAGGCATAATTCAGAAAGGTCTGCGGTATGAAAACACTGAAAAAACAGATACCTTATATCCTGTTGGGAGCCACACTTCTGCTCCTTTTGGGACTTAATATTATCAGCCAGGATCACTGGTTGGATTCCGATATGGCGGCAGAGATGATCTTTTCCCGGATCCTTTCCGAAGAACATCACATTTTTTCCACGACAAACTGGTATTATTCCACGGAGTTCCGTGTGCTGTATACACAGCTGATCATGGGACCGCTGTTCCGGATCTGCAACAACTGGCATGTGATCCGCACGATCACGAATCTGGTGTTTTACGGGCTGATGTTGGCTTCCTATTATTATTTTATGAAGCCGTTAAAAGTATCGCGCGGGCTTACTGTGTTAAGCTCCTGTCTGTTGCTTCTGCCTTTTTCCGAGACCATGATGACACACATGCAGATGGGCAATACCTACATGTCCCACGTGATCCTGGTGCTGTGGTTCTTCGGTATGTATCTGCGGTTGTGTAGCGGAGAATATCATGCAAAACGCAAGGTCAGCCTGTGGATCTTCTATGTGCTGCTTGCTATCGTCTGTGGAATGTCCGGCGTACGTTACCTGTTGGCATTACAGTGCCCATTGGTACTGACTTCTTTTTTCTATTTGTTGGGTGGAGAGGAGTTCCAGAGTTTCCGGGGAGAGATGACAAAGGCGCATTTTCGCACCTTGCTGCCTACGACCCGGATGAAATATTTTCTCTACAGTGTAGTGGGAGCGTTTTTCGCAGTAGCGGGCTACGGCATTAATGTGGTATGGATCAGCCATAAATATGTGTTCCAGACCTACGGTGCCACGAATTTCATCGCTCTGTACCACGGGGTGCTGTTTGACCGGATCCAGAATGCAGCAGGCTGTCTGTTAATGCTTTTTGGTTATATTCCCGACAAGGGCTTTTTATCCCTGCGTGGTATTGTGACCATGGCGGCTTTCGCAATGCTGGGCATCTACGGATATGTTACGGTGAAGAACGGAAAGATAAAGCAGAGTACAGGATTTCGCAGCCTGATCACACTTTTCCTGAAAGTCAGCTTTGTCCTGAATCTGTTTGTGTTTATTTTCACCACCAGTACCATGGTGCCACGGTATTATATTACGATTTTTATTTTTGCACTGCCGGTATTGTGCTTTTATCTGGAAGAGGAGAAAATGCCATTTGACCGTCTGGCGGTGACGGCGCTGCTTACAATCTGTCTGATCCTTGGTACGGGTAAAACGGTGATGTCTTTCCTGACGGTGGACAAGAACGAAACGAAGCGTCCCGTGGCGCAGTTCCTTGCGGAAAACGGGTATGATTTTGGCTTTGCTACTTATAATAATGCCAATATCATTACAGAGCTTACCAATGGCGAAGTGGAGATCGGCAACATCGGAGATCCCGAACATCTGGAATATTTTAAGTGGTCTTCTCCCATGAAATATTATGAGGAAGGGTATCATACCGGGGAGACATTCCTGCTTCTGACGTCGGAGGAATGCGCGGAATATGCATCGGCGCCAGCGCTGAAACAGGGCAAAAAGGTGTATGAGGACGGCAGTTATACGGTCTATGTATTTGACAGTACGGAGGATCTGATGGACTGTGCTGTGGCGAGAAAATAAGGACAGAATTTTAGAATATTGCAGACGATATTGACACCCGGCACCGTCCGGATCCGGGCATAGAGACCTGGGAATTGTCCGGTTGGAAAATTTGGTAAGACGATGGGACCGGTGGTTTTTGAAAACAGATAGCGCCTGCGGAAAGGTTGTAAGTATGAGAATCGGAATGGGATATGATGTACATCGTCTGGTGGAGGGAAGAGACCTGATCATCGGTGGCGTGAAAATACCTTATGAAAAGGGGCTCCTGGGACATTCGGATGCGGATGTCCTGCTCCATGCCATCATGGATGCACTGCTGGGAGCAGCGGCACTGGGAGATATCGGAAAGCATTTTCCGGATACGGATCCCGCGTACAAGGGCATTTCTTCTATAAAATTGTTGGAAAAAGTGGGAGAACTGCTGGAAGAGAATCATGTGTTCATTGAAAATATTGATGCAACGATCATCGCGCAGGCACCGAAGATGCGCCCCCACATTGATACCATGCGGGAAAATATCGCCAAGGCTCTGCTGATTGATGTGGGGCAGGTCAATGTGAAAGCCACTACCGAGGAAGGACTGGGATTTACCGGCAGCGGAGAGGGGATTTCCTCTCAGGCAATTTGTCTGGTGACTACGCCCTTTGATCTTACGGCACAGGCGGTGCAGGGAGGATGTGGAAGCTGCGGAGGATGCCCGAAGAGCTGATAATTTCGGGAAATAAGAACTTGACAAACGGGTCGGTAGGATATAGACTTTAATTAGAACAAGGTCTGTATGCTATCGACCTTTTATGATGTGATGAGCGCAAGAGAACCAATAGGATTACATCATTGGCAAGCACTGGATTAAGAAGGATACAAGGAGGAACGGGAATGTATCAGATGACGGAGACAGAATACAAATTTGCAGAGTTGATCTGGGAGGAGGAACCCATCGGTTCCGGAGAACTGGTAAAACAGTGCGCGGAGAAATTCGGCTGGAAGAAATCCACTACCTATACGTTTATTAAAAAGCTTTGTGAGAACGGTATTTTCAAAAATGAGAATGCCATCGTATCTTCCGTATTGAATAAGGAGGAATACCACAGAGCCCAGGGGGAGGCTTTCGTGGAGAAGGCTTATGGCGGTTCGCTGCCGAAGATGATAGCCGCATTTATCCAGAGCAAGAAGCTCAGCGCAGCACAGATTGCCGAGATTGAAGCCATGATCGAGGATTATAAGGGGTAAGGGGTTGACAAAACCCGTATTTTTGCATATCTTATTTAGTAGGAATTATCATTTATAGAATAAAGGCATGGAACAGGAAAAGTACTTTTAGGTAGGACGCCAGAGAGAAGCCGTTAGAAGCTGGGAGCGGCTTTCGTCCGAGGAAAAGGAAGTGCGCCTGTGAGCTGATCCGGGGAACGTTAACAAAAGTATCCGGATCCGGTGAGCACCCGTTATGTGCGTGACGCCATAGGCGTAAGAGTGAAGGGCATCGTCCCTTAAGTAGAGTGGAACCGCGGATAAATTCGTCTCTAAGAGAAGAGTTTGTCTGCGGTATTTTTTTGAGACGATTCAAATATCAATTTGCAAAAGATGTCTGAATAGTCGAAGTATATTTCGAGGTGAGAACATGGGCATCATCAAAAACTTAAAAGAAGAAGTCCGTATTATCAAGGAACGTGATCCAGCGATCCATTCCTCCATGGAGGTCTTGCTGTATCCCAGTTTCAAGGTCATGATCCATTACAGACTGGCGCATAAGCTGTACCTGAGCGGGCATTATTTCTGGGCCAGATATATTTCCCAGCGTGGTGTACGTAAGACGGGCATTGAGATCCATCCCGGCGCGCAGATCGGCAAGGGATTTTTCATTGATCACGGCAACGGTGTCATCATTGGTGAGACTACCATTATCGGCGATAATGTGACCCTGTATCAGGGAGTGACACTGGGAGGAACTGGCAAGGAGCACGGCAAGCGTCATCCGACCATCGGCAACAACGTCATGATCAGTGCGGGTGCGAAAGTACTGGGTTCCTTTACCATCGGAGATAATTCGAAGATCGGTGCCGGAAGCGTGGTCTTAAGTGAAGTGCCCCCCGGATCCACGGTCGTGGGTGTACCGGGACGCGTAGTAAAGCGTAACAACGCAAGCCTCCCCCAGGAGACCATGAACCAGACAGATCTCCCCGATCCGGTGCGGGAAGATATCACGGTATTGCAGCGTGAGAACTCCGAACTGACCAACCGCGTGCTGGAGATGGAAGATGAACTGAAACAGCTGCGCAGGCTGGTGGTAATGAGCGAAGAAGCGAAAACTGATAATACAGTTAAGACAGGAAAGGATAAATCATGAGTATTCAAATCTACAACACTTTAAGCAAGAGAAAAGAAGAATTTAAGCCCCTGGAGCCGGGAAAGGTAAAAATGTATGTCTGCGGGCCTACCGTATACAACCTGATCCACATCGGCAATGCCCGCCCCATGATCGTATTTGATACGGTGCGCCGTTACATGGAATACAAGGGTTACGAAGTAAACTATGTATCCAACTTCACAGACGTGGATGACAAGATCATCAAGAAGGCCAATGAAGAGGGTGTGGAGCCCAGCGTGATCTCCGAGCGCTATATCGCAGAGTGCAAAAAAGACATGGAGGGAATGAATATCAAGCCCGCTACCAAGAACCCTAAGGCTACCGAGGAGATCGGCGGCATGCTGGATATGATCCAGACTCTGATCGACAAGGGGCATGCGTATCCCGCAGCGGATGGTACGGTATATTTCCGGACCAGAAGCTTCAAGGACTACGGCAAGTTGTCTCACAAGAACCTGGACGATCTGCAGGGCGGTAACCGTTCCCTGTTAGTCTCCGGTGAAGATCAGAAGGAAGATCCCCTGGATTTCGTATTGTGGAAGCCGAAGAAAGAAGGCGAGCCTTACTGGGATTCCTGCTGGTGTCAGGGCCGTCCCGGCTGGCACATCGAGTGCTCTGTTATGAGTAAGCGTTATCTGGGTGAGGAGATAGATATTCATGCCGGTGGCGAAGATCTGATCTTCCCTCATCACGAGAATGAGATCGCACAGTCCGAGGCAGCCAATGACAAGCCTTTTGCAAGATACTGGATGCACAATGCCTTCCTGAACATTGACAACCGCAAGATGTCCAAGTCTCTGGGCAACTTCTTTACTGTTCGTGAGATCTCCGAAAAATATGATCTGCAGGTACTTCGTTTCTTCATGCTGTCCGCACATTACAGAAGCCCGCTGAATTTCAGTGCCGATCTGATGGAAGCAGCAAAGAACGGCTACGAGAGAATCGTTACCAGCGTGGATAACCTGAAGTTCCTGCTGGAAAAGGCAGCAGATGCCGAAATGTCCGAAGAAGAGAAGCAGTTAGTTACCGAGGCACAGGGCTTTGAGACCAAATTCGATGAAGCTATGGACGATGATTTCAACACTGCGGATGCGTTGGCAGCTATCTTCGAGCTGGTAAAATTCGTCAACTCCAATGCGAAAGCAGACAGCAGCAAGGCATTTCTGGAGGCTCTGAAACAGGAAATCGTGACTCTGTCCGATATCTGTGGACTGATCGTAGACAAGAAAGCGGAAATGTTGGACAGCGATATCGAGGCACTGATTGAAGAGCGTCAGGCAGCCAGAAAGGCGAAGAATTTCGCAAGAGCCGACGAGATCCGTGACGAGCTGTTAGCCAAAGGCATTGTGCTGGAAGATACCAGAGAGGGTGTAAAATGGAAGAGAGCATAACCCTTCTTACGAAAATAAAGGAAGCATTTGCCTGCGAAGGACAGGATGTCCGGGCGTATTCTCCGCTGACACTGGCCTATATCGGAGACGGGATTTATGAGCTGGTGATCCGTAGCGTGGTGGTGGAGAGAGCTAACCGTTCCGCCAATGATCTGCATAAAAAGACGACACGTTATGTAAAGGCACCGGCGCAGTCTGCCATGATCGAGGCACTGCTTCCGGAACTGACGGAGGAAGAGGAAGCGGTGTACCGCAGAGGACGCAACGCCAAATCATACACCACCGCGAAAAACGCTTCCGTGGCAGATTACCGCAGAGCTACCGGTTTTGAAGCACTGATGGGCTATCTGTACCTGACGGGACAGATCGACCGGATGCTGCAGTTGATCAAAGACGGCATCCGTCTGGCAGGCATGGAACTGTAATAAAAATTCACAATAGAAAGGACAAACATGGGATATCAGGAATTTACCATAGAAGGCAGAAATGCCGTGATCGAGGCCTATCGTGCGGGCAAACCCATTGACAAGTTATTCATTCTGGATGGCTGTCAGGATGGCCCCATGATGACCATTAAAAGAGAAGCAAAAAAGCATGACACATTAGTAAAATATGTGACCAAGGAGCGTCTGGACCAGTTATCCGAGACCGGAAAGCATCAGGGAGTCATTGCCTATGCGGCAGCTTATGAGTACGCGGAGGTGGATGATATTCTGGAAGGCGCAAGAAAAAAAGGGGAACCGCCTTTTATTTTCCTGTTGGATAACATTGAGGATCCCCACAATCTGGGAGCCATCATCCGTACCGCCAATCTGGCCGGAGCCCACGGTGTCATCATTCCGAAGAACCGCGCAGCAGGACTGACCGCGACGGTAGCCAGAACCTCCGCGGGAGCGCTGAACTATACGCCGGTAGCAAAGGTGACGAATCTGGCCAAGACCATTGAAGAACTGAAAAAGGAAGGACTGTGGTTCGTGTGCGCCGATATGGGCGGTACCACCATGTATGATCTGAATCTCAAAGGCCCCATTGGTCTGGTCATCGGTAACGAGGGCGAGGGCGTAGGACGTCTGGTGAAGGAAAAATGCGATATGGTGGCATCCATTCCCATGAAGGGGGATATCGATTCCCTCAATGCTTCCGTGGCAGCAGGCGTACTGGCTTATGAGATCGTGCGTCAGAGATTACAGGCGTAATATAGGAGTGGAAAAAAAGGGGAAAGCATGGCAGAGCATTTCAAATATGAAGAGATGACGGATGAAGAACTCATCGACCAGCTGCGGGAAGGTGACAGACAGGTGATGGATTACATCTGCGACAAGTATAAAAATCTGGTGCGAAGCAAGGCAAAATCTATGTATATTCTGGGCGGAGACAGCGAAGATCTGATCCAGGAAGGGATGATCGGGCTGTTCAAGGCAGTGCGGGATTATGACTGCGGCAGAGATGCCAGCTTTTATACCTTTGCAGATCTGTGTATCAGCAGACAGATGTACACGGCAGTGCAGGCTTCCAAGCGCCTGAAGCACTCACCGCTCAACAGCTATGTATCTCTGTATGAGCGAAGCAGCGAGGGCACGGACAATGAGGAGAAAAATCTTATTGAGGCTCTGGCGGCCAGAACCCAGATGAGTCCGGAGGAACTGTTCCTGGACAAGGAGCGGGTGGAAGATCTGGAGAGAGCTATTGAGACAGAACTCAGCAGCTTTGAAAAACAGGTGCTGGATTTGTACCTGACGGGAATGAGCTATACCCAGATCGCCAAGGTGCTGGGAAGAGACGAAAAGTCTACGGACAATGCCTTACAGCGTCTGAAGAGCAAAATCCGGAGACTGGTGTGATGCAAAATAATGAGAGAAGAGAACACATTCTTGAAAAAATTTTTCAGGAATGTGTTTTTTATAGTTTTTTAATAGAATCTGCAGAGTTGGAATATTGACTTAAAACCCGGCATAGGAGTATACTGCAAATGCTGACTGACCGACCGACCGGCCGGTCAGTTAATAAAGCAAATACATATTCATAACTATTCAGAACCACATTCGCAAAACCGCCTCTGCGAGGCTGTACTGAATAACATGCCTGCATGTTATTTGCTCATGGTGGTTACTTTCGATGGTTACTTTCGCCCATTGGCTCTGGATAGTTACACATATTTCAGAAAGGCGAAAAGATCATGCACAATACATGGAAAAGAAATTGCAGCGTCGGAATGGCGTTGTTGATGGGAGGCAGTCTGTTGCTCGGAGGCTGCGGCAGCAATGGGGCACAGGATGCTGTGGAGACTTCTGCGGTAGTCGTGGATATGAAGCAGGCCCAGACCGGAAAACTGACCTTGCAGAACAGCTTTGTGGGAACGGTTTCTCCCCAGGAGATGGTCTATGTCATTCCCTTTGCTTCCGGTACAGTGACGGATACTTATTTTGAGGTGGGAGATCAGGTCAATGCCGGGGATGTTTTGTTCAAAATCGATGACTCTGCAGCAAAACTGCAGTTAGAACAGGCACAGCTCAGTGCGGCCAATGTAAGGCAGCAGGCAGACAGTGCCCTGACCACCCAGCAGGAATCCGCCAATATCCAGATGGATAGCAGCAGAGTGCAGGCACAGTCCGGGTATGATCAGGCACAGATCGCGTATGTCCAGGCGAAAAATGCCTATGACCAGAACTATGATGATCTTTCAGATCAGATCGACGCATGCAATGCAAATATTACACAGCTGGAGAATGCCATAAAAGCAGCGTCATCCAGTGTGAGCGGCGGAAATGCGTCAAGTGTTGTGCAGATGAAGACGCAGATCGAGACACTGAAAGGAACGAAGAAACAGCTGGAGTCCAGCAGAAATTCTCTGGTGGCCGGATTACAGCAGGCGGAATCCGCTTACAATGCAGCAAAGAGCAGCATAAATATTGTGGATCGTTCCCAGGCATTGTCCCAGGGACAGGCACTGGAGGATACGAAGAAGCAGCTGTCCACCAGTGAACAGCTGGCAAATGTGGGCGTGGAAAGTGCGGAACTGGCATTATCCTACTACACTGTCAAGGCTCCCATCTCCGGTACAATCCAGAGCAAGGGAGTGGAAGTCAACGGCATTGCCGGAAGCAGCAATCCTGCGTACACCATTGCCAATGAAAATATGATGACCGTGACTTTTCAGGTCAGCGAAGCTGTGAAAAATACACTGACCATGGGGCAGGAAGTGACCGTGGAGCGGGGAACCACCAGCTACGCCGGCAGCATCACCGAAATCGGTGTGGCAGTGAATCAGCAGACCGGCCTGTTCCAGATCAAGGCAGCGGTAAATGCCAATGGCAGCGATCTGCCCAGCGGTGTATCCGTGAAGCTGACTACCGATACCTATCATACGAACGACAGTGCGGTGCTGATCCCTTATGATGCAGTGTACTATGATAATACCGGTTCTTATGTATACTTAAGTGTGGACGGCAAGGCCGTGAAGACCTATGTGACCACAGATCTGTTTGATGATACACAGATTTCTGTTACTGAGGGAATACAGCCCGGAGATACCGTGATCACCAGCTGGTCTCCCAAGCTGATGAACGGTGTGGAAGTCACCGCACCGGTGAAGGCAGAAGAGTAGGGGAGGCAGCAGAATGAATTTGACAAAGCTAGCTCTGAAAAGACCGGTGTCCTGTTTCCTTGTGATCCTGGCACTGGCAGTATTCGGCATCAGCTCCATTTTTGGTTTCAAGATGGAACTGACGCCCGACATTGAGATGCCCATGCTCATTGTCATGGCTACCTATCCCGGCGCAGACCCGGAGAGCGTGGATGAACTCGTGGCATCCGTTATCGAAGATTCCGGTTCCACCCTGAGCGGTGTGGATTCCGTGAATTCCTATTCCTTTGAAAATTATTGTATGGTCTTGTTCACCTATGAATATGGTGTGGATATTGATGAATGCCACAATGATCTGCGTGCCGCCATGGAGACTGCAAAGTTGAGTCTGCCGGATGACGTGGATCAGCCTACTATCATCGAAATGAACATGAACAGTATGGATGTCATGACGATCTCTGCGGTGGAAAAGGGTGATGTGGACCTGTTAAAAGTAGTCAACGAAGCTGTGGTTCCGGAGCTGGAATCCCTGTCCAGTGTGGCACAGGTATCCGTCACCGGTGGTTCCGAGGATTATATCAAAGTAGAACTCAATGAGACCCTGATGAAGCAGTACGGTCTGAACATGTCCACGGTGGCACAGATGCTGGGAACCGTAGACTTTACTTATCCTGCAGGCAGCGTGACCCAGGGCAGTCAGGACATCAGCGTGGCGACGTCCATGGAGTACAATACCGTACAGAAGCTGCGTGAGATGCCACTGATGACCACCAAGGGACAGGTCATTACTTTGCAGGACATTGCAAATGTTACTACGGCATCCAAGGATGCCACCAGTATCAGCCGTTACAACGGACAGGACAATGTCAGCATCGGCATTAAGAACAAAAGTAGTGCCGGTACGGTAAATGCCTGCAAGGATGTGAAGGAAAAATTACAACAGATCCAGGCGGAGAACCCGGCCATCGAATTTGAAGTTACTTATGATGCCAGTTCCTCCATTATCAGCTCCCTGACCAGTGTAGCCGAGACCCTGTTATTGGGTGTTGTATTGACCATGGCGGTGCTGTTCCTATTCTTTGGCGATTTCAAGGCCAGCCTGATCGTCGGAGCCTCCATGCCCATTTCCCTGTTCCTGACTCTGATCCTTATGAGCATGATGGGATTCTCCATGAACATTGTAACACTGGGATCTCTGGTTATTGCCATCGGTATGATGGTAGACGCTTCCATCGTTGTGATCGAGAGCTGTTTCCGAAGACAGAAGAGTACACCGGATCTGAAACAGGCAGCCTTAGAGGGAACGAAGGAAGTGACGGCTTCTATTATCGCTTCCACCATCACCACCATCGTGGTATATCTGCCGCTGGCCACTATGAAGGGCCTGTCCGGACAGATGTTTGAGCAGCTGGGATTCACCATTGTATTTGCCATGCTGGCATCCCTGATCGCAGCTATGATGCTGGTACCGTTGTTCTACACAGTATTTAAACCGAAGGAAAAAGAAAATCTGCCCATCGATAAGCTGTTGAAGAAATTTACCACATGGTATCAGAAGATCCTGCGGAAGCTGATGAAGCGCAGAAAGACTGTCGTTGGTGTGGCTGTGGCTCTGATGATCGGCACGGTTCTGCTGGCAGGAACGCTGGACATGGAGCTGATTCCTGCAGCGGATGAAGGAGTCGTGGCGGTTACGGTGAATTTCCGTTCCGGTACCACACTGGAAAAAGAGGATGAAGCACTGAAGCTGTGGGAACAGATCGCTGAAGAGGAACCGGATGTGGAATTCTATTCCGTATCCATCAGCGGCTCCAGTGCAACCCTTACCGCAGATCTCATCAAGAAGAGAACCCTGACTACAGCACAGATAGTAGATAAATGGAATGAGATTGCAGCCGGTATGACGGATATGGATGTTACGGTAACATCTTCCGGCAGCAGTATGAGCTCCATGATGAGCACCAGCAGCTATGAGATCGATTTACAGGGTAATGACAGGGCAGAACTGGCACAGGCCGCAGAAGACCTGCAGGCAGAGATCGAGAAGATTGACGGTGTCGTAAAGACAGAAAACTCTCTGGTCAACTCTACGACGTTGGCCAAGGTAGTGGTAGATCCTCTCAAGGCAATGCAGTACGGACTGACACCCATTCAGGTCGGCATGACTATCCATAATGTATTAAGCGGGATGAATCCGTTGACGATCACCAATGATGGTTCGGAGTATGCGGTATGGCTGGAATATCCGGAAGGAAGCTATGATGATCTGAACCTGCTGATGGATCTGGGACTGGATACTTCTTTTGGCACCGTGGTACCGTTAAGAGATATTGCAGAGATCAATTACGCACAGAGTCAGGAGACCATCATGAAGCAGGACGGTCTGTATCAGGTCAGCGTGACGTCCACTATGACCTCCGAGAAGATATTTGATGCCCAGAATGCTATCAACGATCTGGTGGATCACACGGTATTCCCGGATTCTGTAACCCCGGCAGACAGTATGATGACTGGAATGATGAACGATGAGTTGCAGGCATTGTTGCAGGCAATTCTGGTAGCTACATTCCTGGTATTCCTGGTGATGGCAATGCAGTTTGAATCCCCCAGATTCTCCTTCATGGTCATGATGTGTATTCCTTTTGCACTGATCGGATCCTTCCTGCTGTTGTTCATTACGCAAAGTACCATTAGTATGGTATCCCTGATGGGATTTCTGATGTTGATGGGTATTGTGGTAAATAACGGTATTCTGTTCGTGGATTCCGCAAATATGCTGCGGGAAGAGGGAATGTCCACTGAGGATGCGCTGGTGGCTTCCGGAAGTACCCGTCTGCGTCCTATCCTAATGACGACATTGACAACGATCCTGTCCATGATCCCCATGGGACTGGGACTGGGCGATAACGGTGTCATGATGCAGGGAATGGCACTGGTTATCATCGGCGGTCTGACGGCTTCCACGATCCTGACCCTGATCCTGATCCCGACCTTCTATCTGATCTTCGATAAGCGGAGCAGACAGGAGAGAAGAGCGGCTAAGAAGCTGGCAAAATCTCAAAGATCTGGAAAAACGGGGGATGCGGAAAATGAGTAAAATAACCGGATTGGAGGCACCGAACCAGGTGCCTCCCAAGGTGACCGCCATGTACCGGGCCGTCAGCACACTTTTGCGGGAGGACAAGGATATCTCGGAAATGAGCGTGTCCATGATCACCGGGCTGGCGGGCATTGGCAAGGGAACTGCTTATGAATATTTTGATTCCAAGGAAGAGATCATTGTCTGTGCCCTGTTGTATGAAATCCGTACAGTAACGGAGCAGGCTTCCCATCAGATTCAGACCTGTCCGGATCTGGAGACCCAGATCCACAGAATGCTTTTGCTGGTGGAAGAACATTCCCAGTGTGTGGATGCCATCATGGCGTTTCTGCATCTGCTGACGGATCATTCCAAGGAGGGAAATCTTCTGCGGCAACGGATAGCGGAACAGAAGGAAAACGGGCCCGTGGATCTTTTGGTCCGCCAGATCATAGACAGTGCACGGGCGAAAGGAGAACTGCGGGAGGACATTCCGCTGTCTTATATTACCAATGCGCTGTTAGCTCGGATGATTTCCTATCTGATGTACCAGTGCCACCATATCGGTGATGATATGCCCCCAGAAGAGATGCGCAG
>OHIK01000817.1_pt1 | contig 14747 bp, 10 predicted proteins | sample 1568241 | NCBI WGS metagenome assembly OHIK01 (sample SAMEA3879567, study PRJEB24766) | human gut metagenome | biome: human-associated habitat; feature: feces | place: USA | collected 1985/1987 | reverse complement strand
ATACCCTCCGTCAGCAATTTTCAGCAGACAAGCCAATCAAATCCGGGCCAGCCAGGGCGACATTGTGGTAATTGAGCCCTATACCTTACATATGATCCGCAAAGATTCCTCCGAAGATTATACCGGAGAGGCCATCGTCTTCAATCTTTCCTTTTTAGAGGGGTCCTCAGACGATTGTGTAGACCAAAAATACATTCAGCCGGCAATCAAGCAGGATCTCTCCCTGTCTCAGCACATCTCCAAGAATACTGTTGAGCAAACAAAAATTGTCGGCATTTTTCAGGATATTCTGGCCCTTTATCACCAAAAATCCCCTTTATTTGAGGTGTACATCAAGGGAAAGCTATTCGAGCTCATGGCGCAGGTACTGCAATGCAGCAAGCAGTTCGGCCTGAAAACTGATAAAAATTCCAAACGGAAAAATATGGACAGCATTAAAGCGATCTTATCCTATCTGAAAAAGAACTATAATGAAGATCTTTCTCTTGCCACGGTGGCAAAACGGTTCAACTACAGCACCAATTATTTCAGCCGCCTATTTAAGGAACAGACCGGAAAAACCTTTTTAGAGTATGTCAATGAGTATCGAATCCAGCGGGCCTCTGAAATGCTGATCTTCTCCGACGATATGATTACCGATATCGCTATGGAGGTGGGGTTCAACAACCTTTCCTATTTTATACGCCAGTTCAAACGCTTTCACGGCTGCTCTCCCGTACAATTTCGGAAACAATTGAAAATCGTACGGAAAAAGACTTCCTAAAAAAGAACATTTTTCAACAGTAAATAAAAAGGATAATTTTGTATTATAAAAAACTGCGGTTTTATACAAGCGTATAATGTGCAAACAGTATATAATGCAATCACAGCAAAAGGAAAAGTTGTGAATTTACACAACAAACAAATGTGATTTGGGAGTGATTATTTTGAAATCGCAAATTAGGAAAAGGCATCGGGCTGGATACCTATTTGTTCTGCCCGCGTCAATCGTTGTGCTGCTGGTTAATATTTACCCGCTGCTTCGGGGATTTTATCTCAGCTTCACGAACTCAAACGCTTTATACCCTGACCGGACAACATTCGTTGGTTTCGAAAACATTGGAAAGGTATTGTTTGAGGATAAGGAATTTTGGAGCGTTATTGGCTTTACTTTCTTCTACGCGATCAGTACTGTAATCTGTGTTTATATCATCAGTTTAGTATTGGCGCTTTTTGTAAACCAGCCTTTTCGTGGCAAAAGCGTCATTCGGGCATTATATCTTCTGCCATGGGTGGTTCCTTCTGTGGTCGCGGTAAACTCCTGGTCCTGGATCCTGAATGACCAATTCGGCTTTATCAACACGACTTTGATGCAGCTCGGCTTGATTCAGGAACCGATTCTCTTTCTGGCAACCCCGCTTGCGGCCCAGTTGACCTCGGTGCTTGTGGGCACCTGGAAAAACTTCCCCTTTATGATGATGGTTTTGATCGGCGCCATGCAGGCGATTTCCCCGGACTTATACGAATCCGCCCATATTGACGGCGCCAGCGCGTTTCAAAGATTCCGTTACATCACCATGCCGATGATTAAGCAAGTGAGCGTCGTTTCTACGGTCCTGATGATGATCTGGAACTTTAACAATTTCGATATCGTCTATCTTCTCACCAAAGGCGGCCCGGGAAGAGCTACCATGAACATTTCGATTTATACCTATAATATGGCGTTCTACCGCCAGCTTCTGGGCTATGCCTCCGCAATCGCCGTGGTAATGATGGTAATCATGTTCATAATGTCCTATGTATACCGCCGGCTGCTGCGGGATAAAGACTAAAGGGGGAATACAACAATTATGTTTAAGCTACAGTCGACGCCGAAAAAAGTCGTCAAATCCATCCTGTTTTATCTTCTCCTTTTAGTGATCGGATTTTTGATTGTCCTTCCGATTATCAGTGTGATCGGCACCGCCTTTAAAGGAAAAGCTGAGATCCTGACAAATAACAACCTTTTCCCTCACCAATTCACATTAGAGAATTTTTACCGGGTATTTGAAACCACGCCATTTCTGCTTTATGTGAAAAACAGTGTTTTAATCGCTGTTTCCGCTTCCCTGATCGTAGCGGTTTTTTCCTGTCTCGCTGGATATGCGATCTCTCGTTACAGCCGCCGCATTCGTTTTTTCAGATACTATTCTTCCCTATTCTTAATTCTTCAAATGTTCCCCGGCGTGCTGGTTTTGATTCCCTTGGTGCTGGTCTTTACCCAAGTCCATTTAAATGATACCGTTTTGGGCTTGACCATTATTTACATATCCAGCAACATTCCCTTCTGCACCTGGCTCATCAGCGGATTTTTTGACGGCATCCCCATCGAAATGGAAGAAGCCGGGCAAATAGACGGCTGCAACGTTTTCCAGACATTCATCAAGCTGGTCGTACCGCTTTCCAAGCCTGGAATCGCTTCCATTATCATTTTCACCTTTATCGGCTGCTGGAATGAATTTATGACCGCAAACATTTTCCTGAAAACCCAGGAGATGAAAACCATTCCGGTTGGCTTGCAGGCGTTTATCCAGCAGTTTACCACAGAATGGGGTTCTTTGATGGCGGCGTCCTCTATTGCCCTGATTCCTATTTTGTTCTTTTTAATTTTCATGCAGAAGTATATCGTTGCCGGGTTAACGTCAGGCGCGGTGAAAGGCTAATTTTGGTAGGCTTGCTTGAAAAAGCAAAAAAATATATTTTTCAGGAGGTAAATTATGAAAAAACTGAGAAAAGCATTATGTCTGGTGCTTGCCGGATGTATGGCGGTCTCTTTGGCGGCCTGCAACAGCAGCTCCACCGAGTCCTCTTCTCAAGGCACTGATTCCACCGGTTCTCAGGCGGAATCGACTACTGGCGGCGACGGCGAGGCCGCGGAATTGGTATTCTGGGATATGCCATGGGGGTCTTCCGAATATCAAAACGTAGCACAAGGATTGGTCGAAGATTTTATGGAAGAGTATCCCAACATTAAGGTAACCTATCAGCAGATTCCCTGGGATAGTTCTTCCGTAACATTCCAGACTGCCGTCACCTCTGGCACTACCCTGGATGTCAGCACTGGTCCTGGGTTCCAGTCCTTACAGTTCCATGCCATGGGCAAAATGATTGACGTCAGCGACATCATGGAGGAATTGGAAGAGGAAGGAACAACATGGTCTACCGGCACTGCTGATCAGTTCAATGTAGATGGTTTCCAAACCGCACTCCCCTTTAACGTAGATCCAAGAGGCATTTTCTATCGTGCCGACTGGCTGGAAGAGGCAGGCCTTGACGTTCCTACCACTTGGGATGAACTGTTTGAGGTGGTAAAGGCCATGACTCATGACGATGTTTACGGTATGGCTCTGGCCGGTGAAAATCACTGGGGCTTCTATCAGTTTATGTTCGGTAACGGCGGCGCTTATGTTACGGAAGACCAGCAGGCCAATATCAATACTCCTGAAGTGAAGAGCACCCTGGAATTCTATGCTAAACTGCGCGACAGCGGCGTAATTCCTCCTGGAGCGGCTGCTATGAAGGAAGATGATGGCAAGAAACTGTACATGCAGGGAAAGGCCTGGTGTATTCCTTGCGGCCCTGACTTCGGTCCTGTTATTGAGGAAACCAGCCAGGAGATCTATGAAAATACCGAAGTGCTGCCTGTTCTGGAAAGCCCCACTGGAACCGTACGTTCCCCCATGGGTATGAATGGTTTAATGGGCTACAGCGACAGCAAATACCCAGAGGCTGTTAAGACCTTTATGAAATGGTGGACTCTTAACAACGGCGCTCTGTGGGAAGACGGTGGCATGGGCGCTTTCCCGGCTGATACCACTAAACATCAGTTGCCCTCGATTAAGGACAACAAGATTAAAAGTTTCTTCGCGGAAGAAATAATGCCTCATGGTTGTTCTTTGAACTATCCTTCATTGAGTGCTTTCCCGGCGATGTCTTCTCTGGAAGGCGAGGATTTGGCTCGTGAGCTTAGCACAGAGGTTTTGGGTGGTAATGACGATTTCGATACTATCTTGTCCGGCATGAATGATCGCATTCAGCAGATCATTGACAGCAACAGCTAAAACTTTACTTTGCTACGATCTTACTACTTTAATTTTTATGAAAAATCCAAATAACCCATCGGCTGTTCCTAGCCGGCGGAAGAATTTCTGTTAATTTCGTGAAGCAATCCATTTTATACTTAGAAAGGTCGCGATTACATTGAGAAAAGGCGCACAAATGTACACCGTACGCGAATTTACCAAAGACAAAGCCGGCATGGCCGAAACCCTGAAGAAAATTAAGGCGATCGGTTATGATTCCATTCAAACCGGCACCCCTGATTATCTAACCGACGAGGAATTTAAAGCGTTGCTCGATGATGCCGGCCTGACAGATTGTTCTGCCGGTGGCAACTATGATTTGATGGTTTCCGATCCCAAAGCGGGAATCGGCGCGGCGCTCAAGCAAGCCCATGTTTTTGGGGTAAAGTATGTGGAAGTAGCTACTCTTCCGAGAGAATGGCGCGAAAGCGAGGAAGGCTATAAGCTTTATGCCGCCAGCCTAAACAAAATCGCCGCTGAACTGAAAAAGGAAGGCATGCGTCTTTTGTACCATCCCCACGCGTTGGAATTCTACTCTTTCGGAGGCGGCAAAAAGGGCTTTGACATTCTTTTCGATGAAACTGACCCCGAAGGCGTAAACTTTATTATGGATACCCACTGGATGACCGCTGGCGGCGTTAACGTCCCCAAGTATATCCGGAAGGTAAAAGGCCGTATGACCATCTGCCACTTTAAGGATTATGCCATTATCGGCGGCACCGAAGACCATATAGAGAGAGTCTGCAAGCAGTTCGCCGAGGTGGGCGAGGGAAATATCGACTGGCCCGGTGTGATCGAAGCTTGTAAAGAGATCGGTGTGGAATATGCTGTCGTCGAGCAGGACATCTGCAAGGTTGACCCATTTGAGAGTTTAGCCATCAGCTACAATAACATGGTTAAATTCAACGTATAAGGCTGATTTTGTACCTCCCATCAAAAAAGGCCTTTGATACCCCTATGAGCAGATTTCATCTTGTATCCCTTTAACCATTCGTGCCATTAAGCTTCGGGCCTCAGGCCTCTTTTAGGTTCTCGTTCAATCGGCAGGCCTGAGGCTTCCCCACGCCAAACGAAGCTTTTCCGGCACACGCCTTCTTTTGAGCCACTCGCCATCGCGAGTGGCTCTTTCTTTATGCAATAAAAAAAGGACTGATGACTCAGTCCTTTTTTTGGGGGCGCAAAATAGTAAATGATTTCGATAGCCGGCGCAAGCATCTTTTTTGAAAAACTCCCTGGGCGGCATACGCTGGTTTCTAAACTCTAAATACCAAACCGGTTCTCTGAAATCTTTTTCGCTTCTCTCGCTAAGCCCTCAATTTTATTAAATTGTTTTGAATCGATTAACTCTTCTGTAGCCATCTAACTGCCGCCGCAGCGTATTACGTTAGGAAGCGATAAGTACTCCCCCACATCTGAGCTATTGATACCGCCGGTGGGCATAAATCTCATATCGGCATAGGGCCCCGCCAATACCTTCAGCATTTTGACGCTCCCGACCACCTCAGCCGGAAACACTTTACCGCTTTCAAGCCGTACCTTTTGCAGAATTCTATTTCCGTAGGCGTCGCGCAGCTAGGGATCACAGGGGTTTTCTCATGGATACACCAACTGAACACACCAGGATTGATTCCCGGGCTGACAATCGCTTGGGCGCCTGCGTCAAAATTAGATACTTCTTCTAAAGGGCCTTTCTCCTAAGCGATAAAAAGGCCCATTGGTTCCCCCGCTAATATTATGGAAGGAACCTCCATTACAAACGCCTCGCTCATCCATTTATGAATTTCTATGACTTTTCAATCTGAATGCAGCGGTTTTCCCGGCTGGATTTTTGAGCCGCCTCTAATACCCTAGCAATCTGGACCCCGTCAAAAAGATTGGGTTGTATCACTTGATTCTGTTGAACAGCCTGGACAAAATCCGCGAAAGCGTGAAAAAAGGTATTCTCATAACCAATGATATGCCCAGGCCCCCACCAAGCGCCTGCATAAGGATGCGCCAGAGAGGTGGCCATAATCGTTCTGAAGCCCTGCTCCCCAGCCGGAGCATCCAAATCTAAAAACTGAAGTTCATTTAAATTTTCCAGATCAAATTTTAGAGCGCCCCTACTGCCGTAGATTTCAAATTTATTCTGGTTTTTGCATCCGGCCGCAAATCTGCTGACGTCGATGGACCCTAACGCTCCATTCTCAAATTCAAGCACCAAGAAGGCCGCGTCATCCACAGTAACCTTTCCTTCCTTTGGGCCGCTGTTAGGCGAGCCTTTGGTAAATACAGCCGCGTCCCCGTCTGAGAGAGGGCGACGCGCAACGAACGTTTTACATTTTGCCATGACCGAAACCGGCTCGCCAACCAAATACCTAGCCAGGTCTACCCCATGGGAAGCCAGGTCGTACAGCGGCCCTCCGCCCGCTTTTTCCGACTGCAGCTGCCAAGTCAGCGGAAAACTGGCGTCTAAAATCCAATCCTGAAAATAGCTGCCTCTCCAATGGTATATCTGGCCCAGACGCCCCTCGTCAATCAGTTTTTTCGCAAACGCCACCGCCGGCACACGGCGGTAATTATGGTTCAAATAATGCACGACTCCCGCTTTTTTTGCCGCGTCAGCCATTTCCTGAGCTTCTTTTGACGTAAGAGCACAGGGCTTTTCACAGACAACGTGTTTTCCAGCCTGCACCGCCGCGAGCACCATCTCTTTATGTAAATAGGTCGGGGCGCCCACGTCGATGACATCAATATCGTCTCGCTGGACCAATTCGCGCCAGTTTTGGGTATAAGATTCATACCCCCAGGTTTCGGCAAAGTCTTTCACGAAAGATTTTGTGCCGGCCACTGCCTTTAATACTGGATGATAAGGAACGTCAAAAAAGCGTTCCAGCATTGTCCAGGCGTTAGAATGGGCTCTTCCCATAAACCCCTGTCCAATCATTCCTATCTTTAATTCCGGCTTCATGCTTCATTCTCCTTTCAAGTTAATACAGTTGGATACAGATAAATAACTCCCAATGGCAGAGGCTTGGTTATCCGCCATACTCAGCGCGCTGGCATCGGTATGGCTGTGATTTTTATACGCTGTTTGATAAACCTGAAACGGCGGGGTATTGGTTGCACCGCGGCCACCGCCAGTGAGAATTAAACGAGGTTCCCTCAGAAATAAGTCCGGCCTTTAACAATATAAGTATACCATACCGGAGCCCGCTGAAAAAGCCTATTGGAAAACAATCTTTCCACAGGAACCATCGAGCCGCCCAGCTTAATTATCCGGGGATCTACCGGCCCGGTAAAATCATCAATAGCCTAAAAAATTGGCCGCCCCCGTTTATGTCCGGTTAGTAAGCCGGCTTCAAACGGGGGCATTTTTCATTATTTAAGTTAGCCATGGTCATAAATGGTATAAACGCCGGTATTCCGTGGGGGTCATCCCTGCCTTTTCTTTGAAATGCCTGGAAAAATAAATATTGGATTCATAGCCGCAAAGCAAGGAAATCTTTTTGATCGGATAATCAGTGACAATAAGCATCTGCTGCGCCCGGTCCATCCTGCTTGAAATTAAATCCGCGATACAGGAAATATGAAAGAATTTTTTATAGAGGCTTTGAACATAAGAAGGGCTCAGATTAACAATCGAGGACATTTTTTTCACTGTCCAATTCTGTTGAGGAGAGCTATAGATCGCCAGCCGCAATTGGTTAAAACGTTCACGAAGGGAGATGTCGTAATTATGCGAATTTTTTTCGTTCATACATTCATTCAGCTTGATTAAGAAGTATTTCAGCAGGCAATCGATAGCCATATCCTGAAAGCTATTTTTGTTTAGAAACTCAAAACATATATTCTGATGAACGCTCATGAAAGGATCAATATAAGGTATTCTAATCGGTTCGTCATATTTTAAGGACAAGCTTTCTAAAAAATTTTGATCCTCATCACCGCTGACGTCAAAATGCATAAAATCATCCACATGCGTGACCCCGTTAAGCTCTTCAAAAAACTGGGGTGTCCCTTTTTGATAAAGCATGATTTGATCCGCTGGAGCGTCGTAGATTTTATCACTTATGAAAAAACGGGTGGGTGCCTTCAGACGAAGAAATAAATAATCACCTGAGCCATTGGGGCGGCTAATTCTGAATTTCTTTTCATGAATCGCGTGAAGTCCACACATTTTAACATACATAGCAACCGCTCCTAAAAGTAGAAAAGTTTTATAATATCGTTTTTTTATGCATTTCAATCTTCTAGCAAAATCGTTATAATAACAGCAAGATTTTTGTTTAACTTTTATGCAAATATTTTAGCATCAAGAAGTTTAATGTCAATCTTCCTAGGTGTTTTACCGCAAAACTCAATATTTTTGTGTCATTTTATCATAGGATATCATTATTTTCCAATCGCTTTTTCCACCCTTTATGGAAGGATTCTTTCATGCGAAACGACAAGATTCGTATGGTTAGAATACAATTATTAATGGAGGAAGAAAAAATGAAAAAAGGCTTAGCATTCCTATTGGCTCTGGCAATGTCTGTGTCCGTGTTTGGCTGCTCGTCAGAAGGATCCCCTTCTGGGTCTAGTGAAGGCTCACAGTCCGCCTCATCCCAATCAGAAGAAAATTCTGGGTCTCCTTCTGGGGAAAAAACCGTTTTGAACGTTGTCACAATGGTTGGCTATGGAAATGGGTTGGAAGCCAACAAGGAATTTATGAAGAAGTACACGGAAGAGGTTAACCCCAACGTTGAAATCAATCTGGAAGAGCTCTCCATTGACGGTTCGGAATGGAACGTATACGTGTCCAAGCTTGCTACAATGGCCGCTTCTGATGCGCTGCCCGACGTATTCGACATGGCTACGGAAGGTCTTCAGATGGTTTATAAAAACAAGCTGGCACAGCCTCTTAACAATTATTTTGATTCCCATGAGGGGATTTATGAGTCTGTATTGGAAGATACCTACGATCCCAAACTAATCGAGCCCTTTATCGATGGCGAGGATGTTTACGGCCTGGTCACCATGTGGAACCCCTGTATCACCCATTTGAATACAGACTATTTGAAGGAGGCGGGCCTGTCTCTTCCCAGTGAAGACTGGGATACCGACGAGTTCCTGCGGTACTGCGAGGCCCTGACAAAGACAAATGACGATGGCTCCAAACGCTACGCGCTGCTGGTTCCGGATTATTACTTTGCAACCTCCGCGTGGCTGTTTGCGTGGGACGCTTCTTTCCTCAACGATGATTGGACACAGGCCGCGTGCGATTCTGAAAACGCCATTGCATGCTTCCAGTTTATCCATGACCTGATCTACAAGTATCAGTACGCCCCGGTTCCGCAGCCCAACGACAACTATCAGCAGATGTTTGTAGACGGGCAGATTGCCATGATTACCGCCGGCCGCTGGCCGTTAGCCACTTATGAAGCCAACGGATTCCGTACGGTGGGCGTCCAGTATAATCCCTCGTTTAAAACACAGGCTAACGTTTACGGCACCCAGGGCTTTATGATAAGCTCTACCACGGACCATTATGACGAAGCCTGCGAGTTCCTCGTATGGACGGCGTCCGAAGACTTTATTAAAGAATTTGTTAAGTTCGGCAGCACCCCCTCTCGTCTCGAGTGCGGAGAAGAAATTATTGAGTCCGCCGGATATCCCGAGAACCGCGAGGTCTTTTTCGAAACCTTAACCAAGGGCATGAAATCCGTAGAGGCGCCGACGTCTTACGCTGATTTGGGAACAATTTTTGATACCTATTTCTCTATGATGATGACAGATGAAAACGCGGATATCGCTTCAATCTGCCAGCAAATGGCCGATGAGATGGATGTAGCCCTTCAGAAGTAATGCGTTTTCCGGGTAAATACTGTTGAATTAATGTGAAACGGGGTGCGGAGCATAAATAAAAAATCCGCTCCCCGTTTCTTTTATGAAAGCAAAGGCTTCTATCGGGATAAATTCACTTTAAGGGGTGGAATCGATTGAATAAGAGGTTGTATAGCAAAAAGAAAAGCGACGCTGTTTCGGGCTACTTATTTTTGCTGCCCGCTCTTTTAGCGTTCCTGCTTTTTATCGGAGCGCCGATGGTGATTACCATCGTGCTGAGTTTTTTCGACTATAATATGCTTCAGGGCTCGGAATGGATTAATTTTGATAACTACATTGAGTTTTTTAAGAACCCTACCAGCTGGCAGATTATTTGGAATACGTTTAAATTGACGCTGATCCTAGTCGCTTTACATATCGTTATCGCGCTGCTCTTAGCGTTTGTTATTTACAAGGAAAAGCGTGGGCCGGTCAAGTATGTTTACCGTACCGCTGTTTACCTTCCTTCTATCCTGACGACGGCTTCGGTGGCCATTGCCTGGTACTATATGTTTAACTACGACTTCGGCGTGTTTAACTGGCTTCTTTCTCAGCTTGGAATTTCCGGCGTAAAATGGCTCACATCCTCCTCTGGGGTCATTGTGGCCATTTGCCTGTTCAGTCTTTGGAAGTTCGTGGGCACTCCCTTTTTGTACTATCTTATTGGCTTACAGGGAATACCGGATGGATACTATGAAGCGGCCCAAATTGACGGAGCTAACAAAATTCAGACATTCTTCCATATTACTCTTCCCATGCTTACGCCTACTCTGTTTTTCGTGATTACCATAACCACGATCAACACGTTCCAGATTTTTGACGAGCCTTATATTATTACAAACGGCGGCCCTGGCAACGCTTCCCGCACGCTGGCTCTTCATGTATATGAAAAAGCCTTTAAGGCCTACGAAATGGGATATGCGTCGTCGGTCTCCGTGGTACTCTTTATTATTGTTTTAGTGATTACCATCATTCTTTACAGCACCCAGAACAAATGGGTGACGTACGACGTGGAATAGAGGGGAGGTTTCACAAAATGAAAAATAGCACTGCCCGCGCTAAGAAGATCATAAAAAGAGTCGTGCTGATTATTGTGATCTTTGCGATTTCTCTGATCTGGCTGATGCCAATGCTGTGGATTATTTCTACCTCCCTGCGTTTACCGACGCAATCCTTCACGCTTCCCCCTCATTTTTTACCGACAGAGTTTTACTGGAGCAACTACGCGAAGGTATTTGACATCCTGCCTTTTTTATCTTTTCTGAAAAACAGCGTTATCGTTACCGTAATAGGGACCGGGGTACAGATTTTTATTTCTTCCCTTGCCGCCTATGCGTTTGCCCGTATCGACTTTCCAGGGAAAAAGGTCCTGTTCATAGTTTTTCTGTCTGGATTAATGATACCCGCTCAGGTCACAGTGATTCCAAAATTTTTAATGCTCAAGGGGGTTGGGCTTTTAAACACTCTATGGGCTTTGATTCTGCCCGCGATTATCGACCCGCTGGCGATTTTCCTTCTCAGGCAGAACATGCTCACCATTCCCAAAAGCTACGATGAATCCGCCTATATGGACGGCGCTGGCCGGTTCCGTATTTACCGGAGCATCATTTTTCCCATGTGCGCTCCCTCAATTGTTGTAGTATTGGTGACCAGGGCCTTGGTATTGTGGAATGATTTCTTCCAGCCGTTGATCTTTATTTCAGAGTACAAGAATATGACCCTGCCCTTAGGCTTAACGGTGTTAAAAGGGCAGGCGGAATTTGGTTCCGGAAGCATTTCCATCGTTCTGGCAGGCGTTGTCATGAGTTTTATTCCGCCGCTCCTGCTTTATATTTTCTGCCAAAAGAAGCTGATGAGCGCTACTGTTCTGGCTGGCCTGAAAAGTTAACTTTGTCTTGTGGAGGAAACAGAAATGATAGAACTGAAAAATATTCCGAATATAAAATCATACGATAGCAAGGCTGACGCGCTGCGGTTTCTTTTGGGAGGGATTGGAACCGGAAATATTTCCTTAACCGCAAAAGGGGAATTGTGTGATTTTGAAATCTTCAACCGGCAGAGCAAGGGCTTAAAACTGCCATACTCCTTCTTTTCCCTATGGTATTCGTTTCCTTCCGGCGAACAGGATGCCATCGTTCTGGAAGCAAAGCCGGAAGGTCTTTGCGACGCCCCTATGGGGGTCGCTCCCGGCTTAGTGCCTGGGTTGCCCCGCTTTGATTCCAGCCGCTTTTCCAGCGCATACCCTTTCGCAAACATTGCCTTTCAGAAAGAAAATTTCCCCTTTGAGGTGACTCTGCAAGCCTTCACCCCGTTTATCCCCCTGGATGATATCAATTCCGGGATTCCGGGCATCCGCTTTACCTACCGGATTAAAAACCTTACGAGCCAGCCGGCAAAAGTTACGGTTTCCGGGACCATGCCAAACGCATGCGGTTTTGAATCTTTCTCTTATGACGGCCTAAATAAGCTGTACCTCAACGGGCATCCCAAAAATCAGGTAATCAAGAAAAACGGGCTGCAGGGGATCAGCTATTCTACCGATTTGGATCAAAATCAAATTGGATTTGGTACCATGGCCCTGTTAGCCGAAGCCCTGGAGGGCTTTTCAGCGAAAACCTGTTGGCTTAACGAGGGCTGGTGGGATGGCGCGGAGGAGTTCTGGCAGGATTTCACGGAAGACGGCATGCTGCACGAAGCATTCAGCGACGGAAAGCCGGTTTCCAAGGTCAACCCCAGCGAGGAAGAATGCGCGGTGGGTTCCATCGCCGTTCAAAAGGCCCTTCAGCCCGGAGAAGCAAGAGAATACGTGTTTTATCTCACCTGGCACTTCCCCGATCGTTACGGCTGGTGGCCGGATGGGCACCAGGCAAGAAACCCTGTCTTTTGTTCCGACATCCACCAGAATTACTATTCCGTGCTGTGGGAAGACGCCTTAGAGGCCGCAAATTATCTTCACGCAAACATCCCGCGCCTGGAAGAAACCAGTGAAAGCTTCGCAAAAGCTTTGTTTTCCTCTTCCGTAGATCCGGAAGTGATCGACGCGGCGGCCAGCAACATTACGGCGCTTCGTTCCACCACCTGCTTCCGTATCGCCGATGGGACCTTTTTCGGCTGGGAAGGCTGCTTTTTCCAGGCTGGCAGCTGTCCAGGCACTTGCACCCACGTATGGAATTACGCCCAAACCGCTGCCAACCTATTCCCCGCTCTGGAACAAAACATGAGAGAAACGGAGTTCCTTCAGGAAACCGGCGAGGACGGAAAAATGAATTTCCGCGCCAAGCTCCGGCTGGAAGGAAAGCCCTGGGACATGTACCCTGCCGTTGACGGACAGCTCGGCAGTATCCTCCGGGTCTATCGGGAATGGAAAACAAGCGGCAGCGATGATTTCCTGAAAAAGCTATGGGATAAGGTCGTGTCCGCTCTTAGCTTTTCCTCCGCCCACTGGGATTCCGACGGTGACTGCGTGCTTGACGGACAGCAGCACAATACCTACGATATTGAGTTCTATGGGGTTAATTCTCTTGGCAACTCCATTTACTACGCCGCGCTGAAAGCCGCGGCGGAAATGGCGGACTATCTGGAGGAACCGGCCCTTGCCCAAAAATGGCGGGCCATGTGGGAAACCGGCGCGAAAGCGATGGACGAAATGCTGTATAACGGCGAATATTACCGCCAGGTGATGGAAGGCGGCGTCAATGAGTACAAATACCAGTACGGCGACGGCTGTCTTTCTGACCAACTCTTGGGGCAGACCTTAGCCCATTTATATGGTTTAGGCCATCTTTTCCCGGATGAACACGTGAAATCAGCCGTGGCCGCTATTTATAAATATAATTTCAGGGATAAAATGGGAGCCCACAAAAGCCTCCAGCGGGGCTATGCCTATCAGGATGAACCAGGGCTTTTACTCTGCTCCTGGCCCACGGGAGGACGCCCTAAGCAGCCCTTTGTGTACAGCGATGAAGTGTGGACCGGCATTGAATACCAGGTTGCCACCGGGCTGATTTATGAAGGATATTTAGACGAGGGGATGGACATCGTGCGCGCGGTTCGCAGCAGGTACGATGGATATAAGAGAAACCCGTTTAATGAAGTGGAATGCGGCAACCATTACGCCCGTTCTATGGCAAGCTGGGGCGTGCTCAACGCGTTGTCCGGGCTGAGCGTCGACCTGCCCCACAACAGTCTTTCCATCGCGCCCAAGGTAAGCCCCGATGATTTCCAGTGCTTTTATTCCACTGGAAAAGAATGGGGGATCTGCCGCCAGTTCAAGGATCAAAACGGCTCGCTGACACAACGCTTCGACGCGCTGTACCGTATCAAATGACTTTTCATTGCATGGAGGGAGATTTTTTGTCATGAAACTTTCAGAAAGGATTGAACGCGTCTTTGCGTACGCGAAAAACACATGGAAAAATCCTCCGGAATGTCTGTTTAACCGCGATTTTCAATACGCCGCGGTAAATTTATATTCCGGCCGGGAGGTTTGGGAACGGGCCGCGCTATCGTTTTCCTATGCCCTGCGGCATGCCCCGGTTATTATCACCGACGACGACCATATCATCGGCCGCGCGTATCAGGTGCGGTTCGCTCAACCGGATCGCTATGACCCGGAGCTAAAAGACTATTCCCTCCAAATGCCGGGCTGGGATTTGGGAGAAGAGGTTTATCGAGGATATTCGGAGCTGGCGGAGCTTCATTTGGTTACAGAGCCGGTACGGGGACATATCACCTGGGATTGGATGAAAATTCTTCAATTGGGTACGGAAGGGCTGAAAGCGCGGTATCAAAAAGCCCTGG
>OHIK01000811.1_pt1 | contig 14840 bp, 11 predicted proteins | sample 1568241 | NCBI WGS metagenome assembly OHIK01 (sample SAMEA3879567, study PRJEB24766) | human gut metagenome | biome: human-associated habitat; feature: feces | place: USA | collected 1985/1987 | reverse complement strand
GCAAGGTCCCCCGGGACCAGGCAGCCGCCGGTGCAAATCACCTTGCAGTTGGGATGGCTCACTAATTCGTTGCAGATAGTAAGGCCGTTTGTAATGACGGTAGCGCCCCGCTGGCTGTTAAAATGCTTCGCCACATACAGGGTGGTGCTGCCGTCATCCAGCATAACGCAGTCCTCTTTGGCAATATATTGGGCGCAGGCGATACCGATGGCTTCCTTTTCCGGCGCCATCCGGTTCAGCCGGCTTTGATAAACCGGGTCCCTGTCCAATTGAAAAGTAGGGTCCGCCAGCTCCCGCGGCAGCGCGCCGCCGTGGGTGCGGGTGACCATGCCCCGGGACTCCAAGGTGCGCAGATCCGCCCGGATGGTGGCGCCAGTCATGCCGAACAATCCGGCAAGCTCGTCAACGGTAACGGAGCGGTGTTGTTTGATGATTTCCATAATCCGGACCAGGCGCTCCTCCGGATAGGTTTTTTCTCCTGCCATAAGATTCCTCCTTGCCGCCTCAGGCGTTGTGCTGTTCCACCAAAGCGATCTTTTCGATTCTGGGAATATGCCGGCCGCCCTCAAACTCCGTGTTTAAAAAGGTCAGGGCAATCTCTTTGGAAAGCCGTTCCCCAGTCAGCCAAGCCCCAAGGCACAAAATGTTGGCGTCATTGTGGAGCCGGGTCATTTTCGCGGTAAACAGATCGGTGCAGTGGGCGGCACGAATGCCCCGGACCTTGTTGGCGGCGATGCTCATGCCGATCCCGGTGCCGCAGATGAGGATCCCCTTTTCCGCCTTTTCGGAAATCACGGCGTTTGCCAGTTCCTCAGCGATGAGGGGATAGTCTACAGGGTGGTCCGAACCAACCCCGAGATCCAGCGCCTCGAAGCCTTCAACCGCTAAAACAGGCTTTAGAAATTCCTTTAAATGATAACCTGCGTGTTCGCTGGCAATGGCGATTTTTCTCATAGCAAAGCCTCCAGTTCCCCAATAGCCGCGTCTCGCTGTTCCTTGGTGGGCGGGGTGTAGTGAAGCTCCGGGCGGTCGATTAAGTAAGAAGCGCCCTGGCCCTTTACCGTGTGGGCCAAAACCATAGTGGGACGGCCTTTGGTAGCCCGGGCGATGTCAAAGGCCCCGGCGATGGAAGGGATATCATGGCCGTCGATTTCCACCACGTTCCAGCCGAAAGCCTTCCATTTGTCCGCTAAAGGCTCCAGCTCCATAGAGGTGCTGGTGGGGCCGTCGTTTTGATACCGGTTCCGGTCCGCGATGGCCACCAGGTTATCCAGCTTGAAATAGGGAGCGGCCATGGCGGCCTCCCATACCTGGCCTTCATCCTGCTCGCCGTCGCCTAAAATGACAAACACCCGGGAATCTTTTTTTCGCGCTTTCGCTCCCAGCGCGATTCCCGTGCCGCCGGACAGGCCCAGCCCCAGAGAACCGGTGGTCAAATCCACACCGGGAATATGGAGACAGGGATGACCCTGAAGAAGAGAGCTGATTTTCCGCAGGTTTTTCAGTTCATCCTTTGGGAAAAATCCTTTTTCCGCCAATGCGGAATACCAGATGGGGGCGGCGTGCCCCTTGGACAGAACTACCCGGTCACGGTTTAAGTCGTCCGGGCTGCCGGGGTCCACCCGAAGCTCGTGAAAGTAAAGAACCGCCATAATATCCGCCAGGGAAAGAGAGCCGCCGGGATGGCCGCTTTGAGCGTGGTAAATGGTATCAATCGTCAGGCAGCGCAACTTTGCCGCTTTGGAACGCAGCGCCTGCTCCGTGGTTTTATCCAGCATGAGAATCTCTCCTTTCCATGGCTTTTTCCGCCTTCTGGGCGATGTGTTCCGCGGTCAATCCGTATTTTTTCAGAAGCAGGCCGCTTTTGCCGGATTCCGCAAAGGTATCTTCCAGGGCAACCTGTTCCATGGGGACGGGACAGCAAAGGGACAAAACCTCCGCCACCGCCCCGCCGGCGCCGCCATAGCGGTTGTGATCCTCTGAAACCACCACCGCGCCTGTTTTTTGGGCCTGGAAAGTGATAGCCTCAACGTCGATAGGCTTCACAGACCGCAGGTTCAGCACGCTGGCGGAAATTCCTTTGGCCTCCAAAAGCTCCGCGGCCTTGATAGATTCATTCACCATCATGCCCACCGCCATCAGGCATACATCCTTGCCGTCCCGAAGCAGCTCCGCTTTTCCGGGAATGAAAACAGTGTTGTTTTCATCGTGAAGCACCTGGGTTACCGCCCGGCCCAACCGGACGAATACAGGCCCTTCCATTTCCACGGCGGCTTTGACAGCGGGCCAAACCTCGCCGGGGTCCGCGGCTACCAATACATGCATGTTGGGCAAAGCGCGCATAATAGCGATATCCTCAATGGCCTGATGGGTGACGCCATCCTCACCAGTGTTGATCCCACCGTGGGTGGCTACGATTTTCACATTCAGGTTGGGATAGCACAGCATATTGCGGATCTGCTCAAAGGGTTTTTCCGTAGCAAAGACGGAATAAGCGGTGAACAGCACAGGATCGCCCCAGGTGGCAAGGCCCGCGGAAATTCCCACGGCGTCCGCTTCCGCGATGCCCACGGAAAAGAATCGTTCGGGATACCTGTTTTTGAACTGAATGGACCTGGTAGATTTCGACACATCCGCGGTGACCACCGTCAGGGAAGGGAAGTCCCCGCCGATGCGGGCGAAAACCCGCCCTAAGGCGTCGCGGTAAGATTCCTGCATAAAACCACTCCTACTCGATGGAAAATATTTGCTTTTTTAAATTTGCTTTTGCTTTCTGCGATCAATATAACATTGTTTTCAGTTTATTTCAAGTGTTTTCAAAATTTTTTATTTTTAAAAATAGTGCAGCAATTAAATTTTACATTGGCTTATTTCCACAGCCAGGGTATATTAATTAATGAATTCTATAATAGAGGAATATTTGCTGAAAATAACTTTATTTTTTATAAATATTGCCGTATGATAGAAAAGTCCACTTTTTGAAAAAAGTTATACTATACAAAAAGATACAGTAGTGATATTTTTAATGTAGGCAAAACACTAAAAAGACATGAAAAGGAGAATTGGAGAAAATGAAAAAAGTGAAAAAGGTTCTTGGAGTACTTCTCGCGGTATTGATGCTGACAAGCGCCGCCGCCGGCTGTTCCCAGAACGGCGGCAGCACCTCTTCAGGCGAGCCTTCGGCCCAAAGCGGAGAATCTCAGGGCGAGGCTTCTGAGGGCGGCGATGAGGAATTTGAAATTTCAATTTCCCACTGGATGTTATCCGACGCCAACTTTAACCCTGGCCCGGCTTACATGGAAAAGGTGAACGAGGAGTTCCAAAAGGTTTATCCAAACGGTAAAATTGTCTGGAACGAGCTTTCCGGCGAAAAGTATCATGAACTGCTGAAGGCGCAGCTGGCGGCGAAAACCGCGCCTGATATTTTCGGACAGAACGGCCTCACGGTAATTCCTTTTGCGGAAGCGGGATATACCGTGGACCTGACTGGTAAAGGCTGGGATGACCGTATGAGAGAAAGCTGCATGGCCGACTGCGCGGTGGACGGTAAGATTTATGCCATTCCCTTGGATGTCGGCGGTTGGGGAATCAATTACAGCAAAGACGCATTTGACCAGTGCGATATTAAAACGCCTCCCAAGGATTGGGCGGAATTCCTGGAGATCTGCGAGACCTTAAAGGCCAACGGCATTACGCCTATCAATGTAGGCTTGCAGGACGAGTGGCCGGCTTCTGGTATTGTGATCGCATTTGCGTCCTTTATCTATGGCCAAAATGAGGATATGGCGTCACAGCTCTGGGATGGCAAGGCTAATTTTAATGGCCCGGAATTTAAGGATGTGTTTAACGCGATTCAGGAACTCTATGACAAGGGGTATATCGATCCTGGCATCATGAGCACCACTTACGCTCAGGCCACCGACCAGCTGTATGCTGGCGAGATCGGCATGATGTTTAACCCCACCATTCTGACGGACGGAGACATCGGCTTCTTAAATATTCCGGATGCGCAGGGTAAAACCTATATGACCACTGGAACCAACTCTATGCTGTCCATCAACAGCGAGTGCGAAAATCAGGAAGCCGCCCTTGCAGCCTTGCAGGCCATGACCGAGCCGGACACCGTGAAGTTGTTCCTCAAGGATTCCTTTGCGGGCCTGAACGATGTGGAAACAGAACAGACCTCTGTGTGCGGTCAGGAATACGCCGCCGCTCTGGAGCGGGATATCTCTATGCCTCAAATCAACATGTGGTTCCCGTCCTCTGCCCAGGATATCATGGCCCAGACGGTTTCCCAGATTTTCTCTGGCGCCGGTTATACCGAGGATGATTTGAACGCCATGCAGAGCGCCTATGAAAAGGACAAGGATTTAGTCCTCATTCATTAATCCATAAGTTCGTGAAGCGGGCGCGCCTGAAAAGGTGCGCCCGCGTTTAAAAAGGAGAAAACTATGTCGTACATAAAGAAACGATATTGGGCGATGGTGCTGTTTATTTTGCCCGCCCTTTTTCTAATCGCAGTATTCATCGCGTATCCGTTTATTCAAAGCATTATCTATTCTTTTACGGATTGGGATGGCATTTCCCCAAATGCCCAGTTTGTAGGGTTTAAAAATTTTATCGATCTGTTCCAGGACCGTTCCTTTGTGGCGGCGCTGAAGGCTACTTTCTTCTTTACTTTCTTCGGCATGCTGATTTTAAACCCCTGCGCCCTGCTGCTAGCCCTAGCCTTGAACACCAGCATCAAAGGCCGGAACGCGCTGCGGGCCATGTTCTATCTTCCCATGACCATCAGTTCGGTGGTGGTCGCCAATATCTGGGGAATTATTTTAAGCTACGACGGCTATATCAACGCTATCTTAGCCGCCCTTGGGCAAGAAGGCGCGGCCAGAGATTGGCTATCTGACTACGGAGCCACCTTGTGGGTGGTATTAGGCATTTTAGTTTGGCAGAGTCTTGGCCGGGATATGATCTTTTATTTGGCGGGGCTTCAAGCTATTCCCCAGGATCTTTATGAGGCGGCGAAAATTGACGGCGCCGGCGCCAGGCAGCGGCTGCTGCATATCACGATCCCGTTACTGATGCCTACCATTACCGTTGTCACGTTCCTGCAGCTTTCCAGCCTGGTGCGGGTGTTCGACCTTCCCATGCTGCTGACGAAAGGCGGGCCGGGCAATCTAACTGTGACTGTTGCAATGCTGATTTACAATCAAGCGTTTAAATATACAACCGCGGGATACGCCACTACCACCGGCGTGGTGCTGATGCTGATCGTTGGTTTGATTTCCTTCGTACAGCTTCGCTTAACAAGAACAAGGGAGGTAGAAGTCTGATGAAAAAAAGCATATCGGCAAAAATCGGAACCGGGTTTTTGTCTGTACTGATTTTCCTCATCGCCATTTGCTTCCTTTTGCCCTTTGTGGTAATGGTGATTTCCTCCCTGAAACCGGAAGAAGCGATTTTCGATCCCCTGTTTCCTCCGAACATTCAGTATTTAGACAACTACAAGGCGGCGTTTTCGTCTCCTACCTTTTTATCCTCCTTTTTTAATTCGATTATCGTATGCGTCGTAACGCTGCTAGGCTTGGTCATATTAGCTTCTATGGCCGGCTACGCGGTTACCAGAAGCAAAAAACGGATATTTAAGGTGACCTATGTTATTTTCGCTATTACTCTGATTATTCCCATGCAGGCTAATATGGTGTTCCTCTATCAATTGGGCACCGCCTTTAACCTGATTAATACGCTGGCCTTTTTGATCCTGATTAATATTTCCGGCAACATCTCATATTCCTCCTTGATTTACAGCGGCTTTGTAAAATCCATCCCCAGAGAGGTCGAGGAGGCCGCTATGATCGACGGATGCGGCACGTTTTCTTCCTTTTTTAATATCGTTTTTCCGCTGCTGCGGCCGGCTACAGGCACGGTGATCGTCATCGAGCTTTTGTGGTATTGGAACGACTACCAAGGCCCGTTGATTTATCTGCCGGGCGGCCAGGTGAAAACCCTGATGCTGGAAATTTCACAGTTCAAGTCCTATATTCAGAATACAAGCTTTGTCACCACGGCCTGGGCTCCGGTTTCCGCGATCTGCGTCATCGCGACCTTGCCGGTCGTCATCTTTTTCATCTGCACGCAGAAGAATATGCTGAAGGGACTGACCGCGGGAAGTGTAAAAGGATAACACCCGTAGGGAAATGCAACAAAATTTCATTCAGAAAGAAGGAACTTCATTTTGTTAGCACTGCAAAAACGTAGAGAAGGAATTGGCAATATAGAACTTGTGGACGTACCCATGCCGGAGTTGAGACCTAACGAGGTTCTGATGAAGGTGTGGGCCGCAGGGGTATGCGGAAGCGATCTGCTAATTCAAGAGGATAAGCATTTTTATAAAGCTCCAGTGACCATCGGGCACGAGTATTCGGGAATCGTGGCAGAGATAGGCTCTCAGGTAAAAACCGTCAAAATAGGGGATAAAATCGTCTCTGACATCGAAACCAGCGACGGCTGGATCGGTGTTTCCAGAAACGGGGCTTACACCTCTTATGTGGCGGTCCCCGAGGAACAGGTTTATGTGTTTTCCGGCAAAGCGAATTTAGATCACATGTGCTTTGCGGAGCCGGTTGTGGCTACGTTCCACGCGATGCAGGAGCGCAGCCAGGTTAAGGTAGGAGATTTCGTGGTGATCGTGGGCCCCGGCCCCATGGGGCTGCTGGGCGTTCAGTTCGCCAAGTTATGCGGCGCCAAGGCGGTGGCCTTGATTGGCCTGCGGGATGATGAAAAGCGATTGGAAATCGGCCGGAAATGCGGCGCCGATTATATTCTTTATTCCGACGACGCGCCGGAGAAAAAAGTCATGGAGCTGACGGAAAACCGAGGAGCGGACTTCGTGCTGGAATGCTCGGCCTCGGAGAAAGGGGTGCAGCACGCCATCGACTGCGCCAGAAAATCGCCGGAGGGCCCGGGGGGAAACGGAACGATTTCCATGATCAGCCTTTGGGGCAAACCGATTTCCGTGAATATGGACGCTTTGTCCTTGTATCAGTTCAACATGAACGGCTCCTGGAGCTGGAATGGAAAGGAAACCTGGCGGCGGGCGGTGGACCTGATCGAGCGGGGCGTTTTGGATTTGGATCTGCTGCTTACCAACCGCTACTGCCTGGAGGATTGGGAGCTGGCGTTTGCCAATCTGAGAAATAAGCAGGATGTGAAAGCGTTTATTTATCCCAACGGAAGGGATTGGTAGCTGGGGCTGGCCGATGTGTCATAAAATGAAAAAATTTCACAGGAGGAAACAGTATGACGGTAAATCAGTCTCAGATAGAGCGGTGGGGTTTGTTTGAAATCAGTCTTGAGGACAATACCGGCTATGAAAACCCCTTTACTGGCGTGACCCTGGAAGCGGAATTTTATACCGCCGGAGAAGGAAAAAGAGTTCCCGGATTTTACGACGGCAACGGGATTTGGCGTATTCGCTATATGCCGGGCCAGGTGGGAATATATACCTTCCGGACGATCTCCAACGCTTCGGCGCTGGACGGAAAAACGGGGACTTTTGAGGCGGTTTGGCCTGAGCGCGAAAACCATGGCCCCGTAAAAGCGAAGGGCGCCCGCTTTTATTACGCCGACGAAACTCCCGCGTTTATTTCCGGGACTACCGCTTACGCCTGGTGGTATCTGGACGACGCTTACTGCGGGAGAACCCTGCGGGCGCTGCGGGAAAACCGGTTTAATAAGCTGCGGATGCTGGTGTTCCCCAAAAACCTGGTGGGCATGAGCCAGATAGAGCTTTCCTATGAGCCGCCCTGCCTGCCCTTTGAAAAGCGGAACGGCACCTTTGATTTTTCCCGTCCCGTGCCCGCGTATTTTCAGCTGCTGGAGCGGCGTGTTTTAAGCCTGATGGGAATCGGGGTACAGGCCGACGTGATATTATTTCACCACTATGATTTTGGACGCTGGGGCATCGACGAGGCTATGACTGATCCGGACGCCCTGCAATATGTGTCATACTTAATGGCGCGGCTGGGGGCGTTCCGCAATGTTTGGTGGTCCCTGGCCAACGAATACGATATCGCCAAGCTTCCCAATGGCGACGGGGCTTTTGCCGATATCGGCCAGTTGGATTGGGACCGGATCGGTGAATTTATTCAAAGGAACGATCCCTATGGGCATCTTCGCTCCATACATAACTGCGGGCCTATTTATCCCAACAGGGATTGGCTTACTCATGTTTCCTATCAGTACCCCGGCACGTATAGCTTGCTGATGGCGCTGAAGAATACCTATCAAAAGCCTGTGGTAAACGACGAGTACCAGTATGAGGGAAATGTGAAGTACGGCTGGGGCAACTGCTCAGGAAAACAGGAGCTGACCCGCCACTGGCTTTCTTTTATGGCGGGTGGCTATGCCACCCATGGAGAAACCCACCGCAAGGAGGGTAACAGCCGGGATATCTTTTGGACCTACGGCGGAGATCTGGTTGGAGAGAGCGCAAGCCGGATCCGCTTTTTGAGGGAAATTGCCGAGAGCATGCCCTTTGAGCGCATGGAGCCGGACCTGACCCTGGGAGACGGCTTAGGCTACTACTGCCTGCGGGAAGGCTATCTGAACATGTTTTTCTTCTATACCTTTGATTGTCCGGTGGAGGACCGCATCGTATGGCTGGGCCTGACGGACGGGCATAAGCGGAAATATATGGCGACCATTTACGACCTTTGGGAGAAAAAAGCGCTGTCCACCTTTGAATGGGATGGGCTTTCCTTCACCAAGATGAATCTTCCCAAAGAGGGGTTAATCGGCGTCCAGCTTCGTCAGATCGGCTGATCCGGCGAAGCTTTCCCAATATCGGGAACAACTTCAGAAGAAGGCGCGAAAAATGTGATACCGCCGCTTACCCCTGTGTGGATAGGATTGACAGCCAGAAACGGTTGCGCGGGATAAGCTTATCATGTAAAATGAATATTAGATTTCAGAAGGATTGGATATGACAACCAACGCGGCTCAGGTAGAAAGATGGGGTATGTTTAAAATTACTCTTGAGGATTCCTCTAAGTATGAAAAAACCTTTACCGACGTCAGTTTAGAAGCGGAGTTTGTCTTGCTGGCCAATGCGAAAAACTGAAAGGCTTTTATGACGGAGAGGGCGTTTGGCGTATTCGCTGCATGCCCAGAGGAATTGGCGAATGCCGCTTCCGTACCTTTTCCAACGCGCCGGCCCTGGATGGGAAAATCGGCGGTTTTGAGGCGGTGTGGCCAAGCCCGGAAAACAGGGGACCTGTGACGGTAAAAGAACCCCATTTTTATTTTGCCGACGAATCCTCGGCGTTTATCTGCGGGTCCACCGGCTTTGCCCGGTGGAGGACCGGATCGTATGGCTGAGCCTGACGGACGGGCATAAACGGAAATACATGGCGGCCATTTACGGTTTATGGCATCAAAAGGAATTGTCCACCTTTGAGTGGGACGGGCTGTCCTTTACGAAAATGAATCTTCCCCAGGAGTGGCTGATTGGCGTGAAATTACGTCAGATCGGTTGAGAAAAACGTTCGGGTCCAGGGGCAAAAGGCCAAGGAAAGAGGCGGCTATGAAAAACGGAAAAGCGAAGGGTTCCAGATGGAGAAAAATGGGTTTCCTAAAGAACAGCATCGTGGTAAAAACGGCGGCGCTTTTATATCTTTTTATTTTTATACCAGGATGTATTCTGATTTGGGGAACCTATGCCCGGATGCGGGAATCTATTTTCCAGGATTTTATCAACTATAAGCAAGAATCCATTTTGCAGATGTCCCATAATATGGACGCCAACTTCAATACCCTTTTGTCCCAGTCTGACGCGCTGATCTACCGGCTGGAGGACCTTCGCCCCTATTTAACGGAGAAGCAGAGCCAGCTGGCGGTTATCAGAAAGGCTCATAACGTGCTGTTCGACACGATTTTTTACAATGATAATTACGACTTCATCATGCTGTTTTCCACCAATGGAGACTGTGTTAAAATCACCAGCCAAGGGAATAAAACCTCCTACAGCACCTATGAGGAGAATTATCGGAATACCGGCTGGTTCCAGGGCGCCATGGAAAATAACGGCTATCCCTATATGGAGGTAGTGGATTATCTGGGGGAAGAGCCCTATTCCATTGTGGTGTCCAGAACCCTGAACGATTACGACCACGCCGATATCCCCATCGGGGTCAGCGTGTTCGGCCAGGATATCAGCAAATTTGTGGAGATTGCCACAGCGGGAACGGAATTCGACCAGCAGCTCTTTTATCTTTACTCTCCAGATCGGGAAATACTGTATGCTGAAAACAGCAGCGACGAACAAACCGCCCATGTGCAGGAATTGATCAAACAGGGGACGCCCTTAAACAGCACCGAGCCTATTGCCTTAGGGGACGACCAGTATTATATGGCGGGCACGGAGGATTCTGATTTTGGTTATGGGATCTTCCTGCTAATGGACAGCGAATTGTTTGAAAGCAGGCTTTACCCAATGCAGGTGTTCTTCATTGTCCTCACGGTGGTGATGCTGGTGCTGTCTCCGCTGCTGGCGATTCTTTTCGCCTATCATTTGAGCAAGCCGGTGAAGGAAGTGGTCTCCGGCCTGAAACGGATCGAACAGGGAAAGCTGGATACCACCATCACGGTAAAGGGGAATGACGAGCTTTCTCAAATTAAGCGGGCTATCAATAACATGGCCGCTAGCCTGAACCGGCTGATGGATGAAAGAATCGAACTCACCGCCAGGATCAAGGAGGTGGAGATCCGGGCCTTAATCAGCAAAATGAATCCCCATTTTTTGTATAACACCATGGCCACCCTTGTCGCCCTGATCGACAGCGGCGATAAAAAGGGCAGCATCAAGCTGGTACAGGACCTTTCCGATTATTACCGCTACAGCCTGGACCGGGGAAGCAGTATCATTGATTTTGCTCAGGAGCTGGAAAACACAAAAAAATACATCGCTATTCAAATGCTGCAATATAAAGGCCGGGTCACGGTGGAATACGATGTGGACGAGGATACTCTATCCTGCAGTATTTTCAAGATGACACTTCAACCCGTGGTGGAGAACGCGTTTATCCATGGGGTTCGGGAGAAGGATGCCCAATGTAAAATTCAAATCAGTTCCCGGGCTATGCAGGATAAATTTATCATATATGTGTTTGACGACGGCAAGGGGATCGACGCGCGGGATGTCCAGCGAATTAACGGAATGCTTCAGGGAGTGACCCCGGATGACTCCGGGCTGGTGGGCATTTTTAATGTCAATGACAGAATCAAGCTAAAGTTTGGCGAGGAATACGGCTTATTCTTAAGCAGCGAGGAGGGCTCTGGAACGATGGTGAAAATCGTACTGCCGTTTTCTAGAGGTGATTGAAATGAAAATCATGGTAGCGGAGGATGAATGCCTGATTAGGCAGCTCATCGTTAAAAAGCTGGCCGAAATTGGTAAGTTTACCATCAAAGAGGCGGAAAACGGGCGGCAGGCCCTTGCCGCCGCCATGGAATTCCAGCCGGACATTATTATCACGGACATTAAAATGCCTCAATTGTCCGGTCTGGCGCTGATCGAGGAGTACAGGAAGATAAAAAAGGAATGTATTTTTATCATTCTCAGCGGATACAGCGATTTTTCGTATGCCCAGCAGGCGATTAAACACGGCGTGTTCGCTTATCTGCTGAAGCCGTTTAAGGAGGATGAGTTTACCTATATTATCCAAAAAGCGGCGCTGGAGGCGGAGAAGTTCCGAAGCAGCAGCGCCGACCGGGCAGAGAAGGATATCCTGAAAATGAAATATCAGGACGCGGTGAAGCAGAATTTTCTTCACGCCTTTATGCTGCGGTATATTACCGACCAGGCTTATATCGCGGACTGCTTTGACCGCTATGGGCTGAAAGAGCGGGGAGAATTCTTTTGTGTGGCGGCGCTGAGCATCGATTACGGCGATAAATGCTTCGAGGATAAAAATTACCGGGAATCCTCCGCCATCAAATACGGTATCACCAATATCTGCCTGGAGATCGCTGAAAAATATGAACTCAGGCTGCACCCCTTTGAAAATGAGAATGATCTGGGCTTTTTCGTGAACGAAACCCAGGGGCAGTTTGAAAGCCGAAACTTGTTGACGGACTTTTTTACCGAGTGTAAGGAGCTGATCCAAGGCGCGTTTGGCTTTACCGTCACCATTGGGATCGGCGCGCCGGTGAGTACTGTGAATCAAATCCCGCTGTCCGGCCAGAAAGCGTTTGAAATGGTTAACGCCCGGCTGCTGTCCGGGGGGAACAAGGTGTATCCTTATAAAATACAAAAGAAGAAATCGCCTGCCTTTTCTATTGATTTTATCACGGAACAGCAGATCATTTCGGCCGTAAAAGAGCGGGATGCCGGAAAAGTAATGGAAATTTTAACAGAGCTGTACAATGGGGTGAAAAAGCAGGCGGAAAACCCAGGCTTCATTTCCAAGGCGAATTTTATGGTGGCCTATACCCTATACCACGCGATGGAGGCGTGCGGCATCCCAGTGGACGAAACTATGGACAACGAGCTTTCCTTCAGCCGCAGGCTGAATTCCCTTAGCCTGCTGTCGGACGTCCTTTCCGAGCTGAAAAGCTTTCTGGCGGCTTGCTTTCAAAGGGCGGAGCAAAAAATCCCTCACTCGGAGCAGGCGGTTCAAACCGCAATTGAGTATCTGCAAAATAACTATCAGAAGGATATCACCGTTCAGGAAGTAGCGGATCAGGTTCATATCAGCGTTTCTTATTTCAGCCGGTTGTTCCGGGAGTATACCGGGGACACCTTTGTGGATTACCTGACGAAGCTCAGGATCAATAAGGCCATTGACTATATGAAGAACAGCGATTATACCATAGAAGCCATCGCGTGTATGGTGGGATTTCCTGATGTGAAATATTTCCACCGGATTTTTAAAAAGCGGTTCGGTATGTCTCCCAGAAAATACCTGCGGTAGCGGAGGAAAACAAGGAGAAAAAAATGAAAATAACTGAGGAAAAAATCGGCGTGCTCTGCCGAAGCCTGAAAAAACAAAGTATCACGAAGGACCTGCCCGTCACCGGAATTACCTATCAGGAATGGGGCTACAAAAAAAATAACCAGCCTCCCGCGGCTGGTTATTTTCCCTTTCCGGAGGGAACCCGGCTGGAAGGGGTCGATAAGCATTTCTGGTTTCGCATGGAGCTGGACACTCCCAAAGCGGGACCGGAGGAAAAGGTATTTTTGACGGTGGTTACCGGCAGAGAGGGAGAGTGGGACGCCACCAACCCTCAGGGCCTGGTATACCTGAACGGAGAGATGGCCCAGGGGCTGGATGTCAACCATACCGAGATCCTGCTGAAGGCGGATACCCGGTATACGGTGGATATTTATTTTTATACCGGGATGAAGGGCGGGAAAATGGATTTTCTTCCCTCCCTTCACGTGGTGGATCAGAGAATCGCCGCCGCCTATTGGGATTTCCAGGTGCCCCTTTCCGCTTTAAAGCACCTGGACCCGGCTGGCCAGGACTACGCGGAGGTCATCAGAGCGATGGATGAAGCCTCCAACCTGACGGCGATGCGGAAGCCCTACAGCGAGGAATACTATCACAGCCTTCAGGCGGCCCGGGAGCTTCTGGACCGGGCGTTTTACCACGGCGTCTGCGGAAGAAGCAATCAGGTGGTGGATTGTATCGGCCACACCCATATCGACGTGGCTTGGCTGTGGACGCTGGCGCAAACCAAAGAGAAGGCCCAGCGGAGCTTCGCCACCGCCCTGGCCCTGATGGACGAGTACCCCGAATACCGGTTTATGGCTTCTCAGCCCCAGCTTTACCAGTTTGTGAAGGAGGAGGCCCCAGACCTCTACGATAAAATCAAGGAGCGGATCCGGGAGGGCCGGTGGGAAGTGGACGGCGCCATGTGGCTGGAGGCGGACTGCAATTTGACCAGCGGCGAAAGCCTGGTCAGGCAGATTCTCCACGGAAAACGGTTCATGATGGAAGAATTCGGTGTGGACAGCAAGATCCTCTGGCTGCCCGACGTGTTTGGCTACAGCGCCGCCCTGCCCCAGATTTTGCAAAAAAGCGGGGTGGAATATTTTGTCACCTCAAAAATCAGCTGGAATGATACCAACAAAATGCCCTATGATTCTTTTCAATGGGAGGGCATCGACGGCAGCCGGGTGTTCACCAAATTTTTGACTACCCAGGAGCTGCCGGACGACGGCGTCCCGGTGAATTACGTAAATTATAACGGGGATATCACGCCTGGCTGGATCAAGGGCACCTATCAGCGTTATCAGCAAAAGGAATACTGCAATCGGGCGTTAGACGCTTTTGGCTATGGCGACGGCGGCGGCGGCCCTACCCGAGGAATGCTGGAGCGCCAGCGCCGCATGGCCTTTGGCCTGCCGGGCTATCCGAAAACAGAGATGCACTCCGTCCTGGAGCATTTGGACCTGTTCCGGGAAAGCTTTGAGGAAAACGCCGAAAAGCTCAGGCGCACGCCTACCTGGACCGGAGAGCTTTATCTGGAATACCACCGCGGGACCTATACCTCCATGGCGAAAAACAAGAGAAACAACCGGAAAACAGAGTTTTTGCTGCAAAAGACGGAGGTCCTGTCCGTGGCGGCAGCCCTTCTTTGGGGGCAGGCTTATCCCCAAAAGGAACTTGACAGCCTGTGGAAAACAGCCCTGAAAAACCAATTTCACGACATTATCCCCGGTTCCTCTATCTTTGAGGTTTATGAGGAAAGCGCCCGGGAATATGAGGGCATACAAGCCAAGGCCGGCAGTTTGAAGGAGGAGCGGCTGTTCTGCCTCGCGCGAGAGGTAGAGGCGG
>OHIK01000797.1_pt1 | contig 14956 bp, 15 predicted proteins | sample 1568241 | NCBI WGS metagenome assembly OHIK01 (sample SAMEA3879567, study PRJEB24766) | human gut metagenome | biome: human-associated habitat; feature: feces | place: USA | collected 1985/1987 | reverse complement strand
AAGTAACAGATATAACAGGAATTGTTCTGACAAAGATGGATGGAACAGCCAAAGGCGGAATCGCAGTGGCAATCCAGTCAGAACTTGGAATTCCGGTCAAATATATCGGGGTTGGAGAATCTATTGATGATCTGCAGAAGTTTGATGCAGATGAATTTGTCAATGCGTTGTTTTACAGTGATTCCAAGACGGAAGAAACAGAAGAATAAAAATATGTCAAAATGACAGAAAGAGGGATGGAAGATGTTGACTTTGGAGAAATTTGAAGAAGCAAGTGAAGTAGTAAAACAGGTGACGACTCCGACAAAGCTGGTGTACAGCGAATATCTGAGCGCCCAAACAGGTGCCAGGATTTATCTGAAACCGGAAAATATGCAGCATACAGGAGCGTATAAGCTGCGCGGAGCCTACTACAAGATCAGCACATTGTCAGAAGAAGACAGAAGTAAAGGACTGATCACGGCATCTGCGGGAAATCATGCGCAGGGCGTGGCGTTAGGAGCTCAGGCTGCTGGTATTAAAGCAACTATTGTTATGCCTGAAGGAGCGCCGCTGGCGAAAGTTGAAGCTACAAAGGGTTATGGCGCTGAGGTTGTCTTAAAGGGTGGAGTTTATGATGAGGCTTCTGCAGAGGCTGTACGTCTGCAGAAGGAAACAGGTGCAACTTTAGTTCATGCTTTTGATGATCCGGCGGTAATTGCAGGACAGGGAACGATTGGCCTGGAGATTTTAGAACAATGTCCGGATATACGGTCAATAGTTGTTCCTATTGGCGGTGGAGGTCTTTTGGCGGGTATTGCCACAGCGGTTAAATCTGTAGCGCCGCATGTCAAAGTGTATGGCGTTCAAGCCAGTGGTGCCCCGGCAATGTATTTATCCAAGCATGCTGGCAAGTGGGTAGAAACTCCGGAAGCACAAACGATTGCTGATGGTATTGCTGTAAAATCTCCTGGTAAAATCACTTTTGACTTGATTCAAAAATATGTTGATGATATTTTTGTAGTTAAAGACGATGATATTGCGGCGACGATACTGCTCATGATGGAGCGGGCGAAGATGATCAGCGAAGGTGCCGGTGCTATTGGACTGGCAGCTATGCTGCATGGTAATATTCCCCACGCGGATAAAACTGCGGCTGTTATCAGCGGTGGTAATATTGATGTAAATATGATTTCCAGGATTATTGAAAACGGCTTGGTAAAATCGGGGCGTCGTATTAAGCTGTTGACACATCTGACTGACAGACCCGGCGAATTGCGTCGTTTTGTTTCGTATATCGAAGAGTATAAAGCTAATATCGTTTATGTTTATCATGAGCATGCTGGACGTAACCTGCCTATTGGTCAGACACAGGTAGAAATGGATCTGGAAACACGTGATCACGCCCATGCGGAAATTTTGGTGGCGGCTTTGCGTCGTGCTGGTTATCGAGTAGAATTACTGTAAAAATTATAGTTGTTATTTTAGAAGTGGAGGTTTATCCATGTCAGAGTTAGTGGCGGTTATTTTAGCGGCAGGCAAAGGAACCAGAATGAAGTCCAAGTTGCCGAAGGTTTTACATAAAATTGGCGGAAAACCTATGCTGCAGCATGTACTTGATGCTGCTGATGCAGCAGGGGCTGCCCGGAAGGTAGTGGTCGTGGGTCATGAAGCAGAACTGGTAGAAGCAATGGTTGGCGAGCAGGCACAGATGGCTTTGCAAGCTGAACAGCTTGGTACTGGACATGCAGTGATGCAGACGGAAGCTGTTTTAAAAGATTTTTGCGGTACGGTAATGATTATTTGCGGAGATACGCCGTTATTAGAAGCAGCAGAGCTTAAAAAGTTTTATGAAGGCCATGTAGCGTCACAGGCCGCAGCAACAGTATTGACTGCTTTCATGGACGATCCAGCAGGGTATGGACGGATTATACGCGATGCAGACGGCAACGTTTTGGGTATTGTAGAAGAAAAAGACGCTGTCTTAGAACAAAAAGCAATCAAAGAAATCAATACAGGAATTTATTGTGTAGAGGCGCCGTTGCTTTTTGAGGTGCTTGCTACTTTAACTTGTGATAATGCGCAGGGTGAATATTATCTGACCGATGTTCTGGCAAAATTGAACGCAATGGGTAAAAAAGTCGGCGGTGTTGCTACTGCTGACAGCGATATGATCATGGGCATCAATTCTCGCCGCCAATTGGCAGAAGCAGAAAACATTATGCGTCAGCGGATTCTGAATAAACTGATGGATGACGGTGTAACGATCATGGATCCTGCCAGTACCTTTATCGAAAAAGGTGTTGAAATAGGTCAGGACACTGTTATTTATCCATATACCTGGTTGGAAGGGACTACGAAGATCGGTGAAGATTGCCAGATTGGTCCTAATGTTCGGTTGACAAATGTCAGAATCGGGAATACTGCGGAACTGCAATTTGTTTATGGACACGACTGCGAAGTACAGGATAACGTTGTGATCGGTCCTTATGTGCATTTGCGCCCTGATACTGTTATTGGCGATAATGTGAAGATCGGCAATTTTGTGGAAGTAAAAAATTCTCATGTTGGTACTGGCAGCAAGCTGCCGCATCTCAGTTATATCGGTGACAGTGATATCGGCAGTTCTGTCAATATTGGCTGTGGATGTATCACTGTAAATTATGACGGGAAGAAAAAACATCGCACTATTATTGAAGATAATGCGTTTGTCGGCTGCAACAGCAATATGGTTGCTCCTGTTACAATTGGTGCCGGAGCTTATATTGGAGCAGGATCTACGATCACTAAGGATGTACCGGGAGATGATTTGGGTATTGCCCGTGCGAAACAGAAGAATATTGAAGGCTGGGCTGCAAAATACCGCAACGGCTGATTTTACATAAAAAAACGGTTTTTAGTACTTGTGGATTTGTAGCTAATAGTTGTATACTATTAATGATTAACTAAACCTTAAACATTCTTGGAGGGATGGGACAATGTTGTCAGATGAGAATAAACTCAGAATTTTTTCCGGTAATGCCAATCCTGATTTGGCACGAGAGATCGCCGCTTATTTAGGTACTACTGTTGGCGATGCCGTTATCAACCGCTTTAATAACGGCGAAGTACAAGTAATGATAAATGAAAGCGTGCGCGGCAAAGATATTTTCATCGTGCAACCTACCTGTGGCCCGTCCGTTAATGATAACGTTATGGAACTTTTGATTATGGCGGATGCTTTTAAACGTGCTTCTGCCAGCCATATTACAGCAATCATACCTTATTACGGTTATGCACGCCAGGACCGTAAAGCCCGTGGGCGTGAGCCTATTACCGCCAAGTTGATGGCTGACCTGTTGGAATCGGCAGGAATCACCCGTGTCGTAACTATTGATTTGCACGCTGCTCAGATTCAAGGCTTCTTTAATATACCTTTTGACCATATGCCCGGCGGTCCGATTTTGGCAGAATATATCAAAGAAAAAAATCTTGACGATATGATTGTGGTTTCCCCTGATCTTGGCGGTGTCAGTCGTGCCAGAAATATGGCTGAACGTCTGAACTGTGGTCTGGCTATTATTGATAAGCGTCGTCCTGAACCGGGCGTAGCCGAAGTAATGAATCTGATTGGTTCTGTAGAAGGTAAAACTGCTATTTTAGTTGATGATATGGTTGATACAGCAGGGTCTTTGACAGAAGGTGCCCGGGCTTTGAAGAAATTTGGGGCCAAAGAGATTTATGCCTGCTGTACACATCCGGTTCTTACTGATCCGGCCTTAAGCCGTATTGCGCAATCAGATATTACAGAGTTGGTTGTTACTAATACTATTCCTCTACCTCCTGCTAAGAAACATCCGAAAATTAAGGTTCTTTCGGTGGCACCTATTCTTGCAGAAACTGTATTACGTATTTTCAACGACTGGTCTGTCAGCCAGTTATTTGAAAAATAAGAAGTTTATTTAAGCATTTAAAGAGGCTTGTCCCTGCGGGCAAGCCTCTTTAACATAAGTTAGGAGAAGGTTATGCGACTTATTTATATAATAGGACTGCTGACAGTTATCGGTACGGGTGCTTTATGGTGCGGCTGGTATGGTATGGTCAGGCGCAGAATTGCCGCCATGTTGGCGGCTGTCTCTATACTTGCTGGAGGAGTACTGCTGTTACTGGCAGTTTTACCTGATTATAGTTTTTACGGTACAACTGTAACACATAATTTCGCTGCCGGTAAAAATGTGGCTTTAACTTTTGATGATGGTCCTTATCCCCCTTATACAGATGAACTGCTAAAAATATTGGAGCAGCGTCAGGTCAAAGCGACTTTTTTTATGGTTGCTGAAAATGCTGAAAAGCATCCTGAACTGGTGGCGAAGATTGCTGCGCAGGGGCATGAGATTGCTTTACATGCATTGAAGCATCGTGACTTTTTGAAATTGAGTTTAGCGGAGCAGCAAAAAGATATTGCTGCAGGCAAGAGGATTTTGGAAAAGCTGAGTGGACAGAAAATCACATTAATGCGTCCGCCGCATGGGTTTCGCGATTGGGCTGTGATCGATACACTGCAGAAAAATGGTCTGACAGCAGTTAACTGGTCAGTGATACCGCGTGATTGGACAAACCCTGGAGTTTCAGTTATCGTTGACCGGATAATGGAACAGCTGCATCCGGGGGCTATCATTCTGCTGCATGATGGTGACAGTCCTAAATACGTTGCGTCCAGAGAAGAAACAATACAGGCAGTATCAGTCATTATCGACAAACTGCGTGCGGAAGGGTATAATTTTGTTACCGTCAATGAACTGATGCAAAAAGGAGAATGACATGAAACTTATTGTTGGTTTGGGTAATATCGGAAAAGAATACGAAGCTACCCGTCATAATATTGGCTTTATGGTGCTGGATGAACTGGCCCGCCGCTGGGGTGTAAATACTTGGAAGAATGACCGCAATGCTCTGTGCGGGGAATATCGCATACCTGAAAAAGTACTGCTTTTAAAGCCGACGACATATATGAATCTGAGCGGTGTTGCAGTAGGTGCCTATGCGAACTTTTTCAATGTTGATCCGCAGGATATTGCTGTGGTTCAGGATGATCTTGACTTGCCGACAGGGCAGGTCAGAGTTCGCCGCAAAGGAAGTGCTGGTGGACATAATGGGATTAAATCCGTGCAGGAACATTTAGGAACAGGTGAATTCCCGCGTTTCAAAATTGGTATCGGGCATCCTGCCCATAATAATAAAGCTGTGGTCAAGCATGTTTTACAGCGCTTTGGTGCTGAAGAACAGGAGCTTGTAGCGGAGGCAGTGGGGAAAATGGCGGATGCTTTAGAGTTGTGGCTGCAGGGAGATATGGATGCTGTAATGCAGGAATATAATAAAAAGCCGCCTAAGCAAAAAGCAGAGTCAAATGAAACTGTTAAAGAATAAATTTGGTATAATTTCAAATATTTTTCTTTGTCTGCTGACGAATCAGATGTATACAGAATAAAAAAATAGCAGGCTCTGCTGTTGTGGTTACAAGTGCAGCGCCTGCTATTTTTGCTGGCCGATTTATTTTTTATGTTTATGGCGCTCATAGCGCAGACGTCCTTCTTCAAAGGCGCGTTTTTCTTCTTCTGTTTCCAGAGTCAGTTCTGGTACTTTGGTGGGACGGCCTTTTTTATCAAGCGCTATCATAGTGAAGAATGCAGTCAAAGCCCGTTTTTTACCTTCTGTTTCCAGGTCTTCGACTTCTACTATTACGACTATTTCCATGGAGCTATTGCCGACATAGACTACCTGTGCTGTACAGATAACCAGATCGCCGATAAAAATCGGCAGGTGGAATTCTACTTCGTCTACCCTGGCTGTAACTACATTAGTACGTGCATAGCGACGTGCCGTAGCATAAGCCGTAGAATCCATCAGCTTGATGATCTCGCCTCCGTGGATATTGCCGGCTACATTGGCCTGATGCGGCATCATGACCTCGCTGATGACGAGTCTGCTTTCAGAGGATGTTTTTTTCAAGATTTAGAACCTGCCTTTCTTATAAGTGAAAAGATCAAGAGCTGCATAGCTCAAACTTTGTTTATTTACGTGCACATTAAAAAGAGTGCTGCATCCTGAAATGCTTGCTGCGCTTATTATAACCCTTCCGTAGTTGTGGTGCAAGCAGGTAAAAGTAAAGTTTCTGAAAATAGTTCTTGCATAGCTAGGGGTACTATGGTATACTTTATAAGCGTTAATATAGAATTATGATGTATAGTCATATAATAGTTAGACAGTAAAGTGAGGTGCAATCAGAATGAAACAAAACATCCATCCGAAATATGGTGAAGCTAAAGTAACCTGCGCATGCGGCAATTCTTTTATGAGCGGCAGCGTTAATCCGGAATTGCGTGTTGACGTTTGCTCTAAATGTCATCCGTTCTTCACCGGCCAACAGCGTAACTTAGCTGCTCGTGGCCGTATTGAAAAATTCAACAAACGCTACAATGTAGAAGAAAAATAATTACACCCACAGCAGAGCGAAAGCTCTGCTGTGTTTATATCCGAAGCTTTTAGGGAGATATTGTCATGGAAAAGAAACCTAATGTTGGCGGACAAGCTGTTATTGAAGGCGTGATGATGAGGGGAAAGGATAAAATTGCTGTAGCTGTAAGGCAGCCGGATGGGGAAATTGCTATTGATGTTGGGCCGGCTAACAGTATTACAGACAAGTATCCTTTTTTGAAAAAACCATTGCTGCGCGGCGTAGTCGCCCTTTGTGAATCTTTATATCACGGAATGAAGGCGCTGGCTTATTCGGCACAGGTTTCCGGTGAAGACGACGAACAACTTGATAGTAAGGAAATGGCTATGACGATCGCATTTTCGATTGTTTTGGCTGTAGTTTTGTTTATTATCATTCCTACTTGGTCAATGCGCTTTTTGAATGCATGGACTCATGACCATATGATTTTGAATTTAGCCGAGGGCGCATTGAGGATGCTGATTTTTCTCGGATATATAACTGCTATTTCTTCGATGAAGGATATTCAGAGAGTGTTTCAGTACCATGGTGCTGAGCATAAGACGATTTATACTTATGAGGCAGGTTTACCGCTGGAAGTAGCGAATGTACGTCAGTTCAGTACACTGCATCCACGCTGCGGCACTAATTTTCTGATGATTGTAATGCTGATCAGTATGTTCGTTTTCACCTTTTTAGGGTGGCCGAATCTGTTTGAACGTATTATGTCACGGATTATTCTGATGCCGGTTATTGCTGGCGTAAGCTATGAGATTATTCGCTATGCAGGGTCGCACATTGATTCAGCCTGGGTTAGAACAGCTATCTTTCCGGGCCTTTGTCTGCAGAAGCTGACGACACGTGAGCCTGACGACTCTCAGATTGAAGTGGCAATCGCTTCGCTTAAGGCTGTGCTGCCGCCTGAAGAATTGGCAGAAAAGCAATCTACAGGAGAAAACAATGCTGGATAAATTACAGGCAATTGAAGATAAATATCTTGATTTAGAGGCTAAGATCAGTGATCCTGATATCATCGCTGATCAAAAAGAATGGCAGAAGTGTACTAAAGCTCATGCTAAGCTGACTGATATCGTAACTGTTTTCCGCGAATATCGTGATTTGGTAAAAGCAAAAAATGATGCGGAAGAGATAATTGCTGCTGGCGATGACAGAGAACTGACAGAAATGGCTTATGATGAATTGAAAGAGCTGAAGCCGCAGTTGGCTGTATATGAAGAACGGTTAACTGTTTTATTGTTGCCATCTGATCCCAACGATGATAAAGATGTTATTGTAGAGATAAGAGGCGGTGCCGGCGGTGATGAAGCCGCTTTGTTTGCAGGCGTACTTTTTAGGATGTATACCCGTTATGCAGAAGCTAGGGGCTGGCGCATTGAAATTATGGATTCCAACCCGACTGAATTGGGAGGCTTTAAGGAAGTTGTTTTCCAGATCTGTGGTGACGGTGTTTATGGCCGAATGAAATTCGAAAGCGGCGTACATAGGGTTCAAAGAGTACCGGAAACTGAGTCACAGGGACGTGTGCATACTTCTACTGTTACGGTGGCAGTACTGCCTGAGGCTGAAGAGGTTGATGTGGAAATCAATCCTGCCGACTTAAGGGTGGATACTTATCGTGCAGGCGGTGCAGGTGGCCAGTATGTCAATAAAACCGAATCAGCAGTGCGGATCACGCACTTACCGACAGGTATCGTAGCTCAATGCCAGGATGAAAAATCACAGCTCAAAAATCGTGAAAAATGCATGCGCGTTCTGCGTGCCAGAATTTTGGAGAAGGCGCAGGAGGAGCAGCGGGCGGCTACGGCTCAGGATCGTAAAAGCCAGGTTGGCACAGGCGACCGCAGTGAACGTATACGTACCTATAATTATCCGCAGGGTCGTGTGACCGATCATCGTATCGGGCTGACTTTGCATAAACTTGATATTGTGCTCAACGGCGAGATGGACGAATTACTGGACGCGCTCCTTACGGCCAAACAGAGCGAGCAGCTGCAGCAGGTGAAATAATATGGAAAATAAACCCTTATGGACGATTACAAGGGTTTTGGAATGGACAAAGCAGTATTTCGCAAATAAAGGGATCGAAAATCCGCGTTTAGATGCTGAAATACTGCTTTGTGCTGTTCTAAAATGCGAAAGAATAACTTTATATGTACATTTTGATCAACCGTTGGATGATACTGAGTTGGCTGAATATCGCAGTTATGTTACGCGGCGCGCTAACCAGGAACCATTGGCGTATATTTTAGGAACCAAAGCTTTTATGAAGCACAGCTTTAAAGTTACTCCTGCAGTACTGGTTCCGAGGCCTGAAACGGAATTGCTGGTAGAAAGTGTTGCTAAGGCTGCTGTGGGAGCGGGTGCTGAAAATTTACTCGACATTGGTACAGGCAGCGGTGCTATTATAGTATCATTGTTGGATCTTTTGCCGCAGTCAAGAGGTACGGCTGTCGATATTTCAGCTGCTGCATTGGTTGTTGCTGGCGAAAATGCCGAAAATATCGGTGTCGGTGAAAGATTGACGTTAGTTGAATCAGATCTGTTCAGTAAGCTTGATTGTAATAAAAAATTTGATATTATTGTTTCAAATCCTCCTTATATTCCGGCTGCGGCTATTGCAGGTCTGGCAGCCGATGTGCAGAAGGAACCCCTTGGAGCGCTGGATGGGGGGGCTGACGGACTTGATTTTTATAGAAGAATCGTTTCCGGCTGTGAAATATGGCTTCAGCCGGACGGGTTGCTGGCTTTTGAAGTTGGCATCGATCAGGCGCAGTCGGTTTGTCAGTTATGCCGCCAGGCTGGACTAATAGTAACGGCAGTGCGTAAGGATTATGCAGAAATAGAACGTATGGTTTTTGCGACGAGAGAAGGTACTTATTATGCAGACCATTTACTGGAATTTACAAGCTGATAATGAAACAGAAATTTTAAAGGCAGCGGGTTGTTTATTAAGGCAAGGCGAAGTAGTTGCTTTTCCTACGGAAACTGTGTATGGTCTGGGTGCTGACGGACTGAATGGTACAGCTGTGGCTAAAATTTTTGCAGCCAAAGGACGCCCGGTTGACAACCCTTTGATTTTACATATTGCCAGAGTAGAGGATATTTTGCCGCTGACAAGTGGACTTACTGCTAATGCCCGGGCATTGATGCAGTCATTTTGGCCAGGACCGCTGACTTTGATCGTAGCTAAGTCTGATTTGATACCTGACGAGGTCAGTGCCGGGTTAGACACAGTAGGTGTAAGAATGCCTTCGCATCCTATAGCAGCAAGGCTTATCAAAGAGACAGGTCGCCCTATAGCAGCTCCTTCAGCGAATATTTCTGGTAAACCAAGTCCTACGGACGCTTCTGCTGTTTGGGACGATATGCAGGGGAAAATAGCTGGTGTAATTGACGGCGGCAGTTGTGGTATTGGTGTCGAATCGACTGTAGTAGATACGACTTCAGCAGTACCGATGATATTACGTCCTGGCGGAATTACCCGTGAAATGTTGGAAGAAGTTTTAGGAGCAGTAGAGATTGATCCGGCGCTTGAAGGAAATGGTGATTTTAAACCTAAAGCACCTGGGATGAAATATAGGCACTATGCTCCGCAGGCAGCAATGTATTTATTTGAAGGTGAAGCTATCAGCAATATGCTGCCTATAGTGACGGCGACTGCCGCTCAGGGCATTAAAACAGGTGTTTTATGCAGTGAAAAAATTTCTGTTCATATTCCTGAAACTGAAAATATCTTGGTAAGCTCGTGGGGGCAGGAAAGCCTTGCAGAAAAGCTTTATAGTCTGCTGCGTGGTTTCGATAAACAGAATGTACAGATGATTTTTGCTGAGGGTGTCAGTGAAGACGGTTTGGGTCTGGCAGTAATGAACAGACTTCGTAAGGCGGCAGGTTATCAAATTGTGACCGTAGTCAACGGAAGGCTTTGTTCAAAAAGCGGTACGCTTTTGCCTGAATTTATGTTAAAATAACATTATGATTTAATTTGTTTAAAACATAAAAAGTGTATAGAAAATATTTAGAGGTGACTTATATGAAAATCGCGGTTGGCAGTGATCATGGCGGGATCCATTTAAAAAATCATATCAGGGAGTATCTGACTGCTAAAGGTATTGAAGTGCTTGATTGTGGTACTTATACGGAAGAATCTACAGATTATCCCGATTATGCGGCTAAAGTCTGTCAGGCTATTAATACAGGCGAAGCCGAACGGGGTATTTTGGTTTGTGGTACTGGTATTGGTATTTCTATTGCTGCTAATAAAATTCACGGTATCAGAGCGGCTTTGTGCGGCGATGTATTTTCTGCCCAAATGAGCCGTGAGCATAATAATGCAAATGTGCTGTGTATGGGTGAGCGCGTTATTGGCGTGGGACTGGCAGAAATGATAACAGATACCTGGCTGCAGGGTGAATTCGCAGGTGGACGTCATGAACGTCGTGTTGACAAAATAGCTGCCCTGGAGGCGATGCGGTAATGCATACTGCAGAAATAGCTGCACAGGTAACAGCTGCGGCACAGGAGCTGTTGCAAATAGGTGCGGTCAAAGCAGGGCAGGTTTTAGTTGTTGGTTGCAGTACCAGCGAAGTGATTGGTGATAAAATAGGTACTGCTGGCTCCATGAAAGTTGCTGAGGCGATGTTTGCCGCATTAATTAAGGTGACTGAGGCGCATGGAGTTTTTTTAGCGATCCAGTGCTGTGAACATTTGAACCGTGCTTTGGTTACGACAAGGGATGCTGCAGAGAAGTATGGCTGGCAGGAAGTTACTGTGCGGCCTGTACAGCATGCAGGCGGCGCAATGGCGACAGCAGCATATGAAAATTTTGTGGAACCCATTATAGTTGAAGCAATCTCGGCTCATGCGGGCCTTGATATAGGGCAGACGCTGATAGGTATGCATCTTAAAAGAGTTGCCGTACCTGTACGTTTGTCGGAATCTAAGATCGGCGAGGCTGTGCTCACCGCGGCATGGACGCGTCCGCCTTTAATCGGTGGAGAACGTGCCAAATACCCAAGATAAAATATTGATTTGGAGGGAGTAATTATGAATCTGGAAAAATTAGCTGCTGTCGATCCTGAAATTAATGCTGCTATTGGCGAGGAGCTTGGCAGGCAAAGAAATAAAATAGAATTGATCGCATCCGAAAACTTTGTTTCTCCTGCAGTAATGGAGGCGATGGGTACTGTTCTGACTAATAAATATGCTGAGGGGTATCCCGGACATCGGTATTATGGCGGCTGTGAATATGTCGACAAAGTGGAAATACTGGCTATAGAACGTGCAAAGAAACTATTCGGTGCTGATCATGTCAACGTACAGCCACATTCTGGCGCTAATGCAAATACTGCTGTTTATTTTGCCTTTCTGAAGCCAGGTGATACTATCATGGGAATGAATCTGTCTCAGGGTGGACATTTATCACATGGATCGCCAGTAAATATTTCCGGCAGTTATTATAACGTAGTTCCTTATGGTGTTGATCATGATACTGAGACTATTGATTACGATGCTTTGGCACAAACTGCTGCTGAAACAAAACCTAAAATTATCGTTGCTGGTGCCAGCGCTTATTCCCGAATCATAGATTTTAAACGTATGTCAGAGATAGCGCATAGTGTCGGTGCTTTACTGATGGTTGATATTGCGCATATTGCCGGACTTGTAGCCGCTGGTTTACATCCCAGCCCTGTGCCTTATGCGGATATCGTTACGACAACTACACACAAAACACTGCGCGGTCCGCGCGGCGGCCTGATTATGTGTAAGGAACAGTATGCTAAAGCTATTGATAAGGCAATATTCCCTGGTATTCAGGGTGGTCCTTTGATGCATATTATTGCTGCCAAGGCAGTTGCTTTTGGTGAAGCGTTAAAACCTGAATTTAAAGTATATCAGCAGAATATTCTTGATAATTGCAGAGTATTCGCGGAAGCTTTGCAGGAAGAAGGCTTCCGTATTGTTTCAGGAGGTACTGATAATCATCTGATTCTGGTTGATGTACGCGGTCAGAAGCTGACTGGTAAGATAGCAGAACATTTATTAGATGAGGTTGGTGTAACCTGCAATAAGAATACGATTCCGTTTGATCCTGAAAGTCCTTTTGTTACAAGTGGTATCAGGTTGGGTACTGCTGCCGTCACTACACGCGGTTTTAAACAGGAGGATATGCGTGAGGTCGCCGCAATCATTGGTTTAGTTTTGAATAATCCTGAAAATGAGGAAAAACATAAGGAAGCGGCAGCTAGGGTAGCGGGTTTATGTGCTAAATATCCTATGTATCCCGGCTTCTAAATTCAGGAAGGAGATTTTAATGATGCAAGTTACAGTTGTAGATCATCCGCTTATTAAACAAAAAATTACTAAAATGCGTGCGGAACATACTTCTTCACGTGATTTTCGTGAATGTCTGGATGAAATAGCAATGCTTATGACTTATGAAGTGGCTAGGAATCTGCCGTTGCAGGAAGTTGAAGTTGCCACTCCGGTAGCTAAAACTACAGGGTATAAAGTAGCCGGCGATATTTTTGTTGTGCCTATTTTAAGAGCTGGTTTAGGATTGCTGACAGGCGTATTGAAGATGATTCCTGATGCACGGGTAGGTTTTATTGGTTTATATCGTGATGAAGAGACACATGAACCTCATGAATATTATTGTAAGCTTCCGGACCCGATTGATCAGCGACTTATTGTTGTATTAGATCCAATGCTTGCTACCGGTGGTTCTGCTATTGCTGCTATTGACTTCATCAAAGCTCATGGTGGAAAGAGTATTAAGTTTATGTCTATTATTGCTGCTCCAGAAGGGGTAGAACGTCTTGCAAAGTCTCATCCGGATGTACAGATTTATTGTGGTAATATTGATCGTCAATTAAATAAGGATGCCTATATCTGTCCGGGTCTCGGAGATGCCGGTGATAGAATCTTCGGAACGATTTAAATCTAACTTTTATGTCAATATTAGTTAGATTCTATAAAAGAGCCCTTATAAAAAGCCCTTATTTTGAGGCTCTCATTTAAGAAAGGAAAGTATTATGTTAGAAAAACTTTTTAAACTATCCGAAAATCATACGGATACGAAGACAGAGGTTTTAGCGGGTATTACGACATTTATGACTATGGCGTATATTTTGGCTGTTAACCCCAGCATTATGGCTGCTACCGGTATGGATTCCGGAGCTGTATTTACCGCTACTGCTCTTGCCGCTTTTGTCGGAACATTGCTGATGGCGATTTTCGCAAACTATCCTTTTGCTCTGGCACCGGGTATGGGACTGAATGCATACTTTGCTTATACTGTTGTAATCGGTATGGGATATACCTGGCAGTATGCACTGACTGCTGTATTTGCAGAAGGTATTATTTTCATCCTTCTTTCCCTTACAAATGTGCGTGAGGCGATTTTTAATGCAATTCCGATGAACCTGAAATCTGCCGTTAGTGTGGGAATTGGTCTTTTTATTGCATTTGTTGGTTTACAGAATGCACATATCGTTGTGGGCGGTTCTACATTACTCCAGTTGTTTTCTGTAGATGCGTACAATAAAGCGAATGGTGTGGAAGCTTCTTTTAACAATGTAGGAATTACCGTAATTCTTGCATTGGCAGGTATTATCATTACCGGAATTTTAGTTGTTAAAAATATTAAGGGAAATATCCTCTGGGGTATTTTGATCACATGGGGACTTGGCATTATTTGCCAGCTTGCAGGACTTTATGTACCGAATGCAGATTTAGGATTTTACAGTCTTTTACCTGACTTTAGCAAAGGGCTTTCTATTCCAAGTCTTGCTCCTATCTTTGGAAAGCTTCAGTTTAAGGGAATTTTCTCTGTAGACTTTATCGTAATTTTATTTGCATTTTTATTCGTTGACCTTTTTGATACGATCGGAACACTTGTCGGTGTATCTGCCAAAGCAGATATGTTAGATGAAGAAGGAAAGCTTCCTCATATTAAAGGGGCACTTCTTGCTGACGCTGTAGCAACTACTGTTGGTGCGATTCTCGGAACTTCTACCACTACCACTTTTGTGGAAAGCGCTTCTGGAGTATCCGAAGGGGGAAGAACAGGTCTTACTGCTGTTACAACAGCGATCCTTTTTGGATTATCTCTGTTTTTATCACCAATCTTCCTTGCGATTCCATCTTTTGCTACCGCACCTGCTTTAGTAATTGTTGGATTATATATGCTTAGTAATGTTACAAACATTAACTTCACTGATATGTCCGAGGCTATCCCTGCTTACGTATGTATCATTGCAATGCCATTCTTCTACAGTATCTCCGAAGGTATCTCCATGGGAGTTATCGCTTATGTTGTTATTAACCTTATCACAGGAGAGGCAAAAGAGAAGAAAATCAGTGCATTGATGTATGTACTGGCAATCCTGTTCATCTTAAAATACATTTTTCTGTAATTTTCAAGTTTTCTAAAGCGTGTTTGAAAAATTATGGGGCTGTCGCACCAAAAACAGCCCTACCCTATGG
>OHIK01000793.1_pt1 | contig 15053 bp, 10 predicted proteins | sample 1568241 | NCBI WGS metagenome assembly OHIK01 (sample SAMEA3879567, study PRJEB24766) | human gut metagenome | biome: human-associated habitat; feature: feces | place: USA | collected 1985/1987 | reverse complement strand
CATTTTATTTACTGCCAGAGCCGCTTAGGCTTGGCGAATTTTTAACGAACTATTGTATTTTTGAATTCGAAAAAATATATTCCTATACAAAATATAGAAATATGTGCAATTTAATTAACCAATCTAATACTGAATCTATTGAAAATAATCAATAAATTCTATATACCTTAATTTTAAGAACTATGAGTAATCTGAAATTACTAGGTGCGTTACTACTAACTGTAGGTGGAACCACACAACTGCTGTATGCAGAGCAACCATCCGTAATTATCAATTCTAACATTGTACAACAAAAATCGACGTGCTCAGGAGTTGTAAAAGATGCGTCCGGTGAAAGTGTTATTGGTGCATCTGTATTGGTCAAGGGTACAACAATTGGTACCATCACAGATTTTGATGGAAATTTTGAGCTTCCAAATGTAGAAAAAGGAGCTGTAATTCAAGTTTCTTTTGTGGGTTACTTAACAAAAGAAGTCATATGGAAAGGAACTCCAATTTCAGTCGTACTAGAAGACGATACAAAAACATTGGAAGAAGTTGTAGTAGTAGGGTACGGAACCCAAAAAAAAGTAAACCTAACTGGTTCTGTAGCAATGGCTGAAAGTGATGTACTGGAAGACAGACCTATAGCTAATCTAGCTCAAGGTTTACAAGGCGTTATCCCAAACTTAAACATTTCATTTGCCAATGGTAATCCAAATGCAGAAACTAGCATTAACGTGCGTGGATTAACATCCTTAAACGGAGGTTCTGCTCTCGTGCTTGTGGATGGTGTAGAAACAAATGATATCTCATTAATCAACCCTCAAGACATTGAAAGCATTTCTGTTTTAAAGGATGCTTCTTCAGCAGCTGTATATGGTGCCAGAGCAGCATTTGGAGTTGTGTTAATTACAACCAAAAAAGGAAAAACAGGAGAGAAAATCACTTTTAACTACAATAATAATTTTTCATGGTCTACACCATCCAGATTACCCCATAGCTTACCGGCAGATCAATGGCTAAGAGCGATGAATAATGAATCTAAGAATACCAGTGGAACCCAATACTGGAGCGACGAACTAATCGCAGCTGTAGATGCCTATATGAAAGACCCTACTCGCCCCACAGCATGGGAAAATACACAAGGAAATAAATTTACAGCAAACGGAGAATGGGCCTACGCCGGAAATACAGACTGGATGGATATCTTCTATAAGAACGCAGCCTTTATGCAACAACATAATGCGAGCTTAAGAGGTGGTAGCGAAAAAACCGCATACTATGCTTCTTTAGGATACAAAGGGCAAGACGGCTTACTGGCTTTTGGTACAGATACATATAAACGTATCAATATGTCATTTAATTTCACTTCAAAAGTAACAGACTGGTTAGAAATTGGATTTAGAACAAAATATAATAGAAGTGAAGTGAATGAACCAAACTCAAACCATTATACAAGTGAGGATCCTTATTATGAAGTTTACCGTGCATTCCCCTTCATCCCTGTATACTTGCCAGATGGAGACTTTGCTGCTGTAGCAGGCTCAAACTTCAACTTTAATATTGCAGGAATGCTGGCACAAGCCGGACGCAAAAAGAATGTATATGACGATATATGGTATACAGGATCGTTCAATTTAACTCCATTAAAAGGATTATCCATTAAAGGAGATTATACTGGGAACCGGCTGTTCAGAGATGAACGCGCTCATAATAAAACGATTTACCAGAAACAACCAGATGGATCACAGATTGCCAAAGGAGAACCCAACGGAGTTTCATTAAGAAAATATGATGACACTTATCAGGCATTGAATCTTTGGGCTGAATATAAGTTTGAATTGCCTAAATCTCATTCTTTTACTGCCATGGTAGGATACAACCAGGAAAGTAAAAAAACCAGCAATTTTTATGGCTATGTTACAGACTTATACCTGAATGATGCTCCTATTATTGACTGGGCAAACACCAAACAGAAACTAGAAGAAGAAGCTACCATTTGGGCAGTTCAAGGTGCTTTCTTCCGATTAAACTATGACTATGCTGGGAAATATCTGGTAGAAGTAAACGGACGTTATGACGGTTCTTCAAAATATGCATCAGATAGCCGCTGGGGATTCTTCCCTTCTGCTTCTTTGGGATGGAGACTTTCAGAAGAAAAGTTCTTTGAACCAGCTAAAAAGATTTTCGACAATGTGAAGCTACGCGCATCTTTAGGTAGCTTAGGAAATCAGGTAACAAACAGCAACTTTGACTTCTTAAGCTTGATGGGATTCGAACAGCTAAATTATTTGATTGGCGGCAAACTTGCCAACGGTATTACTCCTGCTTCACTGGCATACAACAACGTAACATGGGAAAAAGTTACTACCGCAAACTTTGGTATAGACTTAGGATTATTAAACAACAGACTGACTGCTTCATTTGATTATTTCTTACGTTATACAAATGATATGGTCGTATCTAAGGCCTACCCTGCTACTATGGGATCTACAGGAGGTAAAGAAAACTTAGCCAATATGCGGACAAACGGTTGGGAGTTGACACTTAACTGGAATGATAATATCAACAATGTAGCCGGTTCTACTTTAAATTATAATATCGGCATTGGCATTTCAGACAGTTATTCAACTATCACTAAATATGATAACCCAACCGGATATCTTGGTGACTATTATGAAGGTCAACGTTTGGGAGACATCTGGGGATACGTAACAGAAGGATTCATTAAAGATGACGCAGAAGCCGAAGCAATGAAAGTACGTCAGAAACAAATCAGTGGTACCTGGATTCCTGGTGACATAAAATATGCAGATTTGGATGGTGACGGTGTCATTACTTACGGAAAAAATCAGCTGAATGACCATGGTGATAAAAAGATTATCGGTAATCAAACACCGAGATACCGCTTCAATATCAATTTAGGATTAAATTGGAAAGGATTTGATGTCCGAGCTTTATTTGAAGGTGTAATGAAAAGAGACTTATGGTTAGGAGATAACAATACAGTCTTCTGGGGATACACAGGTCAATGGTGGAGTGCATTAAATGAAACCCATATAAATGACGTATGGAGTGAAACCAATCCTAATGCCTATTTCCCAGTACCCACAAATACAACGAGAAGCCGTCAGATTCAAACAAAATACCTGCAAGACGCATCTTATATCCGCTTGAAAGATTTGACAATCGGTTATACTTTACCGACATCATGGGTATCTAAATTAGGTATCTCACAATTGAAAGTCTTTGCAAGTGGACAAAACTTATGGGAAGCTACCGGCTTATATAAATACTTGGATCCAGACTCTACAGGAGATACAAAAGATGATGGTAGCTTGGAAGAAAGAATGACGAAATATCCATTCTGCCGATCTTATTCATTTGGTATTAATGTTACATTCTAAATTTGCTTATTGTATTATGAAAAAAACTATATTATATGCCACATTGTTGGCACTTAGCTTTCAAAGTTGTGACTACCTTGACAGGGAGCCGTTAGACTCAGTAACAAAAGATCAGTTCTTTACTACTGCGACTGGTACTGCCCTCCAGCAATACTGTAACAACTTCTACCCAAAACTGATAAAAGGTCATGGTGATCCCTTATCATATAGTTTTGGAATGCTGGAAAAAGAATTTGAGTCAGACAACATTTTTACATGGGAATATAACGTAAAAAGTTTTGGCTTGCATGTAGCTCCTACAGAAGCTAAAGATACAGAGTGGCAATGGGAAAATATACGTGCATGCAATGATTTCTTGATGAACTATCAATCATCTCCAGCAACTCAGGCTGAAAAGAATCAATACGCAGGAGAAATCTACTTCTTTAAATGCTTAGATTACTTTAATAAGTTAAGTGTATATGGTGATGTTCCTTGGTATACCACAGTCTTGAACCCTGGTGATGAGGAAATGTATAAAGGACGTGATTCAAGAACACTTGTAGCTGACAGCTTACTTTTAAATATTGAAAAGGCCATCAATCTGCTTTCTCCTAAATCTAAAGTGGGAGTAAGCCGAGTTTCAAAAGACGCAGCTATTGCATTAAAAGCAAGAATGTGCTTATTTGAAGGTACCTGGAGAAGATACCATAACATAGAAGGCGACGTAAAATTCTTGCAGGAAGCGTATGATGCTGCAGGCGAATTAATGAAAGAAGAATATGGCTACTCCATATTTAAAGGAAGCTCACCTAAAACTGCATATCATGAATTATTTACACAAGAAAACTATAATAATAATTCAGAGGTTATTTTAGCTAAAGAATATGATCCGTCTTTAGGTAAAGGTAATAATGTTACCAGACAAATTGGAGTAGGTGAAACTCCTATCGGTGCAAGCCGAGATGCAGTAGAAGATTACTTATGTGCAACAACAGGAAAACCTATCTCATTATGTGGATGTGAAGGACATACTACACACACAGGAATTATTGCGGAACTGGAAAACAGAGATCCTAGATTATTGCAAACCATAGCTACCCCGAAAGATGGAGAGTATACATACTATTTGCATGGTAAAGCAGCTAATATTGCCAATATCGTAGCAACTGGTGCGGATGGTTCTTCTTCTACAGGTTATGCTATTGCAAAATTCTATAAAACATCTGAGTTTTCTTCAGACCACCATAAAGGTAGCATTGACGCTCCCATTTTCAGATACGGAGAAATTCTTTTAATCCGTGCTGAAGCCGGAGCAGAATTAGGAGTACTGGATAATACAGAACTTGGAAGAACAATCAATGAACTTAGAAAGCGCGTTGGTTTCAATCATCCATTGACCGTTAACCCAGTAGCTGATCCAAAACTGGAAAAAGAATATCCAAACATCAAGGGTAGCAATGCTAATTTAATTCGTGAAATCAGAAGAGAGCGCCGTATTGAATTATTCGGTGAAGGTTATAGATACGATGACCTAAGAAGATGGGCTTGTGGTAAACGACTGGATGCTAGTGTAGTAGTAAGAGCTGGTATTATTCCTGATGTTAGTTTGTATACTACAGAACAAATAAACGATATGAAAGAAGAACTTGGCCTTACCTCTGAAGGAGCATTGGATATTTATGGAAAAAGAGTAAAAACACAAGCTGTATTTGAAGAACCAAAACATTACCTATTATCCATTCCTATCAATGAAATTTCCATCAATCCTAACTTAGCTCCTAACAACCCAGGTTGGTAATATTACACAAATCATTATAGATAAAGATGGCTTATGAAATTATTTTCTCATAAGCCATCTTTTCTTTATACACAGTTGACTAGCAACCTGAAATTTCGTATTTTTGCCCAATCAATTGAAATTACGTAATTTTATCAAGATGAATCAAGAATTCGAGCTTATCGCCAAGACCTTCCAGGGACTGGAAGAAGTTCTGGCACAGGAACTCACGGAATTAGGAGCCAGCAACATTGAAATCGGACGACGTATGGTTTCTTTCACCGGAGACAAAGCCATGATGTATAAGGCTAATTTCTGCCTTCGTACTGCCATCCGTATCTTAAAACCTATCAAACATTTTACTGCGAAGACTGCCGACGAAGTATATGAGGCCGTAAAGAGTATCGCATGGGAAAACTATCTAGACAACATGAGTAGTTTCTCGGTAGATGCCGTAGTGTTCTCTAATGAATTCCGTCATTCTAAATTCGTGGCATACAAAGTGAAAGATGCGGTAGTCGACTATTTCCGCGAAAAGACAGGCAACCGTCCTTCCGTACGTATCAGTAACCCGGATTTGGCTATTCACATCCATATTGCAGAGGAAGAGTGTACACTTGCCTTGGATAGTTCAGGTGAATCACTTCACCGTAGAGGATACCGTCAGGAACAGGTGGAAGCACCGTTGAACGAGGTATTAGCAGCCGGTATGATTCTGATGACAGGCTGGAGAGGTGAATGTGACCTGATAGACCCGATGTGTGGTTCAGGAACTATACCTATCGAAGCCGCTTTGATTGCACGCAATATCGCTCCGGGTGTATTCCGTAAAGAATTCGGATTCGAGAAATGGAAAGACTTTGACCAGGATTTGTTTGATGCTATCTACAACGATGACTCACAGGAGCGTGAGTTTACTCATAAGATTTATGGATACGACAACAATCCGAAAGCAAACGAAATTGCTCAGCATAACGTGAAAGCTGCAGGAGTAAGCAAGGATGTCATCCTGAAAATCCAGCCATTCCAGCAGTTTGAGCAGCCTGCACAGAAAAGTATTATCATCACCAACCCTCCTTACGGAGAGCGTATCTCGTCAGAAGATTTGCTGGGACTTTACCAGATGATTGGTGAACGCTTGAAGCATGCATTCACCGGAAACGACGCCTGGATTCTGAGCTACCGTGACGAATGTTTTGACCAGATTGGACTGAAGGCTTCTATAAAAGTACCTTTGTTTAATGGAGCATTGGAGTGTCAGTTCCGTAAATACCAGTTGTTTGACGGGAAGTACAAGGAATTCCGTTCCGACAACAGTGACAAGGAGTTTAAGCCGAAACGTGAAGAAAGACCGGCACGTCCACGTCGTCAGGGAGAAAAAGTGGAATATGGCCGTAAGGAGCGCAAAGACGGAGGTCGTGGAGAACGGAAAGAAGGTTTCCGCAGCGACCGTAAAGAAGGATTCCGTAAAGATGCTGACCGCAAAGAAACATTCCGCGGACGCAAAGCAGGCGACGGAAAAGAATTTACTCGTGAACGCCGTAAAGAATTCAAATATAAGGAAGATTCGAAGCCACGTACTCCGCGTCCTTCTACAGACGACGGACGCCCGAAAGCGGCTCCTGCCCCACGCTACATGCACAGACGCCGCAGCGAGGAGGAAGGTAACTCACAAGATTAAAAATAGACAGAACATGAAACGTATATACTTTTTATTCTTTTTGTGCTGTATGACCACTCTCGCCACTTTTGCCCAGGAAAAGAAAACCTATACACTGGAAGATGTGATTCCGGGCGGAAACAATTATTTCAACTTAGTCCCTGAAAACATTCCGGGACTGCAATGGTGGGGAGATGTATGTGTACGTGCGGATGTGGAAAACATCCGCAGCATTCAGTTGAAAGATGGCAAGGAAAGCATACTTGTCACACTGGAAGAGATAAATCAGGCCATTGAAAAAGGAGAGAAGCCCTATCAGCTGTCACACGAACTAAAACCGCTTCGCAGCCTGATGTCGGCTTCATTGCCTTGGTCAGAGCGTAAAGTCATAGTATTTCAACAGAACAGCTATTGGGTGGAATATGACTTCGGACAGAAAAAAATTACGAACATATCCCGCCTGAACGAAAAAGCTACCAATCTTGACTTTTGCAAAACCAATGACAAAGTGGCCTATACCGTCGGTAACGGTTTGTTTGTAACTGGCAAAGGGGAGGAAAGTCACCAGATTAATCCTTCACAAACAGAAGAAGGGGTAGTTTACGGACAAGCTGTACATCGTAACGAATTCGGTATTTATAAAGGTACATTCTGGAGCCCGAAAGGTAATCTGCTCGCCTTCTACCGTATGGATGAAAGTATGGTGACTCAATACCCGCTTGTAGACATTACCGCACGTGTGGGCGAAGTGAACAATGTCCGCTATCCAATGGCAGGAATGACCAGCCACCAAGTGACGGTAGGAGTATACGATGTAAAGACTGGAAAAGTAATTTACCTGCAGGCCGGTGACCCGACCGACCGTTATTTTACCAATGTCAGCTGGTCGCCCGATGAGCAGCATATTTATGTTATCGAACTGAACCGTGACCAGAATCATGCCCAACTTGTATGCTATCAGGCTGCCACAGGCGAACGGGAAGGGGTATTGTATGAAGAAAAGAACCCGAAATACGTAGAACCTCAGCATCCGCTGGTATTCCTGCCGTGGGACGAAAGTAAATTTATTTACCAGAGTCAACGCGACGGTTTCAACCACCTGTATCTGATGGATACGAAGGCAAAAGGAGAAGGTACATGGAAAAATGGCAAACTGGAAGGCACTACCTATCTGGAACACCTGAAAGTAACTCCTTTGACACAAGGCGACTGGCTGGTGCAGGATATTCTTGGATTCAATGCAGGAAAGAAGGAAATTATTATCGGTAGCACAGAAATATCTCCGCTGCAAACCAATCTGTTCAGCCTCAACGTCAAAACTGGAAAGCGTACATTACTGGGAGAAAAAGACGGTATGCACCGGGCTTCTCTCTCTGAAAGCGGTACTTACCTGATTGACAACTTCTCTTCATTTAATGTAGGACGTGAAATCACTTTACTGCCAACCAACGGAAAGAAAGGAACTACATTACTGAAAGCTGATGACCCGATGAGCAGCCAGTTTAAGTTACCGGAAATTACCATCGGTACCTTTAAAGCAGCTGACGGAACAACAAACTTGTATTATCGTCTGATTAAGCCCGTAGACTTTGACCCGAACAAGAAATATCCGGCCATTATCTACGTATATGGTGGACCGCACGCACAGCTCATCCACAACACGCGTTTCTACGATGCCAGAGGATGGGATTTATACATGGCTCAGAAAGGGTATGTGATGCTGACAGTAGACAGCCGGGGAAGTGATAACCGAGGACTGGCTTTTGAGAACTGTACATTCCGCCACTTGGGAGTAGAAGAAATGAAAGACCAGGTGAAAGGTGCCGAGTTCCTGAAATCACTGTCTTATGTAGACGGTGAACGAATTGGTGTACACGGCTGGAGCTTCGGTGGCTTCATGACGACCAACCTGATGCTGACTTATCCTGACATCTTCAAGGTAGGTGTAGCTGGAGGACCAGTCATTGACTGGAAGTTCTATGAGGTGATGTACGGTGAACGTTATATGGATACTCCGGAAACTAATCCGGAAGGATACAAGGGTTCCGACTTGAAACAAAAGGCTGGCAACCTGAAAGGCCGTCTGGAAATCATTATCGGAGGTACAGACCCCACTTGTGTTCCACAGCACAGCTACTCATTCCTGAGAGCTTGTATTGAAGCTGGTACCCATCCGGATTTCTTCGTTTATCCGGAAGACGGACATAACATGATGGGACGTGACCGTGTACACCTGCACGAACACATCACCCGCTATTTTGAAGACCATTTGAAATAATAGACTAAAAAACAGATACATATATGAAACTTTTACTTTTAGGTTCAGGAGGACGCGAACATGCACTGGCATGGAAAATCGCACAAAGCCCGAAAATTGAAAAGTTATACATCGCTCCGGGAAATGCCGGTACGCGTGAAGTAGGCGAAAACGTAGCTATCAAAGCCGATGACTTTGAAGGTATCAAGCAGTTTGTAACGGCCCACGGCATTGACATGGTAGTAGTAGGTCCGGAAGACCCATTGGTGAAGGGGGTATATGATTTCTTCAAAAACGATGACGCATTGAAGCAGGTACCGGTTATCGGTCCGTCAAAGGCTGGAGCCGTACTCGAAGGAAGCAAGGAATTTGCCAAAGGTTTCATGCAGCGTCATCATATTCCGACTGCCGGATACAAGAGCGTAACTGCAGCCAACCTGGAAGAAGGACTGGCTTTCCTGGAAACACTGGAAGCACCCTACGTGCTGAAAGCTGACGGATTGTGTGCTGGAAAAGGTGTATTGATTCTCCCCACATTGGAAGAAGCCAAGAAAGAACTGAAAGAAATGCTGGGCGGAATGTTCGGAAATGCCTCTGCTACAGTAGTTATCGAAAAGTTCCTAAGCGGTATTGAATGCTCAGTATTCGTACTGACTGATGGAAAGAACTACAAAATCCTGCCAGAAGCCAAAGACTACAAACGTATCGGCGAAGGTGACAAAGGATTGAACACAGGCGGTATGGGTTCTGTTTCTCCAGTTCCATTTGCAGATGCAGAATGGATGAAGAAGGTGGAAGACCGTATCATCCGTCCTACTGTTGAAGGACTGGCTGCAGAAGGTATCGATTACAAAGGATTTATCTTCTTTGGACTGATTAACGTAAAAGGTGAACCGATGGTAATCGAATACAATGTACGTATGGGTGACCCTGAAACAGAAAGTGTCATGCTTCGTATCAAGAGCGACTTAGTAGACTTGTTTGAAGGGGTGGCTCAGGGCAACCTGAATGAAAAGACCCTGGAAATTGACCCGCGCTCAGCTGTCTGTGTCATGCTGGTATCTGGCGGCTACCCGGAAGCTTATGAAAAAGGGTTCCCGATGACGGGTATTGAAGAAGCAAAGGCAGGAGGAAGTATCGTATTCCATGCTGGAACAGCCTTGAAAGACGGACAGGTGGTTACTGCCGGAGGACGAGTTATCGCAGTTAGTTCCTACGGAGCCAACAAGGCAGAAGCTCTGGCACAGTCTTTCCAGAATGCAGGCAAGATCTGTTTCGAGAAAAAATATTTCCGTTCAGATATCGGGTTTGACCTGTAACACATGCTTGCCCGAAATAGATTTCAATATGAACTGGCCACCGGAAGGGCTACTCTTCCGGTGACCATTATCATCTGTCTTATCATGTATGGTATTACCTATCAGGAAAAGACAGATTTACTTTCTTTGGCCATTCACGGAGCCATAGTCTACTGCCTGATTGAGTTGAATACCACGTTTTCACTCATCCGAACACGTACAACACTTCATGCGGCCATATTTCTATTCTTTTTAAGTGGGCTACCTTTTTTGCACGCCTATTCACATGAGCAATGGATTCCCTTATTGTTCACCGTATCTTTCTCTTATTTATTCCGAAGCTATGAATCGGTATATGCTCCGGTTCCTATTTTTCATAGCTTCCTCTGTCTCGGTATCAGCAGTTTTCTACTTCCGCAAGTGCTATACTTTGTCCCGCTGATTTATTTCTATATGATTGGTTTAAGGGCTTTTACCCTCCGTACATTCTTTGCAGGGCTCATCGGTCTCCTCCTTCCTTATTGGATTGCATTGGCCTATCATCTTTACGCTGGAAACATGGAAGAAACCTGGCTACCTTTCAAAGCACTTACCTGTTTTTCTCCAATCGACTATTCTATTCTTTCTTTACCGCAATTAATTTCCGGAGGTATTGCAATCTTATTCATAGCCATTTGTAGTATAGAATGTATACTACATAGTTACCAAGACAAAGTACAAACGCGTATCATGCTCCGTGTCCTGATAATTACAGGAATAGGCACATTAGCTTGTATGCTACTTCTGCCTTCACATTTCAATACTTATTTTCTTATGACATTAATCGTAGGTTCCGTCATGGGTGGTCACTTACTGGCACTGACCTTCAACCGGTTTACCCGTATCTTTCTTTGGGTATCCCTTGGAATCTGGACCTGCGTATGTATCATGAATTTATGGATGCATTTATTCAATTTCTAATAGACTGGGGATACTGGGGAATGTTTCTCTCTGCATTCCTGGCCGGTACCATCCTACCGTTCAGTTCGGAAGTTGTGCTACTAGCCTGCATCGGATTAGGATTGGACCCTGTGTGGTCCACACTCTTCACTACTGCCGGAAATGCTCTTGGAGGTTTTACCTGCTACTGGATAGGGCGAATTGGTAAAACGGAATGGATTGAAAAATACTTCAAGGTAGACAAGAAACAAATGGACAAGGCCATCCGGTTTATTCACGGAAGAGGGTCGTGGATGGCTTTTTTCTCGTTCCTTCCTGTCATCGGGGATGCTTTGCTCATCGCCTTGGGATTTATGAGAGGCAATGTATGGATTACCACTATTGCTATGACTATTGGCAAACTGGCACGCTATGCCATCATCGTAGCCACAGCCTTGGGAGTATTCCGATTCATCGGATAGAAAACCAATGCAAATTTTTCATGCTCAAAAGATATGACTATCTTTGCGAAAACGACCGAAAATCGTCTACGAAAAAATTAATAGGAACATGAAAAAACTTCTTTGCATCTATTACTTATTCTGCATAGCCACACTGGCTTACGCACAAGACTTAAGATTTAATGCCAACGGGAAATTTAAAATCGTCCAGTTTACCGACGTACACTATATTTTTAATGATTCGCGCGCAGAAGTAGCCATTGAACGCATCAATGAAGTGCTGAATGCTGAAAATCCAAACTTGGTAATGTTTACTGGAGATATTATCTACGGCAAACCCGCAGAAGAAGGAATACGCACCGTATTGGAACAGGTATCTAAACGAAAAATCCCTTTTGCTGTAACTTTCGGAAATCATGATGACGAACAAGGGCTTTCTCGTGAAGAGCTATTGAAAATCATTCAACGTATTCCCTATAGCCTGACTTCTACCACAAAGGGTATTTCAGGTACAACCAACTTTATCCTACCGGTCAAATCATCCGATGGACAGAAGAATGCTGAAATCCTTTATGTATTTGATTCTCATTCTTATTCACAGATAAAGGAAGTGGGAGGATATGATTATATCGATTTCGACCAGATTCAATGGTACCGTGAGCATAGTTCTAAATATACACAGGCAAACGGGGGAACTCCCCTTCCTTCGCTGGCTTTCTTCCACATTCCTCTTCCTGAATACAATCAGGCTGCAGCCGGTGAAAATGCAGCGTTGTTCGGCACCCGGAAAGAAAAAGCATGTGCCTCTGCCTTAAATTCAGGCCTTTTCACCGCGATGAAAGAAATGGGCGACATTGAAGGAGTGTTTGTAGGACATGATCACGACAATGATTATGCGGTAATGTGGCAAGGTATTCTCTTGGCATACGGACGTTACACCGGTGGAAATACGGTTTACAATAACCTGTCCAACGGAGCACGTGTCATCGAACTGACCGAAGGTGAAAAAGGGTTCCGTACCTGGATTCGTGTAAAAGACCACACGGAACAACATGTGAAATTCCCGGAAAGCTTTTTAAAACCCAACAAATAACTCCACAAAAGGATTACCGGATTTTAAAAAAAACTGTTGATATAAAGATGATTACACTTGAACCTACGGCTGACGGAAGCAATACATTATACGTTCCTGAACTGAATGAACATTATCATTCTGTGAAAGGCGCATTGACCGAGTCAGCACATATTTTTATTCAAATGGGATTGAATCACGCTCAGGCGGCAAATCCTCGTGTACTTGAAATCGGTTTCGGTACAGGACTGAATGCCTTTCTGACCTTGCTGGAAGCAGAAAAGAGTCAAAGAGCCATTCACTTTACCAGCATTGAACGATTCCCTCTTTCGGAAGATATTGTACGCAAACTTTCCTATCCGGAAACAATCGCTCCAGAAGAATGTGAGAGATTCTACGCACTGCACACTGCTCCCTGGAACCAGGAAGTAAAAATCTCACCTTATTTCACACTACACAAGATAGAAGGTGATTTCACTCACTTCTCATTCAGTGAATGTTATGATGTGGTCTACTTTGATGCCTTTGCTCCCGAAAAGCAGCCTGAGATGTGGAGTCAGCCACTTTTTGACAACTTGTACCGCCAGATGAATCCCGGTGGAATCCTGACTACTTACTGCGCAAAAGGAGTGGTTAGGAGAATGTTGCAGGCAGCTGGTTTCACCGTAGAGCGGCTTCCTGGCCCTCCGGGAGGTAAAAGAGAAATTCTTCGGGCAACCAAAGAAAGAACCTAAAAATAAACAAAGGAGTCTCCCGCTACCAAAAGAAACTACTATATTTGTATCACACTTTCAATACGACACAAACAAATGAAAAAATATTTTTTTACTTTGATAAGTATCCTGCTGCTCACCGTATCTTGTACGGGAAAGCAAGGAAAAGAAGACGCCCCTACTCTGACAGTAACCATTGAACCGTTACGATATTTCACAGAAGCCATTGCTGGAGACAAATTCCAGGTGGTCAGTATTGTTCCCAAAGGAGCTAATCCGGAAATATACGACCCTACTCCCCAGCAACTCGTTGAACTGGCACGAAGCAAAGCTTATCTGCGTATCGGCCATATCGGATTTGAACAGGCATGGGCAGAAAGATTACAAGCCAATACGCCCAAACTACCTTTCTATGATATGTCACAAGGAGTAGATCTCATTCATGAAATACATCCTCATGCCCATACACATGGAAATATAGACGGAGTAGAACCTCATATCTGGAATTCAGTTTCGAATGCACGTATTATTTCCTCTAATATCTGCAAAGCATTGTCTGAGATAGACCCGGACAATCAAGCTTACTATCAGACACGATTGGACAGCCTGCAACAGGTCATCAACCGTACCGAACGTGAAATGCAGAGCTATTTGGCGAACGCTGACTATTGTTTCCTGATTTACCATCCGGCATTAAGTTACTTTGCCCGAGACTACAGCCTGCAGCAAATCAGTATCGAGGAAGGAGGAAAGGAACCTTCACCGAGTCATCTGCAGGAACTGATGAAAACCTGCAAACAGAAACAGGTAAGAGTCGTATTCGTGCAACAAGAATTCGACCAGCGTAACGCGGAAGTAATCGCGCAGGAACTGGGACTAAAAATCGTCCCTATCAACCCGTTAAGCTATGACTGGAACAAAGAAATGATTCACATAGCCAAATCATTAAACAAAAAACAATAACTAAAATTTATCCTCATGAACCAACCTCTTATCAGACTGACTGAGATTGCCGCTGCATACGACCAGAAAAAAGTGCTGGAACATATCCATGAGGACCCTGCCCGTCCGTTTACGCTGGAAGAGCTTACTGCCCGCTCCGGCGTAAAAAAGACGATGTTCCTGCAATCCTTCCGTCGGGTGACCGGAACAACGCCCAAGCAGTATATTCTCGGGCTGCGGCTGGAATATGCGCGGGATCTGCTGCTGGAAACAGACGTCCCCGTCGCGCAGGTGGCCGAACGCTGCGGCTTTTCCGATTCCTTTTATTTCAGCCGCTGCTTCAAAAACCATTTCAGCACTTCGCCCCGACAATATCGAAAGGAACACGCTTAGATTCCAAAAAGCCAATTTGCGCATGTTTTTTGCCAATTTCAGCAAAGAATATGCGCAATTTTTTTTGTATTCTGAAGGTAGCGTTCCTCCCGCGGGAGAAACACGGAAAAAACAAGGGGGCCATAACTATGGAAAAAATCAAATTGGGTATCATCGGCGTGGGAAACATGGGCACCTGTCACATTGAGACG
>OHIK01000792.1_pt1 | contig 15055 bp, 7 predicted proteins | sample 1568241 | NCBI WGS metagenome assembly OHIK01 (sample SAMEA3879567, study PRJEB24766) | human gut metagenome | biome: human-associated habitat; feature: feces | place: USA | collected 1985/1987 | reverse complement strand
CGTTTTCGGAAGAAAACGACTATCTTTGGCTAATATCTAAAACCGAATACGTATGACATTAATAGCAAATCCCATTTACGACTCCGTTTTCAAATATATGATGGAAGACGAGAAGGTTGCCAATATCTTGCTCTCGGCGCTGCTTAAGAAAGAGATCGTGGAGCTACAAGTGCGCCAGCATGAGTACACCAATACACAACGTTCGGCCATCTCCATGTTCCGTATGGACTTCTCCGCCAAGATCAGGGAAGAAAACGGAGACGAGCATCTGGTCCTCATCGAATTGCAAAAGACATGGTTACCGACCGAGACGCTCCGTTTCCGCCAGTACCTAGGCACCCACTACCTCAATAAGGACAATATACGCAAAGAGCCAAACTCACAATACGGCTTACCGATCATATCCATCTACATACTGGGGCATATCTTGGGAGAATTGAAAGAGCCCGTAATCTACGTACGCCGCCGCTATCTGGACTACGAGGACAATGTTATAGAGGGAAAAGACAAGTTCATCGAGAGCCTGACGCACGATAGCATCATCGTACAGATACCCTACCTGCAGAAAAGGACTCGTAATCGCTTAGAGCGTTTGCTGAATATTTTCGATCAAAATCACAGGACGGTAGAAGACGACCATCTCCTTGAGATCGACGAGAGCTTGTTTCACGCCGAGGATCTCCCCATTTTGACACGTCTACTCAAAGCGGGTGTCGCCCCCGATATCCGTCGTTCTATGGAAGTAGAAGACGAGATCCTTTCCGAGATCGAAGCCCGCGACACATTGCTTATGCAGAAAGACCAACAGATCGAACAGAGGGACCAGCAGATCGAACAGAAGGATCAACAGATCGAACAGAAAGACCAAATCATCCGAAATATGATACAGATATTAGAGCAAGCCGGGCTAGACGAACAGCAAATCGCCTTAAAACTGGCCATTTCTCCACAACAGATTAAAGATCTAAAAAAAGAATCAGCCCAGTCTCCAACACGATAAGAGTGAAAGTGAAACCGAAAAGTAAGTTAACTTCATCGGTCAAGTAAGTTAATTAAAACACCAAAGTAAGTTAACTTACTTGGCCGATGAAGCAGGCTTCACCAAACCGAATTTTACCCATTATATAGAAACGCTAATAATATTACTAATAATCAATCATTTAACCATTACTACAAGTCCTCTATAAAAGGCTGTTCAAGTGATCAGTTATTCACTACTTAAGCCGTTAGTTAGCGGTTAGGTATAGCCGCCAGTTATTCATTTGACAAGTCGTTAGTTATTCACTTCAACAGCCGATAAAGGCTCCAGTTTCCCGAACAGTAGATCGGTAATAGAACGCGACCTTATAACCGTCTTTAAGCATCTTCCCCACTTAGCTTTCGGCATAACGGTTCTTCCCCATCGTATAAAAATCCGCTAACCAAAAGTAAATATTCCGGTAAATTCCGATTCTCGGACCACTTCATCTCGATACCGAACAATTCCGAGGTAGTACGTCCCAGATCGAATCCACAGGCTTCAAGGGAACGACGAATCCGCAAAGGATAGCGGCAAGCCTTTCCAGACCTGCGTGTACACTCTTCCCAAGGACAAAGGATACAACTACCGGCATAAAACGCCCGTCCATTATATTCCTCCTCCAACGCAAGAAGACGTTTATCCAATCGGCTCCTTTCCTTATGTATCAACTCTTGTCCCGCCTCCACCGCATCCGGAACGTCCAATGTCAAAGGGATAATCTGCGTACAAACGATCAATAAATTCCGAAAACCGGATAAATAGTCCTCCGAATCATGAAAAGGCGGACAACTCCAACAGTTTCCATACCTACGACATTCCCGGCAATAGGCCATGAAACGCCGCTCATCCCGATAATGCAAGATATACTCATCCACAGGGATCATCCGTGTATAATCGTAGCTTTTATATTCGATCATGTGAAAAGAAAATTTTCTTGTAAAGAAATAAAAAAATCAGCAACCACATACATTATTTTTGATTACTACAATCTGGATGTTATCATATCAGTTGGTTACAAAGTACAATGAAAAATACAGGGAACACAGTACAGCTACACGTGAAGCTTTCAATGAAAAAACAATGGCATGGTATTATGGTGATATACTCCGGGATCGTCGCAAGGAACGCAAATTAATCCAAAAGCTAGCTTGTAGTTCGATAAAAGATATATGATCTTACCGTTGTAAGATGTATAATCTTATCGCCGTAAGATCATACATCTTTCACAGAATCTGTAACACTAGAGTACTCTCAAGAGCAAGAGAGAGCACTCTAGCGAAATCAAGAGATGATTTACTTCACAACAAACTTAACAGAGACTTTCTTTGTACCTTTTACCGCTGTAAAGCCATAAACACCTTTATTCAAGTTTACTGTTTTCACATCATCAGAAGAGGTGATCGCATAAGTAGATACTACAGAACCTGCGGTGTTCGTGATGTAACCGGTATAACCGGCTAGATCTTTTACATGCAAGGTATTGTCGGAATAAGAGATGTTTGCGGCTGCAACCGCTGATTTCGTGGCTGTACCGGTTACGGTTACTTTACAGTACGTGTTATATTGACCATTAGCTGTAATTAATTTGATTTCAGTTGTACCCGGAGCTACAGCCGTAACTTTACCCGTTTGGTCAACTGTCGCAACAGCAGTATTCTTAGAAGACCATACCGCACCAGTCAAAGAAGCATAAGTAGATTGTACAGATGCTGTTAATTGTTCCGTTCCGTTTCCACTTAAGGATATGGCTTTCTTATTAAGCCAAATGATAGGAGTTGCCGCTACTAAATTATCACCCGGTTCTGTTCCCGATGTCGTTCCCATAAAACTATTCCAGCTCCAAGCATCCCAAGTACCATTCTGGACTTTTCGGCTTGATGCCCCGTATCCGGAATAAGAGAAATCTTGAGTATAGGAATCACGAACGAAATAACTCCAATAACCAGAATACCAACCAGCGAACCAATGAACATTTGATGCTGTTGAAGCTGTCCAATAGTCATAATCATAATATGGACCACCTGAAATATTTGCATCAAAAGGATGATAAATCACGCCATCATCTTCACCCTCCGAAATTGCGGTAGCAGCCATTTCCTCTGTAGTCTCTTTATCATAAGGATATTTGAATTTAGCACTTGCTCCCTCATAATCAAAGGTCACCTCTACATCACTCCTAAATTCGCTATATCCAATACCATTAATCGTTGATCCCATCCAACCGGTGTATTGCACTAAACCGATCAAACGAGGATCCGCTTTCATTACTGCCTCAAATAGGCTCAATCCAGAAATAGTATCTACATCAGCAGACCACCGATATCCCCAAACCATATTATCTGGTACAGTTTTATTCGTGTCATGCCAAGTCAAAACTATAGCCGCACGGTTTTCACCATCACCTACCCAGAAATCAATACTGTCAAAAGAAAAAGTACGGTTACTCCTTGCGGACATCAAAGCCGCTTTCTGTTTTTCTGCCGGTAAATCCGAACGTAACACACCTTGTACCATACGCTGTGCGCTGATACTTCCCGCCATTAAGATTAATGCGAGAAAAAGATAAAGCTTTTTCATGCTCATCAATGTTTAATTTGTTAATACATTATTATTTAACAACGATCGTCTTGCTCATCCGATCATTATCTTTTACCACTACTATAATATAAGCACCTCTTGAATATTGGATTGGATGAGACTCGTTAATTCCCGATATCTTAAAAAGATCCAATATAGCGCCATTCATATTGGAAATATAGCAAGAATAACCTTCCAGATTATTCAAATGCAATTGACCTTCATAGTAATAAATCATCGCTTCACCAACACCGATAGCCTCATTACTCACCGGACCGGATGTGGAGAATGGCTCACTATAGAATGTTCCTAATATCTTTTGCCTACCATCACCTTCCTTGATAGCTGTAACTTTTACGATATATTCTGAACTTCCATCTAATTCAGGAATAGAGACCTTGATCTTTTCTTGTTCCCCAGAACGAAGCTCACTCATCAAGCCAGTAAGGATATTACCCTCTGCATCAACCGTGTAAACACCAAATAATACAGGTATCCCATTTACGTACTTATAAACAGACACCTCGTAGAAAGTAGCCTCCGGAACTTTCGGGAATGTTAATATAGCCGTGGAATCTTTTACTTCAACCACGGGGTTTTCCAAATTCGGATCTATTACCGTTACTTCACAAGTAGCGGTATAACCACCTTCATCTGTTGTCACCGTAATTGTAGCTACACCGGCGATACCGGCCTTAACCGTACCGTCGTTAGCTACTGTGGCTACCGTGGCATCCGAAGAACTCCAAGTTACTGATTTATTAATCGCACTGGATGGAGATACCACCGCAGCTAATACAGCCTCCTCACCTTTATTCAAAGACAAAGAAGACGCATTTAGGCTAACACCCGTAACATTTGCCCCCGGCTTTTCCGGTTCCGCAGAAACAATCACTTTACAAGTAGCTGTATAGCCTCCATCAAGCGTAGTCGCCGTGATCGTAGCCGTACCCTCACTACTTGCCAACACATTGCCATCTTTATCTACATCCGCAACAAATCGATTATCACTTGACCAATTCACCGTTTTTGTTTTTGCGTCACTTGGTGTTACAGCAGCCACCAATTGTACCGCATGGCCGACTGTTAACTCTAAGCGATCCTGATTCAAAGAGACTCCCGTTACTTTCACGATCCCTTTACCTACAGAAAGTGTACAAGCCGCAACAAAACCACCTGTATCAGAACTTACACGAATAACGGTTTCTCCATCTCCTAATGCCAGAATCTCACCCGTCTTCGGATCAACCGAAGCACAAGCCTCATTACTACTAGACCAAGTAACGGATTCATCTATCTCTCCTTTAAAATCGGGATCTTTTAGAAGGGTATAAGCTAGTTTAAACGACTCTCCTATAGCGGCAACTCTCTGAGAAGCCTCTAATACAATACCAAAAAACCCTTTACTTTTGTCCGTTACATGAACGAACATCTCGTCTTCATATCCATAAGTCTCATAGGTTAGTGTCAATTTAGAAGTTCCCACTTTTTTCACATTATATTTAGTACGAAGTTCTTGTTCTAATACCTCAGGATTGCTTGATTCGAATTCTATGCTACGAATCGCAGGTACAGACCCAAACAACACAGATGCATTAGTAGGATTAAAATTAATTTTCAACATATTAAGTAAAGCATCTCGGTCAAATGTCGACACAGAAATATCTATTGACAAATCTTTAGGTTCAACAGAAAAGCCCTTTAGCGGAACATCTCCATCCACATGGACTGTACATTTATCAGAAGCTTGACCATCTTCACTTTGCGCAGTTATTTCATATACACCGATAAAATTACTACTACCAATTCCATCTTTTATATTAAAACCAGAAGACGCAACCTTCCATGTTATAGATTTAAAATCCGCATTTTCAGGGAGAACAGAAACTTGATCTAAAAGATTCAAAGATTCATTCACTTTAATGGTAAATTCCTTTTGCTTAAACTTCACCTCTGTAACAGGCTGACTACCTACATATACGACACATTCTCCCTTAAAAGCAGACCCATTACTTCCATCAGAGAGATAAGCCTTTACGATTGTTTTTCCAGAGCCAACAGCAGTAACCAAACCAGATTCATCAACTGTTGCTATAGATTCGTCCGCAGAAGAATAAAGTATGTCCTTTTCTGCCTGCTCTACCTCTGTAAGTGACCCATAATCAACAGTCGGTTTAATCTGATATTTTTCACCCTGCTTTAAGAAACAAGTATTTTCCTCAAGCGCCAAAGATGTAGCCCACTTAGATACAAGAACTTCACACTGAATTGGATCTCCAAAAGCCTGACCTGTTTCAACATCTGTTATAGTTGCGGAAAGAATAGCCTTTCCGTAAGCGTTGGAAGGAGTTGCTCGTAATACTATTTCTGTATTACTTACAGATCTGACAGTCCAATTCAATGTACCTTCTTGACTTTCAATTTTTACATTTTCTGCTTTTATTTCAAGAGTATTTGAGATAGCCGGATAAAATGAGATGGGTATTTTTAAACTATTACCAGCTTTTTTAAAACCATTAACCCTATTCGTGAATGCCACCTTCTCTACCTCAAAAGAACAAGAGACTTCACATGAGGCAGAAACTTTTCCATCTTCTGATTGTGCGGTAATAGTAGCAGTACCAGCTCCACAGACAGTAATAACCCCATCTTCCACCGTAAATAAAGATTTATCAGAACTACTCCATTTAATTGTTTTATCCGTAGCATTTTCCGGATAAGATTTTGCAATTAATGTGGTACGTTTATTCACCTCCAATTGAATAGGAGTACCCTCTTTAAGTTCTTCACCTGATTCACCAAACAATTTTATCTCAGTCACAGCCACAAATGGCCTCACGGTTACAAGACATTTTGTGACAGATAATTCCTCCCCTGTTACTGTCGATTTTATTTTGCCACTAAGCTCAGTGGTTCCTTCCGTATATGCAAAAATCATTGGATGGGGAGATCCAAGAATCGTACTCGCTCCTACTTTAGCAACCTTTTCGTTAGAAGATATCCATTCTATTTCTTCCGTAGCACTCTCTACGCCATTACTCAAAGCGATCAAACTTTTAGATTCATTCTCATACATTTCAACCGTAGGAGTCTGTAATATCATTGCAGGACGTTTAACTGTTACAATACAAACATCGGACATTTCCGGACGAGTCTTACTTGTCGCACGAATCTCTGCCGTTCCATAAGCAACACTTGTTACTATTCCATCATCTGACACGTTAATTATTTCAGGGTGAGAAGAACTCCAGCAAGCCTGTTCCCCAGCTAACCCACTAATAGTCAAAGCCAAGGATTTACCTTTACCATCCAGCGTGATATCCTTTTCTTTAAACTCAAAAGGAGCTGTTGATGAAGTTGTTAATTTCACCAGTACATCTTTATTTACCAGTTTTCCATTTGAATTAAAACTCAATTTAAGTTGTATTTCCTTGGCTTCTTGAACTTCCTCCACAATCGGTGCAATTGTCAATGTGTTATTTATCACCTCCGCACTAATTAGTTCCGGATTCGGATTCACAATCGTAGTAACAACCGCTGAAATCATATTATCACCATCTTCTATAATCTCATCCATTGATTTACTATACTTCGTATTTTCAGCGGAAAATGTAATTTCGCTAGGTAAACCGTCTGTGATTGTCGGAGCCATGTTATCCGGGAACACCGGTAAAGCCGGGAACCAATAATTCACTTTCTCATAAGGATAGCGGCCTACCATTGTTCCGTTCGTATCTCCTCTTCCGTCTGTCTTAATTATCGCTAATTCATGTTCCGGATTTAAAAATTCATGATAAAGGAAACAATACATATTATCATCTACCGGATCAATACGAAATCCCGTACCATAAAGACGCCAATCTCCTTTGTCTAGCTTTGTAAAATCAAACACTTGATAAAAAGAATCCTTATCTATATCATAACAGAAAATCTTATATCCCGTGAACCAGCTACCAGAACCTTGCCCTTTCCAATAGATCTTATTCTCTTTTGTACTGGCACAGAAACCATCGGCGGTCCATGCATACCAAGAGTTAGGAATCTCCTCAATACCATCCGTTGTTGGTATATCTACCTTTTGCGTTGTTAACGTATATGGATTCACTTTCCACATATAAGGCATTGTCGCTCCGGTACCAGTTAACTCGAATGTCACGCTGGCCCATAAATTACCATCTTTAGAAAGCACGATAGAGCCCAAGCCATGATTACTATCATCCTCTGGTTTCAATATCGTTTCCACTACTATATCTTTCTCTGGATCAATCACCAACAATCCTTTCGTTTGATGTACCGCAAATACATATTTTCCAACACGAACCATCGTTCCTATCTGAGAATGATATAAATCACTGGAAGAAATCCCCGTCGTTCCTTCGATCGCACTGGCATCTATAGACATCTGGTTTTCAGCATATTTTCCGGTCTTTTCAGCATATCCTGTATGAAAAACATAAATACCATTACTCGTTCCGATATAACCTTTCGTCAGATCCACTCCTAAAAAAGAACGTCCATCAGCTCCTGCGCTGTTGATCGTCTGAAATTCCTTCTTCACTTGCATCGTTTTCGCATCAATTACCGCTAATCGACTTCCCTCTACAGATGCCGCACCATCTTTTGATTGCTTGGACACGATATACAACAAATCCCCATAAATTGTACCGAACTGGCTCGTACATCCCAATTCATGTCCCGGATTTTGCTTTTGGAACGCATTATACGTCCAAGTCCCATCATCCGAAAGGAAATTGACCGAACTGTTTTGGTGCCCATACCAATCCTCATTTACAATAAAAGTTCCTTTTGTGTAATCTACGTTTCCACCGGAACGAAGCATCGAAGATCGTGCCTGTGAAACAGGTAATTCCGGTAATTGCAGTTTCTGCTTCTCTATAGGATTCAGATCCCGCGAACCGGTTTGGCCGGCTACCGACAGGGCCGATAGCAAACAGGCCATACCTAAGTAAAGTGTTCGTCTCATGTTTATGTATTTAATTAGTGAGTAATATGTATTTTAAATGTCTTTTTATCTCCGTCTTTCTCTCCGACCAATAGGTAAATACCCGTAGGAAGTGATACCGTATGAAGTTCCGACGGAACTTGAATCGTAAAGTTTCCCAGTATCTTACCACTTACTGTTGTCAAATAGAAATGATATCCGGTCAAATGTTCGAATCTCAACGTACCATTCTGATAAAAAACTCGGCAAATAGTAGGAGACAGTTTTTCATTACTAACCGGATTAGAAATTTTTTCTACCCGGAAGGTATCGATTACGTCCAGTCCATCCATTACTTGTATTTCTATGGTATACACTCCATCCATCTCTAGATTTTTCAATGGAATAGTGATCTGATCTGAGGCTGACCGAATACTTTTAGTCCCTAATTCAGCTATGATATTACCTTCCGCATCAGCTACATAAGTAGCGATTTTCTTATAACTATTATTCTCGTATTTATAAACTCGAACCTCATAGGAGGTCGCCCCCTCTACTTTTGGAAACGATAGCACTGCGTTTGTACCCTCGAAATCAACTTCTGGAACAACGGTTTCGGTGATTGTCACCTCGCAATTGGCTGTATATCCACCATCTACTGTCTGGACCGTGATTTTTGCCGTACCGGGTTTTACGCCTGTTACTACTCCATCTTTCACGGTAGCGATTCCGGTATCCGAGCTAGTCCAAGTGACAGATTTATTATCCGCGTTCACCGGAGAGATATTTACTGTCAAGGTTGCGTCTCCTCCTGCTTGCAAACGTAAAGAAGACTTATCGAGGGAAATGGACGTTACGTGAATCACAGGGATATCGGGAGTATCTCCCCCACCGCCTCCGGAAGGCACTGTCGCCGCAACAAAGGTATCTCCAGGTTGGGTTCCTTCTGATGTCCCCATATCTCCATTCCAACTCCACGCATCCCAACAACCATCCGTCAATATACGGCTTGTCGCACCTAAACCCGAATAGCTAAAACCAGAGGTTTGGCTACTTCTCACAAAATAACTCCAATAACCATAATACCAACCGGCTTGCCAATGGATGCCATTACTACAACTCCAATGATCATAATCATAAGATGGATATCCATATCTCTCCGCATTTATCGGATGATAAATAACTCCTGTTTGTACCCCTTGCCGAATGGCAGCCGCCACATCCTCTGCCGGATGCTCAGGAAAAGAAGTTTGTCCCAACAGCGGATTAGTGATAGGAGGTTCAAACTTAAACGCATTTTTAGGCTCAGATTTCACTCCCTCTAAATCATAAGAAATATCAAGTCCGCTCTCACCATACCCGATCCCGTCGATCGTATATCCCATCCAACCGGTGTACTGGGTGAGCAACACCAATCGTGGATCTGCTTGAGCAATCGCAACGATCATATCATGCCCGTTAGCCTCTCCATCCCAACGATATCCCCAGACCATGGCATCCGGACTATTACGATCGTGCCATTCAATGACTAATGCGGCTTTTTTACTACCACTTCCAACCCAGTACTTGATATCATCAAACGAGAAGCTGGCATCAGCCCTTAATTGAGACTCCGGTTTCGTTGGTATATTACGAGCCGAGGGATGTGGTTGACCTTGAACCAATCCTTGAGCCGAAACACCAATTACACACAAAGCCATTACGAAGAAAAGAGATAAAATTTTTCTCATAGAACTTTGATATTAAAATGTAAAACTCCCAAAATGCAATCAACCGGGCAGAACAAAAAAAATCAGAAATGAATAAATAGACAATGATAGAATTGTTCATAGTTCCGTCGGGACTATGTTACAATTCACCCTATCAATCACTCCCTTAAAGCAATTTTTTCTGTGTACCCATTTTAGAATCATACGCTAAACCCCGGTAGCGTAAAATCACGGCGGTTATCCGGCATTGGCAGGTCTTCTGACTTACCCCACTTTAGAACTTCCTTCCCGTTCCTTCCGGAAACAGTGGCATTGAGTGTTGTCTAAAGCTTTTTTGGAGCTTACAGCAGCGGGACTGTTCAGGTTTCTCACCTGATTCCCTTTTAATCGCCGTACCCCGAATAAGGTAGGCGAACCAATACGATGGCAAATTTATAAAAAACAATTCAAATTATACACAATTTTATCAAAACCTTTTTCTGATAAATTTTATTGGTTTATCTTCGGATACGTTTAGTTCTCAAAAAAAAATTGGCAGATAAAAGACTAAACTTCATCTGCCAATTTTTCTTTTTAAGCAAGCCTCCAATCGGCCTATTACTTGATTATAATCTTCTTACCGATTCGCTGATTATTTTTTACGCCAATAACCACATAAGCACCTCTTGAATATTTCATCAAGCGGGATTCGCTGCGATTCGTAATCTCAAATACGTCCAAGACAGCACCATTCAAGCTTATAATATAACAATGGAAACCTTCTAAATTATCCAAATGAAGCATTCCACTTGTATAATAAATAGAGGCCTCCCCCGCACCTATCATCTCATTGCCGACCGTGCTGGAGGTACTGAAAGGATCGCTATAAAAAGTACCCAAAGTCTCCTTCACTCCCTCTTTCTCCTTAATGGCCGTAATCTTGACGATATATTCGGAGTTACGATCCAACTCACGTAAAGAAATCGCTATCTTATCCGGTGATTCTGAGCGAAGGTCGCTTTTCAAACCAGTGACAATATTTCCGTCTGCATCCATTGTATAAATACCGAATAAGACTGGTACCTCATTCACATACTTATATACGGATACCTCATAGCCTGTGGCTTCCGATACTTTGGGGAAAGTTAATGTCGCGGTAGAATCGCTGGCCTCAACGACCGGCTTATCCAAATCCGGGTCTGTAACAGTAACCTCACAAGTAGCGGTGTAACCGCCATCATCTGTCGTAACCGTGATTGTAGCTACACCTGCTATACCCGCCGTAACCGTTCCATCATTTGCCACAGAAGCGACAGTAGCATCCGAGCTACTCCAATATACCATCTTATTCACCGCAGTAGATGGAGTGACCACAGCTGCTAACGCAGCAATCTCACCCTTATCTAACGCCAAAGTAGAGATATTTAAAGTAACACCTGTAACAGAATTAGAAGGAGTTTCTTTTGCCGGAACCACAGTCACATCACAATATGCGGGAATATCTCCATAATTCGTATATACCCAAATACGGGTCATACCTTCAGAAATAGCTGTTACTTTACCATCAACAACCGTCGCGATTTTTTCATCATCACTCTTCCAATAAACGGTTTGATCTACATTCTCCGGATTCTCTACCGTCAGTTTTACTTTAACTGTCGGAGTCAATGTTATTGAATTAGCAACTTCGATAGCCGCTTGATTTCTATTTAATGTAACAGTATCTATATCACATACCACATGAACTAAGCAAGAATCGGTAAATTTACCTTTCTCCATACTTGCATATACCCAAGTTGAACCTATTTTTTCTCCACGAATCCGTCCATCATAATAGATATAGAGTATATCTTCATCCGCCGCTGTAAGATCTGGCATTGTTTGAGTCGCCTCATCCGGTGAATAAGTCCATTCCAAACGACCCGACTTCGCTATATCGATAGTCACTTCATGCTCTTTCAATTCGAATGACTCTACATGAATTGAATCTACGATAATCACGCAGGTATCCTTTATTCCACCAAATTTGGAAGTAGCGATAACATTAGAGACACCCGGACGCACGAAAGAAACTTTACCATCACTAGAAACCCGTACGGAACTCATATTGGTAGATTTCCAAGTCAACTCTTTAAAGGTCGCATTCTCCGGATTGATTTTCGCGGTCAGTTGAGCAAATGTATTCGGCTTCTGACAAATCGTATCTTTATCCAATGTTATTTTTTCTACCGGAATCTCTACCGCTACCTGACAAGTCGCTTTTACATCCGCACCGCTTTTGGGGGATACAGTAATCACGGCCGCCCCTTCTTTAACTGCGGTTATTATTCCATTTTCATCAACAGTCGCAATATCCGGAGCATCCGAAACAAATTTCAAAGGAACGACACCCAATGAGTCAGGAGTTGTCGTTACGATGAGCTTCTTCGTGTCTTTGGGTTTCATAGAGACAAACGTCGTATCTAATTTAATACCGTCAGGCCACTGTACACAAGTCACTTTACATACCGCTGTTTTAGCGCCATCTACAGTTGTTACCGTAATATAAGCATCTCCAGCCGAAACTGCAGTTATTATCCCTTTATCGGAAACCGTAACAATCGATTCATTGGATGATTTCCAATTAACAGACGTATTTGTCGGTTTCGCAGGAACAAACGTAGGTTTTAATGTATAGGTATGTTGTTTTCCTTTAGAATTCGTATTCAAAGAAACGGATTCCGGTAAACTAACAGAAATAACATTCGCAAGAACCTTAATAACACAACTATCCTTCCTTGAAGAGTCTGCCGCACTCATTACCTTAATGAGAGCTTCTCCATCCGCAAACGCCGTGATCAATCCCTTGTTATTCACGTGGGCAACCTTTGTATTCGCTGAACTCCATATCAATTCAGGAAGTTCCGCTCCATCAGGAACTTGTTTAACTTTCAGTAAAAGAGTACTGTCTCGTTGCAAAATCATCGTGTCCTTTTCAACATCCAGTTTTAGGCTCTCGATCGGTGATATAACATTTACCAGACAAGTATCTTTATTAGCACCGACTTCCACGATTATTTCCGTAGACCCTTGAGCTATAGCCGAAATCTTTCCTGCATCAACAGTAGCAACATTACTATTCGATGATTTCCATACGACAGATGTAGTCTCTTGAGCATTAACTTTCAATGTGGACTCCTCACCAACATTTAATGATAACTCATGCTTATCTAAATAAATCGCTTTCCCCTTCACTGTCACTTTTAATTCTTTTGTGACAATCTTACCATTAGAGTCAAAATTGACAGAAACGACCGCATCTCCTGTTTGATCCGGTTTTAATGTCAAAGTTAATTTGTCACCAAATATGGTAGCAGACAATAACTTATCATTTGAGACTGATTTAACTGATTTATAAATTGCCTCCGCAATATTATCTTTATCAGTCGCCATTCCTTTTAAGGAAACGATTATTGGAGCATCATTTATACTAGCTTCCACCGGTGTAAAATCAGAAACAACAGGGACCTCATTATCCGGGAAAATGTGCATGGCAGGAAACCAATAAGTAGATTCCAATTGATAACATCCTAGTTGTTCTCCTGTTTTAGCATTCACAACATACTGCCAGTAATTTATAGAACCAAAATTCTCAAAAGCGGAAATATATAATTTATCATCCGGACTTACACGCAAACCGGCACCGACATACAGTACACGTCCCTTATCAGGAATCGTATAAAAAGGTTTTTCCATTGAAGACGGATCTCCGATGACATACCGATAAATCTCGTTTCCACTACTGAAACCTCCTCCTTTTGTCCAATAAATTACATTTTCTTGTGTACTTGCACAAAGTACGCCCGCAGTCCACGCATACCATGAATCCGGAATCGTCAAACCTTCTGGTAACGCAACATAGTTCTCTTCCAAAGTCTCTGGATTGATACATAACAAACGTGATCCTGCTCCCACCCAGACATTACCATCCTTACTTTGCGTTAATGTACTGAAGCTTCCTTCTATAACCCGAAGAATCTCATGCTTCAAAGGATCTATCACTAAAACGCCTTTGCTCTGTTGAACCGCAAACACATACGTTTTAGTACGAACCATCATACCAATCTGACCATTATACAAACCTCCTGAATTTGATGCTCCTTTTAGTTGCTCACCAACTTTCAGGTTCTTGATATCAAATAAAAAAATACCATTCGAGGCTCCAAGATAACCGACAGAATCATTCACTCCGAGAAAGGCACGTCCGTCTCCTCCTCCGATATCAGCCAATTGAATTTTCACCTTCATGGTCTTTGCGTCGACAACATTTAAGCGACCACCTTCAATACTAGCTCCCGGATCTTTTGGCTGCTTTGAGGTAATGAACATATTATCTCCGAAAATGGTACCAAATTGAGATGTACATCCTAACTCTTTTCCGGGATTCGACTTTTGAAAAATACGATAATCAAAATTACCATCCGGATCCATAAAGTTAATGGTGCTATTACGATGTCCAAACCAGTCTTCATTTAAGATAAAAACTCCATTTGTATAATTCTGATTGTTCCCCGACCGGAGCATTGAACTCCGTGTTTGTATCAAGGGAACCTCGGGTAATTGCAGTTTCTGCTCTTCTATCGGATTCAGATTCCGCAAACTTGTTTGACCTGTCATCGAAAAAGCCGATAACAAACAGGCCATACTTAAGTAAAGTGTTCTTTTCATGTAAATGAATTTAATTATTGAATAATATGGACTTTAAAGATCTTTCGATCCCCATCCTTTTCTCCTGTCAACAGATAAATCCCAGAGGGAAGTGATACGGGGTAAAGTTCATGGGGAACT
>OHIK01000782.1_pt1 | contig 15205 bp, 29 predicted proteins | sample 1568241 | NCBI WGS metagenome assembly OHIK01 (sample SAMEA3879567, study PRJEB24766) | human gut metagenome | biome: human-associated habitat; feature: feces | place: USA | collected 1985/1987 | reverse complement strand
GCGTCCGCCTGAAAGGCCAGGAACCGGCAAAGGCCGGATTGCAAAAACGGGGATATTATGGTAAACTGAGCTTGTAATAGAAAGGAGTTGATTACCGGTGAAAAAAATCGGTGTTCTTTTATTGTGCGCCTTGCTGGCGGCTTCCGTTATGACGGCCTGCCAAAACGGAGGAAAAGACGGGAATTCGTCTCAGACTTCCTCCGCTGCCTCCAGCGCCCAGACCTCCAGCGCCCCGGCCTCCTCAGCGGAGGAAACTTCCAGCCAAGCCACCTCCTCCCAGGAAACCAGCCCTTCCTCTGAACCGGACAAGGTGTATGAAAGCGGAGCGGATTATACCCTGGAAATTACCGAAATGGAGCCTGCCGGGATTGACGGAGTCAGCGTATCGATGACGGTTCCGGTGATGGGCGGCGCGGCGGCGCAAAAATACGGCGTCAGCGGGGAGATCACCCGGCAGGTCAATGGAACGGTTCAGGAGGTTATCGCGGATTCCGGTTATCACTCCGGCACGCTGACTCTGGAAAGCGAAGCCCCGTACTACTCCGAAAAGCTGCTCAGCATCGTGATGACTGTGGACTACACCGCCGAAGGGATGGCCTATCCGGTCCACACGGTGAAAACGGTGAACTTTCTTTTGGGAGAAAGCGGGTTTTCCGACTTTGCCAGCGCCATTGAGGATAACGACGCCTTCCGTGAGGCGCTGACAGCGAACAACGGTTCCGATGTGGATGACGAAACCTTGTTGTCCGGTATCAGCGAGGCCTGCGTTTACTTTACGGAAACCGGCGTGGGAATCGCCGTGCCGGTACCCCATGCCGTTGGAGACGTGGTCCGGATCGTGATCCCCTACAGCCAGACCGAGGGCTTCCGCACCGACGATCCGGCGTGGAACAGCTTCCAATAACCAATGATATTCAGCGGGGCCGCCGGAGCGGTTTCGGCGGTCCTGAACGGTTGCCTCCGCCCGCCGGCGGAGGCAGGGCCCCGCTCTGAAGCGGAAAAGTAAATGGCGTTGGTTTTTTCCCGGCACAGCCCGGTTTTCCATCAAATCCACAGGGTATGGCGATGGAAAATGATGGTGAGCAAATTGCACAAATTTCAAAGAGAAAATTCTTGCAAATATACAGAAAAAAAGCTTGCAACTTCCGGTGAAAAATGGTATTATAATTGAGCGTGACTGCGATAGATATGCGATGAAGCGGGAGGTTGCGGCGTTTTTCGCCGGTTTTTCCGTGGAGTATGTCCGATTTTAAACCGGGCGACAGAAATATTTTGAGAAAGTGAAAGTGCGGCTTGCCTTGCTTTCATGGTACTCAGACGCTTTTTGACCGAACCCGGATTAGACTCGTAAGAGTCCAGTCCGGTTTTTCAATGCAGGTCGAGGAAACACCCGGATGGGTTGTCGAAAATAGAAGCGTCGCCCGCCAACTATTTTAAGGAGGCGTTGTTCATGGCAGTCAAAGAAAAAATCAGGATCAGACTCAAGGGGTACGATCACAAGCTGGTGGATGCATCCGCCGAGAAGATCGTTGAGACAGCGAAGCGCACGGGCGCCAGAGTTTCCGGGCCGGTGCCGCTGCCGACAGAGAAGCAGATCATCACCATTCTGCGTGCCGTCCACAAATATAAGGACAGCCGCGAGCAGTTTGAGATGCGCACCCACAAGAGATTGATTGATATCCTGAGACCGTCCAATAAGACGGTGGAGGCTCTGATGAGCCTGGAGCTCCCTGCTGGCGTTGAAATCGAAATCAAGGCCTAACGGCTGCGGGAAAGATTCCAACCAACCAGGCGGAAGCGGTCAAGTTGGCAAACGCCAACCAATAACCTGCTAGGAGGAAAGGTAACATGCAAAAAGGAATCATCGGCAAGAAAATCGGCATGACGCAGATTTTCGATGAGAACGGGAAAGTCGTTCCCGTAACAGTCGTGGAAGCCGGCCCCTGTGTGGTTTCCCAGAAAAAGACTGTTGAAAACGACGGCTACGCCGCGGTTCAGATCGGCTTCGGCGATCTGAAGGCCCACAAGGTGAAGAAGCCCATCGGCGGACACTTTGCGAAAGCCAACGTGGCCCCCAAGAGAACCCTGAGAGAGTTTCGGTTTGACGACATCGACGCTTACAACGTCGGCGACCTGGTAAAGGCGGACGCGTTCGCCGCCGGGGACAAGGTAGACGTCACCGGCACCAGCAAGGGTAAAGGCTACGCCGGCGTGATTAAGCGCTGGAATTTCCAGAGACTGAAGGAATCTCACGGTTCCGGACCGGTTGCCCGCCACGGCGGTTCCATCGGCTCCTGCTCCGATCCTTCCAGAGTGTACCCCGGCAAGAAGATGGCCGGCCATCTGGGAAGCGAGAGAGTCACCGTTCAGAATCTGCAGGTTGTCAAGGTGGACGCCGAGAACAACCTTATCGCTATCAAGGGCGCGATTCCGGGTCCTAACGGCGGTACCGTAGTGATCCATGACACCGTTAAGGCCTAAGGGAAGGAGGAATTGGAATGCCTAATGTAGCAGTATTTGACGTATCCGGCAAGAAAGTCGGCAAGATCGACCTTTCCGACGCCGTTTTTGGGATTGAGCCCAACGCTGTCGTGATGCACGAAGTGGTTGTGAATTATCTGGCCAACCAGCGCCAGGGCACCCAGTCCGCGCTCACCAGAAGCGAAGTTTCCGGCGGCGGCAAAAAGCCCTGGAGACAAAAAGGCACCGGCCATGCGAGACAGGGTTCCACCCGTGCTCCCCAGTGGACTCATGGCGGTATCGTATTTGCTCCCAAGCCGAGAAGCTACCGTTATACCGTAAACAAGAAGGTCAGAAGATTGGCTCTGAAGTCCGCTCTGTCTTCTAAGGTGCAGGAAGAAAGCCTGGTGGTTTTGGATTCTATGACCATGGACGCTTACAAGACCAAGACCGTGGCCGCTATGCTCAACGCTCTGGGCGCTGAGAAAAAGGCTCTGATCGTGCTTCCCTCCGTGGATCAGAAGCTGATTAAGTCCGCCAACAATATCCCCGGCGTGAAAACCGCCCAGGTAAACACCATCAATGTGTACGATATCCTGAACGCTGACAAGCTCATCGTTCTCAAGGATGCCGTCGCAAAGATTGAGGAGGTGTACGCGTAATGGCAGCACAGGATATCATCATTCGTCCGGTCATTACCGAAAAAAGCATGTCCGGCATGGCTTCCAAGAAATATACCTTTGAGGTCTGCAAGGACGCCAACAAGATTGAAATTGCCAAGGCAGTGGAAGAGCTCTTCGGCGTAAAGGTTTCCAAGGTGAATACCCTGCACGTGAGAGGCCATATGCGCCGCCAGGGCAGATACGAGGGCTATACTCCTTCCTGGAAGAAAGCCGTCGTCACCCTGAAAGAGGACAGCAAGCCCATCGAGTTCTTCGAAGGCATGATGTAAGGGGAAATCCCCGCAGCCGTTTCTATGATGTAGAAGCGGATCTGAAGTTTGGCGGAATTCCGCCAAAGGCAACGTATGGGGACTAGGCAAATCCCCGCAAAGCCATCATGAGGAGTGTGAAACCGTATGCCTATCATTAATTATAAGCCGACTACGCCCTCCCGGCGTAACATGTCGGTTACGGATTACTCCGGCCTTTCCAAGGTAGCCCCGGAAAAAAGCCTGCTGGCTCCCTTGAACAAGAAGTCCGGACGTAACAGCTACGGCAGAATCACCGTCCGCCACAGAGGCGGCGGAAACCGTAGAAAATATCGCATCATCGATTTCAAACGTCAGAAGTTTGACGTACCGGGAACGGTCAAGACCCTGGAATACGATCCTAACCGTTCCGCTTTCATCGCCCTGATCGAGTATCAGGACGGCGAGAAAAGATATATCATCGCCCCCAACGGCCTGAAGGTCGGCGACACGGTAGTCGCCAGCCCCTCTGCGGATATCAAGCCCGGCAACGCTCTGCCGCTGGCCAATATCCCCACCGGTACCTTCATTCACAACGTTGAGCTGTATCCCGGCAAGGGCGCCCAGTTGGCCCGGGCCGCCGGCAACATGGCTCAGCTGATGGCCAAGGAAAACAACATGGCTCTTCTGAGACTGCCTTCCGGCGAGCTGAGAAACGTTCCCGTAAACTGCATGGCCACCATCGGCCAGGTAGGCAACGTGGACCACGAGAACGTGAAAATCGGCAAGGCCGGCAGAAAGCGCAACATGGGCTGGAGACCTACCGTCCGCGGTTCTGTTATGAACCCCAACGACCACCCCCACGGCGGTGGTGAAGGTAAATCCCCTGTTGGACGTCCGGGACCGGTTACCCCCTGGGGCAAGCCCGCTCTTGGATATAAGACCAGAGCGCACCATAACCGCTCCGATAAGTTTATCGTGAGACGCAGAAATGGTAAATAAGGCGTACGGAAAGGAGCTTAAATAATGGGCAGAAGCGTTAAGAAGGGTCCTTTTGTACAGCCTGTGCTGCTCAAAAGGGTTCAGGAAATGAATAAGACAGGCGAAAAGAAAATCGTGAAGACCTGGAGCAGAAGCTCTACCATCTTCCCGGATTTCGTCGGTCACACCTTTGCGGTCCACGACGGCCGCAAGCACGTCCCGGTGTATGTTACTGAAGATATGGTCGGCCACAAGCTGGGCGAGTTCGCCCCCACCAGAACCTTCAGAGGCCACGCCGGCGCGAAAACAACGAAATAACGGCCGAAAGGAGTGTATCGCATGGAAGCAAGGGCTTATTTGAAATACGCCCGTATTTCTCCCAGAAAAGTATCGGTTGTGCTGGATCTGATCCGCAACAAGCCGGTTGATTATGCAATGGCTGTCCTGAAGCATACCCCGAAGGCCGCCTGTGAGGACCTCGAGAAGTTGCTCAAGTCGGCAATCGCCAATGCTGAGAACAACCACAATATGGACGTTTCCCGGTTATACGTGGCCGAGTGCCATGTGTCCCAGGGCCCGATCCTCAAGCGCATTCGTCCCAGAGCGCAGGGTCGCGCATTCCGCATCGACAAGAAGACCTCGCACGTCACCCTCGTGCTCAAGGAACAAGAATAACGCAGTAGAGGAGGTAAACTGATAGTATGGGCCAGAAAGTAAATCCCCACGGTCTCCGTGTGGGCGTAATCAAAGATTGGGACTCCCGCTGGTTTGCCAAGGATAAGGATTTCGGCGATACCCTCGTCGAGGACTATAACCTGCGCAAGCACCTGAAGAAAAAGCTCTATGGAGCCGGAGTGCCGAAGATCGAAATTGAACGTGACGCTTCCAAAGTCCGTATCCATATCCACTGCGCGAAGCCTGGTATGGTCATCGGCAAGGGCGGCGCTGAAATCGAAAAGCTGCGTTTGGAGTGCGAAAAGATTCTGAACAAGCCGGTCGCCATCAATATCGTGGAGGTCAAATCTCCCGATTTGAACGCCCAGCTGGTTGCTGAAAATATCGCCCAGCAGCTGGAAAAGAGAATTTCCTTCCGCCGCGCCATGAAGCAGGCCATCGGCCGTGCCATGAGATTCGGCGCTAAGGGAATCAAAACACAAGTCGGCGGACGTTTGGGCGGCGCTGAAATCGCCAGAACCGAACAGTACCACGAGGGTACTATTCCGCTGCAGACCATCAGAGCGGACATCGATTACGGCTTTGCCGAGGCTGCCACCACCTACGGCCGCATCGGCGTAAAGGTTTGGCTGTACCGGGGCGAAGTGCTCCAGAACGCCGGCCGTCCCCGTGCCCGCAGGGAAGGAGGCAATAAGTAATGCTGTTGCCCAAGCGTGTAAAATACCGCAGAGTCCACAGAGGCCGTTTGACCGGTAAGGCGATGCGGGGTAACAAAGTAACTTACGGCCAGTTTGGCCTGCAGGCCCTGGAGCCGGCGTGGATCACCTCGAATCAGATCGAGGCCGCCCGTGTGGCCATGACCCGTTATACCAAGCGTTTCGGACAGGTTTGGATCAAGATTTTCCCCGACAAGCCCATCACCGAAAAGCCCGCTGAAACCCGAATGGGTTCCGGTAAAGGCTCTCCCGAGTACTGGGTGGCCGTGGTTAAGCCCGGCAGAGTGATGTTCGAGATCGGCGGAATCGCTGAGGAAACCGCCCGGGAGGCTATGAGACTGGCTGCCAACAAGCTGCCGATTAAATGCAAGTTCGTGAAAAAGGAAGAAACGGAGGTTGAGCAGTAATGAAGGCCTCAGAGATCAGAGAATTAAGCCCCGCAGAACTGGAAAGCAAGCTCAAAGACCTGAAAGCTGAACTTTTCAACCTGCGTTTCCAGCTTGCCATTAATCAGCTCGACAACCCGATGCGCATCAGTGCTGTTAAGAAGGACATCGCAAGAGTGAAAACCGTTCTTCGCCAGATGGAACTGAACGACAGCGCTAAGGCGTAAGGGAAGGGAGGATTAAGCCGTGAGCGAAAGAAATATGAGAAAAACCAATGTTGGCAAGGTGGTCAGCAACAAAATGGATAAGACCATCGTTGTCGCCATTGAGGACAGCGTAAAGCATCCCCTTTACAAAAAGATCATCAAGCGTACGGTGAAGCTGAAGGCGCATGACGAAAACAACGAGTGCAACATCGGCGACCGCGTGCGCGTTATGGAGACCCGTCCCCTTTCCAAAGAGAAAAGATGGCGTCTTGTAGAGATCATTGAAAAAGCGAAATAATCCGCTCAGGAGTGTTTTGCTGGCTGAAGGGGTAAGGCCCCCAGCCAATAAACTTGAATAGGAGGAACGCACTGTGATACAGCAGCAGACTTACCTCAAAGTTGCCGATAACACCGGCGCGAAGGAGCTTATGTGCATTCGCGTTCTGGGCGGCACTCGCAGAAGGTATGCAAATATCGGCGACGTGGTGGTAGCTTCCGTGAAAAAAGCAGCACCCGGCGGCGTGGTAAAAAAAGGCGACGTGGTCAAGGCGGTCATCGTCCGCTCCGCAAAAGGCGTTCGCCGTGATGACGGCACCTACATCCGCTTCGATGAGAACGCGGCCGTCATTATCCGTGACGACAAGAACCCTCGCGGCACCCGTATTTTCGGGCCTGTGGCGAGAGAATTGCGCGATAAGGATTACCTCAAGATTTTGAGCCTTGCGCCCGAAGTGCTTTAATGGAGGTGCTCACTGATGATTAATAAGGTTCATGTAAAAACGGGTGACACCGTAGTCGTGTTAAGCGGCAAGGAGCGCGGCAAAAAAGGCAAGGTAATGGCTGTCAGCCCCAAAGAGGGCAAGGTCATCGTGGAAAAGATCAACATGGTATCCAAGCACATGAAGCCCCGCAGAATGGGTGAAACCGGCGGCATTGTAAAGGCCGAGGGCGCCATGTACGCTTCCAAGGTCCAGATCGTTTGCCCCCGCTGCGGCAAGCCCACCCGTGTCGCTCATAAAATTTATGAGGACGGCACTAAGGAACGCATTTGCAAAAAATGCGGCGAGTCGCTGTAAGGAGGATAAAAGATGGCTAGACTTAAGGATTACTACAAGCAGGACGTAGCTCCCGCTTTGATGAAAAAGTTTTCTTATAAGAGCGTCATGCAGATCCCGAAGCTGGATAAGATCGTAATCAACGTCGGCGCCGGCGAGGCCAAGGACAACGCCAAGGTGATCGACGCCATCACTACCGATCTTGCCGCTATTACCGGCCAGAAGCCGGTGGTCTGCAAGGCCAGAAAGTCCGTTGCGAACTTTAAGCTCCGTGAAGGAATGAACATCGGCGTGAAGGTTACCCTGAGAGGCGACCGCATGTACGAATTCCTTGACAGGCTGTTCAACGTGGCTCTGCCCCGTGTAAGAGACTTCAGAGGCATCAACCCCAACTCTTTCGATGGCCGGGGCAATTACAACATGGGCCTTCGGGAGCAGCTGATCTTCCCTGAGATCGATTACGATAAGATCGATAAGGTTCGCGGAATGGATATCTGTTTCGTAACCACCGCAAATAATGACGAAGAAGCCCGTGAGCTGCTTTCCTTGATGGGCGCTCCGTTTGCGAAATAAGGAGGGATTGTTGTGGCCAAAACATCTATGAAAATCAAGCAGCAAAGACCGGCGAAGTATTCTTCCCGTGAATACAACAGATGCAAAATCTGTGGCAGGCCGCATGCCTACCTTCGCAAATTCGGAATTTGCCGTATCTGCTTCAGGGAGCTTGCCTATAAGGGCGAGATTCCGGGCGTTAGAAAAGCCAGCTGGTAAGCAAGAGCAAAGGAGGTAAACGGCAGTGCAAATTACTGATTCTATCGCAGATTTGCTGACGAGAATCCGCAACGCGAGTTCCGCCAGGCATGAAACTGTTGATATCCCGGCTTCCAACATGAAGAAAGCGATTATGCAGATTCTGGTGGACGAGGGCTATGTAAAGAGCTTTACCGTCATCGAGGATGGCAAGCAGGGCATGATTCGGGCAACCCTGAAATATGGCGAGGGAAAGAACCCGGTTATCACCGGCCTTCGCAGGGTTTCCAAACCTGGCCTGAGAATTTACAGCAGCGTAGAGGATATGCCTAAGGTATTAAAGGGCCTGGGCATCGCGATCGTTTCCACTTCCAAGGGCGTTATGACTGACCGTCAGGCCCGTAAGGAGAATGTAGGCGGCGAAATCCTTGCATTTATTTGGTAAGGAGGTGTTGATATGTCTCGAATTGGAAGAAAACCTATAAATATTCCCGCCGGCGTTGACGTAAAGGTGAGCGACGGTGTTGTAACGGTCAAAGGCCCCAAGGCTACTTTGACCCAAAAGGTTCATCCCAACATGACCGTTAAGGTCGAGGGCAGCGAGGTTCTGGTCACCCGTCCTAATGACGAGAAGGAGAACCGCAGCCTGCACGGCTTGACCCGCACCCTGATCCACAATATGATCGTGGGCGTTACCGAGGGCTACAAGAAGGAGCTGGAGGTTAACGGCGTAGGCTACCGTGTGCAGAAGCAAGGCAAAAACCTTGTGATGAACCTGGGGTACTCTCATCAGGTAACCATGTCTGAAACAGACGATATTACCATTGAGGTACCGGGCCCGAACAAGATCATCATTCATGGCGCCGACAAGCAGAAGGTCGGACAGTTCGCCGCGGAGGTCCGCGAGAAGCGTCCGCCGGAGCCTTATAAGGGCAAGGGCATCAAGTATGTTGACGAGGTCATCCGCCGCAAGGAAGGTAAGGCCGGTAAGGGCGGCAAGAAGTAATTAAAGGAGTGAATCAACGATGGTGAATAAAGCTGGTACCAATAAAGCTAGACTGCACCGGCACAAAAGAGTGCGCGGTAAGATCAGCGGCACCGCGGCGCGTCCGCGCCTGAACGTTTTCCGCTCCACCAATCACATCTACGCCCAGTTGATCGACGACGTTAAGGGTGTAACCCTGGCGGCGGCCTCAACGCTGGACAAGGAATTTGATGGAAACGGCGGAAACAAGGAAGCCGCGAAGAAGGTTGGCGAGCTCATTGCCAAACGTGCCGCTGAAAAGGGCATTTCCGAGGTCGTATTCGACCGCGGCGGCTATATTTTCCACGGCCGCGTCAAAGAGCTGGCCGAAGGCGCCCGTGAGGGCGGCCTCAAGTTCTAAGAGAAGGAGGAATACTTTTGGCTAGATTTGACGCAAAAGCGACTGAAAGCGAATACAAAGAGCGCGTAGTCGCCATTAACCGTGTATCTAAGACTGTAAAAGGCGGCCGTATCTTTAAGTTTGCCGCTTTGGTTGTGGTTGGCGACGAAAAGGGCACCGTGGGCTTCGGCATCGGCAAGGCCGGCGAAGTTCCGGACGCAATCCGCAAGGGAATCGAGGACGCCAAGAAGAACCTGGTGAAGATTTCTCTGAGAGGAACCACCATTCCTCATGAGGTCATCGGCATCTACGACGCCGGCAAGGTTCTCATGAAGCCCGCCGCTCCCGGTACCGGCGTGATCGCCGGCGGCCCGGTGCGTGCTGTGGTCGAGGCGGCTGGTATCAAGGATATCAGAACCAAGGCCCTGCGTTCCAACAATCCCTGCAACGTGGTGCGGGCCACTTTGGAAGGCCTGAAGAGCCTGCGCACCGCAGAGGAAGTCGCGGTGATCCGCGGCAAGTCCGTAAAAGAAATCTTATAAGTAAGGGGGTAGCAATATGGCACAGCTAAAGGTAAAGCTGGTCAAAAGTCTGATCGGCAGCAAGAAGGACCAGATTGCAACCGCCCAGGCTTTGGGTCTGCGTAAGATCGGCGACGAGACCGTTCAGCCGGATAACCCGCAGACAAAGGGCAAGGTGGCAAAGATCATCCACCTCATCGAGGTAACAGAAGCGTAAGCAAGGAGGTGCGAATCCAATGAAACTGCATGAACTTTCACCGGCGGAAGGCTCCACCAAAGAGAGCAAGCGCATCGGTAGAGGGCATGGCTCAGGCCAGGGCAAAACTGCCGGCAAGGGCCACAAGGGCCAAAAGGCCAGAGCGGGCAGAGGGATGCGTCCCGGCTTCGAGGGCGGCCAGATGCCTCTGCAGAGGCGTATTCCGAAGAGAGGCTTCAACAACATCTTCGCCAAGGAGATCGTTGCCATCAACGTTGGCTCTCTGAATGTATTTGAAGACGGCGCAGTAGTTGATAATGAAGCCATTATCAAGGCTGGCATCGCGAAAAAGGCCTGCGACGGCATTAAAATTCTCGGCAACGGCCAACTGACCAAGAACCTGACGGTTAAGGTCAGCGCTTATTCTGAAGCTGCAAAGCAGAAGATCGAGGCGGCCGGCGGGAAGGCTGAGGTGATCTGAGTTGTTCAAAACAATGCAGAACGCCTGGAAAATCCCGGACTTAAGAAAAAAGATCCTGTTCACCCTGTTGGTGATCATTGTTTTCCGAATCGGCGCCAATATGCCGGCCCCCTTCCTGAACATGGAAGCGCTGGCCGGCCTGATGGGCTTTGTGACCGACAGCTCCAGCGCCAACGCGTTTGCGTATTTGAACACCTTATCCGGCGGCGCTTTCGCCCAAGCGACCCTGTTCGCCATGTCGGTAACTCCCTACATCAACAGCTCCATTATTATGCAGCTGCTGACCGTGGCGATTCCTCCGTTAGAGAGAATGGCCAAGGAAGGGGAGGAGGGCCGGAAAAAGATCGGCGCCATTACCCGCTATGTCGCGGTTGTCCTTGGTCTGGTACAGGGCTTGGCCTACTATCTGTACCTGCGGGGCAGCAGCTATGAGGGAACGCCGATCGTCACCTATACTGAGGGCGCCGCGGGCGTATTTACCGCAATCGTCATCGTGCTGGTGTTCACCGCCGGTACCGCTATGATGATGTGGCTGGGCGAGCAGATCAACCAGAAGGGCATTGGCAATGGTATTTCCATTCTGTTGTTCGCCGGTATCGTGGCAAGGCTGCCGGATACCGTCAACATTCTGATCCAGTCTCTCCAGGCCGCGTGGCAGGCTCCCGACACCTATGGCAAATTCTACTTCTTTGTACCGCTGTTCATACTCGTTTTCCTGGCGGTTATCTGGGTCATCGTATTCATGAACGACGCGGAGAGAAGAATCCCGGTGCAGTACGCGAAACGGGTTGTCGGCAGAAAGATGTACGGCGGCCAGTCCACCCATCTTCCCATTAAGGTCAATATGTCCGGCGTTATGCCGATCATCTTCGCAAGCTCTATTTTAACCATTCCATCCACCATCCAGCTGTTTGTAACTCCGACAGGCTTCTGGAAAACCGTGTTGGACGCTCTTTCCACCACCGGCTGGGTGTACGCGTTAATTTACTTCCTGCTGATTTTGATGTTCGCTTATTTCTATGTGGCGATTCAGTATAATCCCATTGAAATGGCCAATAATCTTCGTCAGAACAACGGCACGATTCCCGGAATTCGTCCCGGAAAGCCTACTTCTGATTATATTCAGAAAATTCTGTCAAAGATTACATTGATCGGCGCTTTGTTCCTGGCGGTCATCGCCTTGCTGCCCATTGCGTTCAGCGCTTTCACCGGAATGCACAACCTGATGATGGGCGGAACCTCCGTCATCATTTTGGTAGGCGTAGCGCTGGATACCATGAAGCAGATGGAATCTCAGATGATGATGCGTCATTACAAAGGATTCCTGGATTAATGCGGTTTAGGAAGGAGTCGTTATTATGAAAATCATTCTGCTGGGAGCCCCCGGCGCTGGGAAAGGCACCCAGGCGGAGGCAATCTGCAACCACCTTTCCATTCCACAAATTTCCACGGGTAATATTATCCGTGCCGCGCTGAAGAACGGCACTGAGATGGGCAAAAAGGCCCAAGCTTATATGGACGCGGGAAAGCTGGTTCCCGATGAGGTCGTCATCGGCATCATCGAGGAGCGTTTACAGGAGGACGACTGCAAAAACGGTTACGTCCTGGACGGCTTCCCCCGCACCATTCCCCAGGCCGAGGCTCTGGACAAAATGGTGAAGATCGACAAGGTCATTGACTTGGAAGTCTCCGACGAGGCGATCATCGCCAGAATGTCCGGACGCCGTGTCTGCGAAAAATGCGGCGCCACCTACCATCTGCTTTACAAAAAGCCGAAGGCCGAGGGCGTGTGCGACATTTGCGGCGGCACCCTCATTCAGCGCAAGGATGACCATCCGGACACCGTGAAGGCGCGTCTGGAAGTTTATCATAAAGAGACAGAGCCCCTGATCGCCCATTACAAAAAGCAAGGCGTCGTGAAAAGAGTAGATGGCCAGGAGGAAGTCGCCGACACCACCCGCTTAACGCTGGCAGCGTTAGAGGCTTAATCCATGGTTGTACTCAAAACGAGCCGCGAACTCAAGGCGATGAGAGAAGCCGGACGGATCTCCGCCAACGCGTTAAAGCTGGCGGGCGAGGCGGTGGAACCGGGCATTACCACCTGGGAAATCGACGAGATCGTCCGCAAGTATATCGAGGGACAGGGGGCCGCCCCTTCGTTTCTCGGCTACGGCGGATTTCCAGCCAGCGCGTGTATTTCCGTCAACAACGAAGTCATCCACGGCATACCGAGCAAGAAGTGCGTTGTGAAAAAAGGCGATATTGTCAGCATCGACATCGGCGCCCACTTTAACGGCTTCCACGGAGACAACGCCTGGACGTTCCCCTGCGGGGACATAAGCGCAGAAGCCAGGGCCCTTTTAGATGCCACAAAGGAAAGCCTTTTTGAGGGAATCAAAATGGCGAAGGCGGGCAACCGCATCGGCGATATCGGCAGCGCGGTTCAAAGGTATGTAGAAGCGCGCAACTACTCTGTGGTACGAGATTTTGTCGGCCATGGCGTAGGTGCGAAGCTGCATGAAGATCCAAGCGTACCAAATTTCGGTACACCCGGCAGGGGTGTACGCCTGTTACCCGGAATGACCATTGCCATAGAGCCTATGGTGAATGCCGGCACTTATGAAGTCGAAATCCTTTCGGATGAATGGACAACGGTAACAGCGGACGGCAAGCTGTCCGCTCACTTTGAGCACAGCGTGGCAATCACCCCCGATGGTCCCCAGATCCTCACCCTTCCTGACGATTGACCGAAAAGGAGGGCGCCAATGGAACTGAAACGAGGACTGCTTGTTAAGTCTAAAGCGGGACATGACAAACACGGTTTTTTTGTAGTGCTGTCGGCGGATCAGGAATATGCCATGATCTGTGACGGAAAGCACAGGCCTTTGGAAAGGCCAAAAAAGAAAAACTGCAGGCATCTGGCTGTAACCAATACGGTTCTGCCGGAGGAGGCAATGAAAACCAATCGTGAGATTCGCCGAGGGATCCGGTGTTATTTGGAGAAGGATCCCCAGTCTTAACCATGAGGAGGTTATGGTTTTGTCGAAACAGGATGTTATCGAAATCGAAGGTACTGTGAAGGAAGCACTGCCCAACGCAATGTTTCAGGTCGAACTTCCCAACGGCCATATGATCCTGGCCCATATTTCCGGGAAATTACGGATGAACTTCATCCGGATTCTGCCCGGGGATAAAGTCACTTTGGAGATGTCTCCCTATGACTTGACCAGAGGCCGCATCACATGGCGTTCTAAATAAGGAGGCGTAACGAAATGAAAGTCAGACCTTCTGTCAAGAAAATCTGCGAAAAGTGCAAGGTCATCAAGCGCAAGGGAAAAGTTATGGTGATCTGCGACAATCCGAAGCATAAGCAGCGCCAGGGCTAAAATTCATCGAGAAGCCCGTGATACCGCAAAAGCGGCCGAAGACCCGGCTCCATGCCGAGCGGCGTAAAGGTTGTTGGCCAGACAGATTTGGCTGACAGACGGTATTTTCGGAGATCGGCAATGAAAAGCCAACAGGCGCGACCAAATTTATCAGGAGGTGCAAGGCATGGCACGTATAGCAGGTGTAGACTTGCCAAGAGATAAAAGAATCGAAATCGGCCTTTCCTATATCTACGGGATCGGACGCAAGACCGCCACTGAGATTTTGAAGGCGACCGGCGTAAACCCCGACACCCGGGTAAGAGATTTAACCGAGGACGATGTTTCCAAGCTGAGAGAGTATATCGACCATAACTGCCGCGTGGAGGGCGACCTTCGCCGGGATGTTGCGTTTGATATCAAGAGACTTATTGAAATCGGTTGCTATCGCGGCGTCCGTCACCGTAAGGGCCTGCCCGTAAGAGGCCAGCGCTCCAAGACCAACGCCAGAACCCGCAAGGGACCCAAGAAGACGATAGCTAACAAGAAGAAATAAGGAGGGGTTTTGATGGCAGCTCAGAAGGGCGGCAAGAAAACCGCCGTACGCAGACGCCGTGAGCGCAAAAATATTGACCGCGGTGCCGCGCATATTCAGTCCACCTTTAACAACACGATCGTGACCATCACCGACACCCAGGGTAACGCTGTTTCTTGGGCGAGTGCCGGTGAGCTGGGTTTCAGAGGCTCCAGAAAGAGTACTCCTTTCGCGGCACAGACCGCCGCGGAAACCGCAGCTAAGGTTGCTATGGAACACGGCATGAAGTCCGTCGAGGTCTTTGTAAAGGGACCCGGCTCAGGCCGTGAGGCCGCGATCCGCGCCCTGCAGGCCGTGGGCCTGGAAGTGACCATGATCAAGGACGTCACTCCCATCCCCCACAACGGCTGCCGCCCCCCCAAGCGCCGCCGCGTCTAATTCGGAAGAAGGAGGAAATTTTAAATTATGGCTAAAAATATGCAGCCTGTAGCGAAACGCTGCAAGGCTCTGGGCATTTCTCCTGCCGTGATGGGCTATGCGAAGAAGGAAACCAACCGCAATCCCGGCGGCCAGATGAGAAAGAAAAAGGGCGAATATGCCCTCC
>OHIK01000779.1_pt1 | contig 15246 bp, 7 predicted proteins | sample 1568241 | NCBI WGS metagenome assembly OHIK01 (sample SAMEA3879567, study PRJEB24766) | human gut metagenome | biome: human-associated habitat; feature: feces | place: USA | collected 1985/1987 | reverse complement strand
CAAACCTTAAACGTCAATCCGGCAGGCCCGGCAAGATTTATTTACTCAGGCACGCAGCACTTAGACGAGGCCCTGGATTATCTGGACTTTTTGGCTTCGCAGGAAAGCCTGGCCTATTTAACGGAGCACGTACCAAAATATAATAAGCTGCCGTTTGATAACGCACCGCAAACTTACACTAGTTCAATAGAAGAATTTTACAGCCAATACACGGAATCATTAGTGGTCTATCAGACTTCTGTTAAATATGTCAATCCGCAGTGGACTGAGATCGGCGTTGACCTCACTAAAATGCTCACAGGGGAAATCTGTGCTGAACAGGTTTTAGAAAACATTGACCGCAGGCGGGCAGAACAGGCAAACATCGCGAACGACCCGGGATGGTAACTCAAAATTATCATTAGGCATTTTGAAAGGCGGGCGCAAAAAGGCGCAAAACGCGTTATTATCATTCTCAGCAAATTAATTTTCACATCTCATGTTCAAATTTGACAAAACAAAGCGAAAAAAGGGGAAAGCCGCATTTTTACTGTGGTTTTTCCCTTTTTTTGCCGGCAAATGCCACAATGGATTAGTCAAAATAATACATAAAAGTGGATTGATCTATCTATTCAAAATCGTCAATATGACCGATATAATAAAAGCAACAAAGTTAAATTTACTTTAAGGAGGAAATTTATTATGAAAAAAGGCAAAAAACTTTTGGCATTGCTGATGGTTGCTATGCTTGCGGTTTCCGCGGCTTCCTGCAGCAGCAATGAGACTACTTCCAGCAGCGAATCCAGCGGAACCGACTCTTCGGCCGCCGCTTCTACAGACGGCGAGGAAAAGCTGGATGTGACCCTTTCCTATATGGCGAGCCAGGACTGGGTACAGGATGCGGAAATGGAGCTGGGCGAGAAGTTTGCCGAGGAAACCGGTATTAAAATCGATTATCAGATCGTACCTTCCGACCAATACAGCAACCTGCTGATGACCAGACTGAATACCGGCGAGTGCACCGATATGTTCGGTTCTCAGAGCGGTAAATTCGACATTCAGACCTCTTTGAATGTGGTAAAGAACGCTGTGGACCTGTCTGGTGAAGAATGGGCCGGCAACGTTGACGAGCTTGCCGCCGTTGAGTTAAGCGTTGACGGTAAGCTGTACGGCCAGCCTGCGCAGGACTTGTCCGCTGTTTGGGCGGTCGCCTACAACAAGCAGATTTTCGAGGATTTGAATTTAGAGATTCCCAAGACCTTTGATGAATTCAAGCAGGTCTGTGAGGCTATTAAGGCCGAAGGCATTATCCCGATTTATGAGGGCGTCGTCGACGGCTGGCATCATACTCTGTGGTTCCCTGAGATGTGCGTTGCCGCTGAGACCGCAAATCCTGGCCTGGCCGACAAGCTGAACAACAACGAAGCCACTTTCGCCGGCAACGAGACCTTTACTCTGATCCTGAACCAGATCATGGACATGATCAACTCCGGTTATTGGGGCGAGAACTATATGTCCAATGAATATACCGACGCCGCCAAGAATATTGCTTCCGGCGAATACGCCATGACCATTGCCAATCAGGGCTTCGGTGCGGAGGTTAATGCTGTGGACGCGAATTTCCCTGTTGATCAGATCGGATATTTCGTCGCTCCTCTGGCAGACAACCAGACCCTGAACATGAATCCCTCCGGTCCCGCCCGCTTTATCTATTCCGGCTCCAGCAATATTGACGCCGCTAAGAAATACCTGGCTTATATGGCTACCGACGAAAGCCTGACTTATCTGACTGAAAATGTCGCTAAGTTCAATAAGCTCCCCTTCTCCAACGCCCCCACTACTTATTCTGATACCATTCAGGAATTCTATGATAGCTATCCCACTTCTTCCACTGTTTATCAGACTGCCGTTAAGTATGTAAATCCCCAGTGGACAGAGATCGGCAATAATATGTCCGCTATGTTCCTGGGCGAAATGACCCCAGAAGAAGTTTTAGAGGATCTTGATAAGAACAGAGCTGAACAGGCCAAAGCTGCCAGCGACGAAGCTTGGAACTAAACAAACGGTAAACCAACCTTGAAAGGTACAGCCTGATTTTAGCAATCGGGCTGTACCTTTTTAAAACCAGCAAAGGAGCTTTACTATGAATAAGAGAAAGGTATATCCTGGATATTTTGTCCTGGGTGCCCTGATTATTTATCTGGTCTTTATGGTGATACCAGGATTAATCGGTATTGGCTTTTCCTTTACCGATTGGTCCGCCTACACGGATGAATTGAATTTTGTGGGCTGGGAAAACTTTAAGACCATTTTTTCTCCTGAGGAGAACTATGTTAAGGTCATTTCAAACACGCTCGTCTTTACCTTTGTAACTACCATCATCAAAAATGTGTTTGGGTTATTGCTGGCGCTGCTATTAACCAAGCATATGCGCCTTTTGAACTTCCACCGCGGCGTTATGTTTATGCCGTCCGTCCTCTCTACACTAATTGTCGGCATGGTGTTCACCTCTATTTTAAACCCTGCGGAGGGCTTATTAAACGTTACCCTGCGGAGCATCGGGCTTGACGCTCTGGCCTTACCCTGGCTCACCAGCTCCCAGTACGCTTTCGGCACCGTAATGGCCGTCGATATCTGGAAGGGCACCGGATATATTATGACCGTTTTAATTGCCGGACTCATGTCGATTTCCCCCACCTATTATGAGGCCGCGGATATTGACAGCGCCAACGGCTTCCAAAAGCTGCGCTATATCACTTTGCCGCTTCTTATGCCTACCTTAGCGACCACTACCGTTATGAACGTGATCTATGGCCTAAAGGTATTCGATATGATTTATGCCCTGACCAACGGCGGCCCCGGCAAAGCCACGACAGAGGTTCTGTATACCGAAGTGTTTAAAAGATTCGGTACCGGCCAATACGCGGTAGGTACCGCGCTTTCCTCCGTTATGTTTGTCTTTATGGTAATCATTGGTATTTTCATGATCCGCGTCATGACGAAAGACGAGGTGGTTGAATAATGAAAAAGAAAAAACTCCTGCTGACAATCGTCTGCAACATTATCGCCTGGATTTTGTCTTTGATCTGCCTGGTACCGCTGGTGCTTATCATTTTCAACTCCCTGAAGGACAGCTTATCCGCCTCGTACATGAATTTGTCTTTGCCGGTGTTTCCCATTCCCTGGGATAACTTTTCCACCGTAATACAAAAAGGAAAGCTGGACACCTCCTTTTTGAACAGCGCCATTTATTCTGTCGGCAGCGTGGCCCTCTGCACTCTGTTTGCAGCCGCGGCCGCTTATGTGCTGTCCCGCAACAGAACAAAGCTGAACAGCTTTCTTTATATCTTCATTGTGTTAGGTATTACCATGCCCATGAACTACGTAGCCCTGATCCGGGTGATGTCTTTCCTCAATTTGATGAACTCCCAGATTGGTATTATCCTGCTTTACGCCGGTATGCAGCTGCCCTTTGCCGTTTTCTTGATTCACGGCTTTGTGGCTAAGGTGCCTGTGGATTTGGACGAGGCCGGTATTATCGACGGCTGCTCTCCCATCCGCCTCTTCTTCTCTATTGTGCTTCCGCTTTTAAAGCCTGCGCTGGCTACCGTAATCGTGCTTACCTTCTTAAATACCTGGAATGAATTTGCTTCTCCTCTTTATTTCCTTAACAGCTCTGAAAAATGGCCCATGACGCTTTCTGTATATAACTTTTTCGGAATGTATTTTAAGGACTGGAACCTGGTGTGCGCGGATATTCTATTGACCAGTCTTCCGGTAATTCTAGTATATTTGTTAGGACAAAAATATATTGTTTCCGGTATGACTGCCGGCGCTGTGAAAGGCTAAGGTGTCCTATGAATCGGATCACTTATCAATTGGAGGGGGCGAGAGCGGCTCTCTCAGCAGACAACGGAAGTTATCTTCTGCAAGCCTGTTCTGATGGTATTGTACGGTGCAGCTACTCTCCAAAAGAGCCGAATCCAAATTATTCGGCTCTGGGAATTTCTCCCCCGCAGACTTCCAAATGTGTTTGGAAAGCCGCAGAAACCGCAGATACACTTTCCCTGCAGGCGGGGAGCATCCAGCTCGATATCGGCCTGTCCTCCGGCCATTTCCTTTGGAGGGACGCCGCCACCGGAAAAGAGCTTCTTCAAGAGGGAAACAAAGAATTAACCTCTGTTCCCGTGGTGAAATATTCCACCGGCGGCGAGGCGCCAAAAATACGCCGTGTCAAAACCGTAGACGGGGAACGAAATTTCATCGAAAACCTGAAGCCCTACACTGACCGGGAAGCCTATCGGGGAAAAATATTCTTTCAGTGGAGGCATGACGAGCAGCTTCACGGCCTGGGCCAGGCCGAAGAGGGGATCTATAATTACCGCGGCCAAACCCAGTATCTTTACCAGCATAATATGAGAACGCCGATTCCGTTTTTAATTTCCGATCAAAGCTACGGAATTTTATTCGACTGCGGGTCATTGATGACCTTTAACGATGACGCCCGCGGTTCTTATATGTTTTTTGATACCGTGGAGCAGCTGGATTATTATTTCATTCATGGAAGCACCCTGGATGACATCATCAAAGGCTACCGGACTTTGACCGGCAATGCTCCTCTGCTTCCCAAATGGGCGTATGGATATATTCAGTCAAAGGAGGCCTACCGCACCCAGGAGGAGCTGGTAGCTACCGCCGCTGAATATCGCAAAAAAGGGATTCCTCTTGATTGTATTGTGCAGGACTGGAACACCTGGGAACCAGGAAAATGGGGAAACAAGCACTTGGATTTATCCCGCTATCCCAATATCAGGGAAGCCAATCGGCAGCTTCATGAGATGCATGTGCATTCTATGGTTTCCATTTGGCCTAATATGAACATGGGCTGCGCGGATATCAATGAATTTCTGGAGGAAAATCTTTTGCTGGGCGACGCTTCCACCTACGACGCTTTCCAGGAAAAGGCCAGGGATCTTTATTGGCGGCAGGCGGACGCCGAGCTTTTCCAGGGAGGCTTTGACAGCTGGTGGTGCGACTCCACGGAGCCCTTCAGCGGTCCGGATTGGGGCGGAGAAACGCTTCGCGAGCCCTGGGAGCGGTATTCCCTCGTGGGCGGAGAGCATAAAAAATATTTAGATCCAGCCTGTGCCAACCTGTTCGCCTTAAAACACGCTCAAGGAATTTTCGAGCACCAAAAAAAGCAGGCTCCTGAAAAGCGGGTAGTTAATTTGACCCGTTCGGGCTATGCCGGCTCTCAGCAATACGGAACTATTCTTTGGTCCGGCGATATCAGCGCCAATTGGGATACCCTTAGAAGGCAGATCACCGAGGGCCTGAATTTCTGTATGAGCGGCCTCCCCTATTGGACCTTAGATATCGGAGGCTTTTTCGTAGTAGGAACAGACTATACCAAGAGAGGCTGCGGCTGCAATGATAACCCAAATCCTCTGTGGTTTTGGTCTGGGCACTACAACGGCGGCTGCGAGGATCTCGGATACCGCGAGTTGTATACCCGCTGGCTGGAATACGGCGTGTTCCTTCCTATTTTCCGCTCTCACGGCACAGATACTCCCCGCGAGATTTGGAACTTCGGGGAACCCGGATCTCCGTTCTATGACGCTATTGAGAAGTTTATCCGCCTGCGTTACCGTCTTCTTCCTTACATATACTCTTTAGCCGCGTCTGTCACCTTCCGACAGGATACTGTATTGAGGAGCCTTCTTTTTGACTTTTCAGAGGATACCGCCGCCAGACAGGTCAGCGATGAGTTTATGTTTGGACGGTCGCTTCTGGTATGTCCGGTTTATCAGCCGATGTATTATGATGCAGGCAGCGTACCGCTGGAAAAGGAAAGGAAACGGACCTGTTACCTGCCTTCCGGCTGTACCTGGTATGACTTCTGGACAAACGAGCCATATGACGGCGGCCAATCCATAACGGCAGACGCCCCCTTGGACAAAATTCCTGTTTTTGTGCGCTCCGGCTCTTTGATCCCGATGGAAACTGAAAAGCTGGAATATGCCGACCAGATTTCTGTCGCTCCTTTTGAAATTCATATTTACCCGGGCCAAGACGCTCAGTTCCTTTTCTATGAGGATTCCGGCGACGGCTACGCTTATGAACAGGGAGACTACAGCATAATTCCCTTAAAATGGGAAGACGCTTCCAGCACCTTCTCAATCGGAGAGGCTCCGAATGCTGAATTTCCGCAATCCATACGCGGCCGGGAAATTCGTTTAATACTGCATTGTTCCCAGACTAAGACGATTTCTTTCACTTATACGGGTTCCTCGCAATCCTTTTGCTTTGCATCTCTTATGTCATAAACCTCCTTTCTTACAATATAATTTAGATCACGCAGAAGGCGTCCCTTGGCTGAAGCCAAGGAACGCCTTCTATTTTTATATAAGCATCTTATAAATAAGGGACAACAATCACAGCCGCAGGCACCAGGCTTGTTTCCCGCCTCTCATAGACCGTGCCATATTCGAAATATGATTTCCTATCCGGTTCGTTTCTCTATACCTTATGAAAGAAGTACTTGGAAGAAATTTCGCTTAAATCATGTCCGGGTCTTTTCCAGCAGAGCCTAAGCGAGCCGGGATGACGGAAGCTGGTATACAGAACCTTGACCGGATAATAACCCTTCTTTAAATCTACCGAACGTGTTTCTGCTTTCTGTTCATGAGGCTCGTCATTGTTAACCACTAAGTTCCCGCATAGATAAAGCTGTCCGCCGTCCGTATTTTCCAGTTGAAATAAATAGCTGCCGTCTGCCGGTACTTGGAGATACCCCTCAAACGAAAGAGAAAATCCGATCTTCTTATCACCATACTCTTCTCTGACAACAGCTGCGGTTCCATTGTTTATTTCTTTTACCGCGAACACCGACCCGCCTTGTGCCTCCTTTGCCCCAACCATAGAATCAAGCAGCGCGGCGCTTTGCATACCGCTGTCATAGCAGCAAAAATGCAGGCCGTCTGACAAAGCCCTTTCCTCTATGCTCTCCGGCTCTAAATCCAGCTCTATTGATATATCTTCCTGTTCCTTCGGCAACGGGGCAGACTGATATAAGCCAAAGCTGCGAATCATAGGAGTATCCCAGCTGCGTAATATCTGAAAGCGCACCTTTGAGGCTGTTACCGGGTCAAATCTTCTGACCGTTTTATAGCCTATTGTTTTATGCCGGACTACCTCGACCCATTCCTGATCCATCCATACCTCCAGGCGCCAATCCGCCACACGCTGGCCCTCTTCGATGAACTCCTGCACCATTACCTGGTCAAAGGTCTTTTCACCGCCTAAATCAAATGTCAGGCTGGCCGTGCTGTCCCCCAGGGACCACTCGCCGGGGCTTGTCCAATAGGTAAGCTTCTCCCCATCCAGGACCTTTACGGCTTCATGGCCCTTGGCCTCCGCAGTACATACCACCGCCGCATTTCCCGCCAGATTGACGCAAAACGTCTCCTCAAGGTAGGCTCTCATTTGCAGCAGACGTTCTTCCTGGTCTTGCCGGATAATCCCCTGGGTATCGGGGCTTACATTCAGCAGCAAGACGCCGTTATTGCCGATCGAATTGTAATAAACCTCAATTAAATCTGAAAGCTTTCGAACCGAAGAAGTCTTTTCATTCCAAAACCATTGATTTAGAAGAACCGTATTGACTTCCAGCGGATACCAAATGGCTCCTACCGCGTTTTCATAGTATTTTTCCTCTCCCAGATCCTTCCATGTAGCATTTTCCGCTATTTCTCGGCTGAATACAGGCTGCACCGACCACTCATTTTCACGGCTGGCGCCTCCCTCGTTTCCAACCCAGCGTACGCCCTTGCCCGCCCAGCAGAGCTTTTGCTTTCCCGCTTTCACCAATTCCCATGTTTCCGGGGCTGCAAGCTCATGAGGATCATAAAGCCGTACCACCGCGCCGGGCTGAAGCTGCTCGATCAGCTTGTACCACTCCCGCGGCGCATAGGCTGGAACCGGCTTCCAGATCTCAAAGTCACTGCAGGCGCCGTCGAACCACACCTCATCTACCCGGCCATAGTTGGTCAATAGCTCCCGCAGCTGGGCTAAAAAATATTGATTATACTCTGGCTTTGGCCACAGCCCTTTCCCCCTTTGATGCATATCCCATGGAGAAAGATATACTCCCAGGCCCATCTCATTGTCCTCACAGCCCTTCTGTAAGCTTTCCATGACGTCTTCTCCGCCAAGAATTGTCTCAGAGGAAAAATCGGTCGTCTTCGTATTCCACTGACAAAATCCATCATGGTGCTTAGCGGTGAAAATCATCATTTTCATTCCTGCCCGGCTGCACACCCGGCACCATTGAGGCACATCCAGCTTTGAGGGGTGATAGTCGGATTTTTTCTCTGTGCCGTTTCCCCACTGTACATGATTAAATGTATTGGGGCTGTAATGGACGAATCCAATAAACTCCTTTTCCATCCAGTTCAGCTGAGCGGGACTCGGCTTTACATGAGCGGCCTTTTTTAATTTTTCTTCCAAAGTATCCTTCGGATCAAATGTAACAACCCACGGGGCTTCCTGCATTGCATCCATCAATTTCTAATTCCTCCCTTTATGGCTATGGCATATCGATACTGATCCGTTCAGCCCGAATTTTTCTTCAGCCGCCGGCATCGGTAGCGCCTTCGGCCCTGAAAAACTAATTTTTCATACACCGCCAGTACAAAATATCGAATGTATTTTTATTATAAGCCAGAAAACATCTGTAAAGAATATCTATTTCACTCCACTTTTATGTATGTTTTTCACCAACTAAAAAGTTTTCCGCTCAAGCGCAAGGATAAAACGTCAGAAAGATTCCTTGAAAAAAGCGTCCAAACCCAATGAATGGATTTGAACGCTTTTTCTATTTAGAGGAAGCTATCGCAAGGAAATCCTTTAACCAAGCCGTCTTCTTCTAATAATAAGGGCAATCGCAATGCCTAAGCCGCTGAGCAGGATCAGTACGATAGCAACGCCGACATAAGGCGCCATGGAATCTCCAGTTTGGATATTCTGATCGTCCTGGCTTCCGCTGCTGCTCTGAGTGTCATCAGGCTGGCTGCTGGATTGGTTATCATCAGGCTTGCCGGATTCTCCGGGCTGTTCCGAAGAAGCGGTACCCTCTTTCACAGTGATCTTAAAGGAAACCGTCTCGCCCTGATAGGTCACAGTAACGGTCTTTTCTCCCGCGGCAGCAGAATCAAAGCCGCTTACCTCATAATCCGTTACCTCTTGGTAGCTGCCGTCGCTGTAATGCGCAATTACTACCAAGCCGGTCAGATCCAGTTCCTCGCCGATCTTATACTCGGTCTTGGTCGGGCCGGAAATCGTGATGGATTCCAAAGTCACCACTGGCTTTTCGGTTTCCTTCACGGTTACCTTAAAGGCCGCGGTCTTGCCCTGATAGGTCACGGTAATGGTCTTTTCTCCCGCGGTGGAGGAATCAAAGCCACTGACTTCATAGCCGGTTACTGTGGCTTCATCGCCTGTGCTGTAATGAGCGGTTACCACCAGTCCAGTCAGATCCAGTTCCTCGCCGATCTTATACTCGGTCTTGGTCGGGCCGCTCACCGTGATGGATTCCAAGGTCACTACAGGCGCGGCTTCCTTCACGTTCACCGTAAAGGTCGTGGTTTTGTCCTGATAGGTTACGGTGATGGTCTTTTCTCCCGCGGTGGAGGAATCGAACCCGCTCACCTCATAATCTCCAGCTGACAATACCTTCTCGTTTCCGTCGCTGTAATGAGCGGTTACCACCAGTCCAGTCAGATCCAGCTCGTCGCCGATCTCATACTCAGTCTTGGTCGGGCCGCTCACCGTGATGGATTCCAGAGAGGTCACATATTTCTGAGTCAGATAAGTATTAACCTGCTCAATCTCCGCGTCGGACAGAGCTCTGTCGTAAATCAGGATCTCAGAAATAGTGCCCTTAAAGAAGCTGTCAGCGTTTGTGACAATGCTCTTTCCTACATACATGGTAGTACCGATGTTGGCAGTCTGGGCTCCAGTGTTTTCCTTTGTGGTTCCCAAAACGCCGTCCACATACAGCTTTTCGGTTGTTCCATCCTTCACCGCAATGGTAACGGCGGAACGATCGATCTCGTCGCGGTCGTAATACTTAATATTACAGAACTGCTGTCCGCTTCCAAAACGGGCAGAGGTCCAGTCATGATAGGGGGATACAAACAGTCCGCCCCAACCGCCGGCCTCTCCTACATAGAAAGCGGCGTGCTGGTCGCCGGAGGTCCAGTTGTTACTAGGATTGGTTACCGCCTCGCCTGTATAATGGCTTACTACGATCATGGTCAGCTCAGATTTGCCGTTAAAGTTTACGCCGTCAAAGCTCATGCTGGAGGCGCCGTCAAACAGCAGGGAGGGCACACCGTTTTCATTGGTCGAGAGCTTGGGGGCGCTCTCTTCCTCGGCCGTAAAGGTCACGTTCTCAGAACCCTGGCTGTCCCAGCTCAGGACAGAGTTACCGTCGTCGCCGCCCAAGGTGACGCCGCGGTCAGCGTTCAGCCAGATGTTAAGGCCGTTAGTGGGAATCGGGCTCTTCTCTTCCAGAGTTACCTCGCCCCAGTTCGCGCCGCTCTGCCAGGAGTTACCGGTCTCGTCGTACCACATTACGATATCCTGACGGGTTCCGTCGGCATTGGCGTCGTTGATCTGCACGTCAAAGCCGATTTTATCGTTTGCCGCAGGATCTACCGTCTTGAAGGGGATTTTTGCTTCGATGACATATCCGCCATCTACGATTCTGGCGTAAGACTCAAAGCCCTCCTGAATACCGGTGCCGTTAAAGGTCTGGTCGTTTTCATAGCTGATCCGATATTGTCCCATTCCCTCCTGATAGCGGGAAGCCTTGCAATTCGTCTCATCTACAAAGATTTCAACGCCATCCTGCTCATGAGCGTTGCCGCTGTCGTTGTTTAAAACAGGATCCTGCACCTCGACCATGACATACAGGTTCTCCTCATCCCACATAGCTTTCGCTACGCCGGAAGCGGTTCCGTTATCCTTCATGGTCAGATGCTTCTCGATCACCAGAGCCGGAGCGCTGTTCCAGATCGGATCGGTTTCTCCTTCACCAATGGTAGGAGTGCCGTAGGTAGCAACGCCGTTGCCGGCAGTGACCATATTCAGTACGCGGACCTTAGCGTCGGATTGGCTGTCAATCTGAGTCTTATCATCCGCCTTGGTAACAGAAAGGACATAGGTGCCGGGAGTCTTCGGCGCCTTCATAGAAGCGCTGTCGCCGGCGGCATAGGACTGTCTCGGATCGTTCTCATCGAACGCGGACAGACCGGATTCAGCCAGCCAAATGCTGTAGCCGGCATCATTCAATGCCTCCGCAAACTCCACCAATCCTTCCGGAGAAACTGTCAGGTTCTTGGGGAGCAGCTTGTTCGCCAAAGAAACGCTTGTGGTGAATGTAATGGTTTTCGTGGCTTTGCTTTCTCCGATAGGAGTAGCCTTTAATTCCCAAGAAGCCTCGGTGCTGATGGAATGTCCGTTTTTAATCTTCTCACCATTCAGTGTAAAGGTGTAGTTATCGGTATCCAGCTCCAAAACCAAAGGCTTCAGCTCAGATACGGAATAATTCTGACCCTCTGCCACGTTGGCCAGATCCTTCGATTCGCCAACATAAACAGTAAATTCAGAGGCGTCGGAAACCTGTCCATTCGCGTATTTGATATACAGCTTGTATTCTCCAAGCTCCGTAGGCACCGTAATGGTCTTTTCGTTGCCTGCCGCCTTTGTCATGGTCGGGCCTTCCGCGAAATCTTTGGTTCCCGCAGGCGCCAGCCAAACCTCGTCGTCCGCCTCCAGCAAGCCTCTGCGGTTCAGGGTATCGCCGGCAGACAAACGCACGTTGGAAGCCAGCTCATAATAAGAATCCGGCATAACGGTTTCGTCAATCAGGTAAGTATACTCATCCTCCAGGCCGGAATTGAGAACCACGTTGTTGCCAGCCTTCGGCCAGATGCTTTCAGCGCTTACGTATTGATCCAGAGAACAGTTGGGGGCTGTGGTCTCGGATTTGCTGGAGTTAGAGAAGCCGTTGGTTACCACCAGGTCGTGCTTTCTGCGCCAGTTGTTCATCTCGTAAACGTTGCGGAGAGTATTAGTGATAACGTTGCTGTCAAACAGGATATAGGCGCTTCCCTCGTCAGGATGGAAGCCGTTGATCCAGCGACCCTCGTTGACCCAGTCGGGAGTCTCGCGGTAAACGTTGATGTAGTTTCCATTAAATTCGGAATATTGAGAATAATCCGTGCCGCCGGGGGTGCCGTCGCCCTGCTGGCCCAGCGTATAGATACCGCCGCAGTCTTGCAGGATAGAGGCGTAATCCTCGATGCGGTTGTAATTTACATGGTTATTTCTGGAGGTGGTGGTGGGCAATCCCGGAAGCTGAGAATCGCTTCCAACCTCGCCGTCAAAGTTACACCAGCCCCAGCCAATGCTCATGGCACTGTAGGAGCACTTATAAATGAAGTTATGCTCGATCCACATGTTTTGGGTGAAATAAGTGGCGATCGGGGAACAGCCCGGGAAGAAATAGCAGTTCTCCAGGAAATAGTTGTTTCTGATATAGATATTCTTGGGAACCGCTTCTGTTCCATTCTGGAACTTCTCCTTGTCAGGGCCGGCGTTGTTGGAACCGGAGCCGCCTACCCAATGCTCCTCAGTATCATTCTCATAGACATGCTGGGGATGGCCGATGGTAACACCGCCGCCACCGGTATGGCCGATATAGTTGCCGGTAACCTCGATGTTATAGACATCGTTTTCAGCATGGAAGCCGAGATAACCGGTCATCTCAATCTTGCCGTCCAAAATGGCGATGTCGTGGGCAGAGGTCGCATGAACGGCCGCCGGGGCAACGTCATAGGAACGGTACATATCGTCGTGCCAGTTTCCGGTGCTGAACTTGTTCATGTAGGTACAGCCCTGTACGGTTGCGTTACCGTGAGAACCGTCTACTTCCGCCAGGTTCCAGTCGGAATAGGCGAAGGTTAAGCCGCGGAAGGTGATATGGGCGGCATAATCCTGTTTGGGAGTAGAACCCTTAATATCCACAAGGGTTACCAATTCCGGAATGATAACCTCCGCATCCGCCATATCTTCTCCCTCTTTGGGGATATAGTACAGCGTGCTGCCCGCCTGGTCAAAATAGAACTCGCCGGGCTCGCTCAGCCATTCGAAAACGTTGACCACGTCGTTATTTCTAGTGGGGTTGTAATTACAGTTCCAGCTGGGCTGCTGGGCGATGGCCGCATAAGGCATCTGGAAATTCACCTGGGTATCGCCTTCCGGAGTCTCTTCCAAAGTGTCAGCGCAGACAATGGCTTTTACCCAGGTGGAGCCGGATTCCAGCTCGATATTCTGCGGGTTCCTGGTATCCGCAGGCAGTCCAAAGTCCGCAGCGAACACGTTGCCCTCTTTGATACCGCTCTTTGAAATCCAGGCCCAGTCCGCCTGTCCCTTGGTTACGCTGTAGTTTCCTACAGCTTTTGTAGGCTTTCCACTTCTTCTTGTCATACTGGCGCGCTCGCCATTGACATAAATCGCTCTGAGCTTATCATTGCGGACCAAATCAGTCTTATAAGCCTTAATTCCGTCGTCAAGCCAATCCACTTCTGTGGCTTCCTCCCAGTCACCCTCCAGGAGCTTACCGCCGCTGATGATCGGTTCTTCCCCGTCAACAGCTTCATAGTAGATTGTGCAGTTCTCGTTACCAGAGTCGTTTTCATCAAAAACAATGGTATCTTCTAATTCGTACAGTCCGCCGGCAATCTTTACTACGATATCGCCGCTGTCCTTGTCCAAGGTGCGGACATGCTCCTTGGCCTTTTCAATCGTAGCGAAGGGCTTGCCCTGACTACCGTCACCGGTGTCGTCGTTTCCCGTGGTAGAAACATAGACCTCATGGCCTATCGTTCTGTCCTCCACATCGGAATCGCTGGGCAAAGCGGATGCCGTCATTGCGGTGGGCAGGCTGCTCAGTAAAACCAGGGCGGCCAATATTCCACTCAATGCTTTTTTCATACAGATCCTCCTTTTATTTTGGATTTCTCGAAAGCATACCTTTTTGGATTGGAAATAAGCAACAAAAATAGCACAGCATTTTGTGGCTTTTACAAAATGCTGTGCTATATGTAGACTTCTAAAAAGGTATAATTATACGGTTCGACCACTTCCTTCTTGTGCTAAATTCACCATTTTTGTTGATGGCTCAATGGTTTCTTTTATTATATCTCAACAGCTTCCATAAGAGAATGGATATTTCCACCCTCTCATTTGTGTTTTTTTGACTAAAACGCTTCTTAATGAAAGGCTTTAAATTTATTTATCCTTCCCAACCAAACGCGCTTAGCCGCCTCATTCCTCCGCTTATCCAAATAACCTCCTGCAACCTCATCAGGAATCCTGCATTTTTTAATATATTTTCAGAGGCAGCATACTAAAACGAATTTTTACAGCAATTCTCATTTCGAGAGCAGCTATATTGGAAATAAAAAAACGTCCGAGAAACTCGGACGTTTTTCTTACTCAACCGTTACAACACCTTTTTTTAATATCATATTGGCATAAAGGGCGGTTTCACTTGTCGTAACCACCGCATATGCTTTTTGCGCTCTCTCATAAAAATCAAATTTGTTGATAGCCTGCTCCTGATTGGATTTCAACGCGTATTGGTCAATGATGTCCCGGTAATCTTTCCAAATCGTCGGAACATAAGGGTCGCCAGGAAGAACATCCATCAGTATGACCGGATAATCCACATAAGAATCCAAAGGCATTAGCTGCAGAATCGCTTTTAGAAGTTCCGGGATTCCATGGCCGTCACAGCGAACAACGTGTTTGGGATGGGCAAATTTAGGGAAATTACCGTCAGCTAATACCAACTCGTCGCCATGTCCCATTTCCATCAGGATTTTTAATAATTCCGGAGGTAGAATACTAGGAATTCCTTTTAACATTATAATCTTCCTTTCACTTTATAATAGTGCCGTCCAAATCCCAAAGGTCTTCCCAACCCTTGGCGCCTTCCCACAGGAACACCTGGCCCTTAACCAACCGGCAGTTGCAATCCACCGATTTCAAGGCTTCCATTTCCTGTTCTGTAAGAGGGTCCTCTACCGTACACCGCAGATTGCTCACGTATTCGTTTTCATGAATAGAAAACGGAATCGGAATCTGCCCTCTCTGAACCGCCCATTTCAGGCAGATTACCGCCGGGTGCACGTTGTG